>Ga0172380_10007470_pt1 | contig 12263 bp, 19 predicted proteins | sample Leawe162metaG_FD_119747 | JGI IMG/M metagenome (GOLD analysis project Ga0172380, IMG submission 119747) | Leachate microbial communities from a municipal landfill in Southern Ontario, Canada - Leachate well 162 metaG | ecosystem: Engineered > Solid waste > Landfill > Unclassified | place...
GCCTCGACCTGCTGGCTACTCTCCGAGCGCTCAATCCAGGCCAGACCACGGCCGCCGGTGAAGACCTGCGTCCAGAAGTATTGGCGGAACTTGAACGAATCCATGCCGTCGTTGGGCGCGTTGTGGACCACCGACTCCAACTTGCCGCCGGCCTTCTTCGGTCCATCTTTTGTCTCGCGGTAGGCGTGCAGCGGAAGCGCCGCAAGCGTCCTGGGCAGAAAAGCGACAGCGGCCAAGACAGCCGGGACCGTCAAGGCGCTGTCGATAGTAACGGACGGCAATTTCGCCTGATTTACACCGAAAAACGCCAGAAAATTCTCGTGGGAGACGGGAATCGTGGAGTTTTCGATGCTTGCTTCCCGCTTCTCGCTATTGCGGAATGGCCACATCAGTAGGCTCCTAGATTGGCCAACGAGAATTCTGGATCGTCCCAAGCGGACTTCGGCGGGGTGAAGCCGGAGACGCCTTCAGTTGCGACTCCAACCGCCATGGCAGCCGCCACAGCCGGATCGATGCGTACCGTCGCCTTCTTCTTGGAAAACCAATGGTTCCCCATCAGCGGGTCGGTTTCGATCGCCACGCCCATGAGCGCAGTCATGGTGACCGGGCTTTTGCGGATGCGAACGCGCTCCTCAAGGATCAATTCCTCGAGTTTTCCGACAGAACCGGGCATCCAGAGGCCAAGCGGGACCGGCTCGCCGTTGGCTTTTGCCGCGGCAACCTTCTCCTCACTCGGCTTGGCGCGCTTCTTACCGCCCTGCGGGTGCGCCACGGTCTCAAAGTCGAGTCCGTAGTTGTCTAGTTCCTCGGCGAAGTCGTCGTAGGCGTACTTGTCGTAGCCGAGAACGCGAACGGACATGCCGTTGGCAGATTCCATGCGCGCAAAGTGCGCAGCGACGTGGTCGAACCTCACCCGCGAGCCTTCCGGCGCGTTCAAGTATGGCTGCGTGGTATCCTCGCCGGCGGCGTTCTTGTGGAAACTCTCTGCCCACAGTCGGTACGGAACGTGGTCGAGTTTGGAACGCTCATCCATGGTGTCGCCAGGCGTCCAGGACTCGACCCAAAGATCGTATGTCGGCAGGTCTGACTCGGTGCCATCCGCCTTCTTGACGAGCTTTACGCCCGTCTCGATGCAGAACGCCGCGGAGGTGAGATCCTTCGTGCCGGACAAGTCGATGCCGGCGCCGGTGATCTCCTGACCGGCATGCTCGACATAGGGGTCGAAGTCGACCATCACCCTGTCGAGCAGCGGGCGAGGTATCCATGCCGTGTCGGACTCGGTCCAAACGCAAAAATGCAGCCGCAGGATGCCGTTGCGCTTGGAGGGAATGTCCTTCGCCTGCGCGACGACGCCCTCCAGGTACTCGTATTTCAGCGTGACGCCGAGCAGCGGGTTTGCCTTCGGCCAGCACGACGGGTCCGTGATCGGATCATCGTCCTTGTCGAGCGCGCACACGTATGAGAACGCGTCGTCCGTGCCGTCCCATGTCTCGCCGACGTAGGTGAAGTCCTCGTCTGGAGTCTGCGTGCCGGCAGCCACCTTGACTGCATGCTGATGCTCGGCCCAGCAGATCGTGTTGCGATCCGATCCTGAGTTGGTGATCATCAGCAGAAGCGGCGCACGGCGGAACTTGAAGCCACGCTCGAGCATCTCGATGACGTCGCCGTTCGGATGCTCGTGGATTTCGTCGCACAGCGCCACATAGGGGCGCGGGCCGGAACTGGCGCCTTCGCGCGAGATCGGCCGGAAAAACGAAGCGGTCTTCAGGTCGGAGAGATTCCAGACCGGGTTACCGCCTGATTTGGTGATGCGGCTCGCGAGCGCCGGCGACTGATCGACCATCGCAACGGCATCGCGGAACAGGACCATGGCCTGAGCCTTGTCCTTGCCCGCTGCGTAGATTTCAGCGCGATCCTCGCCGTCCGCCATCATCGCGTAGAGGCCGATGCCGCCGGCGAGCGGCGACTTCCCGCAGCCCTTGCCGGCCTCGATGTAGGCGCGGCGGAACCGGCGCGTGCCGTCCGCCCGCTTCCAGCCGAAGATAGAGCCGATGATGAACGCCTGCATGGGCTGCAGGTGGAATGGCAGGCCCTCGAATTGCCCGCCATTGAGGCGCAGCACATCACGGAAGAAACCAATGACGCGGTGGACGGCGTCCAAGTCCCACGTCAGCCCGCGATCGTGACCGTGCTCTAGGTCGGCTAGGTGGCGTCGGCAGGCGTTGCGGACATGCGGGCCTGCGATGATGGCACCGGACAGTACGTCGTTTGCGTAGGCGGTTACGGGGTCGCCGAGCGGGTGCTTGGACGGGTTACTTGAAGTAATCGTCGGCGGGGTCTTTTTCTTCGCCACTTGGCATCACTCCAGCCTTGGACGCATCGGCCGGCGAGGCCCCCATTTGCCCCAGAGCCTGCCTGTAAAGATTCATGGCTTGGACTCCGACATCCTCGACGCTGTCGCCCATCATCCGCCCGCGGATCGTGGCGGCGATCGACAGCAGCCCGCGGTGGCTCTTGTTGAGCCACGGGATCTCGTCGGCGAGGTCGCGCCATGCCTGCTTCGCGTTCGGCTTTAGCCACGCGAACGGCTCGCCAACAGGCTCCCAGACAAGCGGCTCATTCCGCCCCTCGAACCTCGCCGGGTTGACCTTGTCTCTGCCCAGCGCCTTCGCCTTGGCGAGCGGGGTGCGCGGTCGAGCCATAGTGCTACCTTGCCGGCCGCACCAGCGGCACGACGTTGTGCAACTCACTCACCGTGACGTCGCGAAGCGGGACGATGATCGTGACGCCGAGCCCGATGTCATTGAACGGCGTGATGTCCCTGACGATGGCGCCGGCGATTGGGCTGCCGCCGACGACGGCGTGCAACTTGCCGGTATGGTCGCGCTGGAGTTCGATCTTGCTCATTTGGTGCGCGCCTCCTCAAACGCTCACAGGGGCCAGCCGTCCGGCCCGAATTGAATGGTGGTCTTGCCGTGGTCCTCGAGTTGCCCGAATTTGTTGTGGCAGGGCGCGCATAGCGCCTCGAATGGCCCGCTCCAGAACTTCTCAGGGTCGCCGCGGTGCGCGTCCTTGTGATGAACGACCGTCGCAGGCTCGACGATCTCCTGCATGATGCACCGCGCACAAAGCGGGTTCTCGGACAGGAACCAGTCGCGGAGTCTCTTCCAGCGCGCGGTGGCGTAGAGCTTTCGGTACTCTGCCGCATCAGCGCTCCGGTTGTCGGTCACGACCGAACTATTTCACGCGGCAACTTGATGTCGGTCATCCGCCGTATCCTTCCATGGCCAAGTCGGGCTCCGGGCCATGGACGGCCCAGCGAATGCGCCGCCAGATGCGATCGAGCAAGCTGGGTGGCTCGGCGTAGCGGCCGAAATCGGCGGCAAGGGCGATCACCGCCGCACCTCAACGACGCTGATGCCAATCTCTGCATCTTCGATCGCGTCAAGAGCCTGCCGCAGGCGCTTAGCGGCGCTTGTCGCCTCTTCGACGGCACGAGTGAACGCCGATGGGTCTATCTTAAACTTCAACCCGACACCCCCAACACTGCCCTCATACCTGGCGATGAATGCCTTCACCTGCCGAACGGTGCCGACGACATCATCGCCAACCTGAAACAACGGGTCGCCATGCTCGTCATGTTCGACTCCGATGCTGATGCGCGGGCGCGTCCACGCCGCCCTCACTCCGCTAACTCCAGCGCAATGGCGGGAAGCGTCAGGATGCTGATCTTGCCCTTCGGCGTGGCGTAGGCGACGTCGACCTCGCCGCAAGAGGGGCATGCGTCCAGGACGGTCATGTCAGGCCCCCCGCTCAGCAGCGTGACGATGTCGCCCGGCTGGTAGTGTTCGGGGCCGACGGCGAATACAGGCTTTTCGCTGGTGGGGTGCATGGCGTTCTCCTCGTGGTGGTGGTTAGGGCCGACCAGCCGCAGGCAGCTCCGCCCAAGGAGGCACCAGTCGGGTATCTCGAATGCAAGGGTGGTCGGTGTCTTGGGCGGGATCGCCAAGCAGAGGCCGACCCGCGCTGATTTGAGCCGCTCGACCGGGACCGAGCTGGTGCTGCCGCTAGAAAACGACAGCGGGATGTGGTATGTTTGCGGCCATGCCTACAGGACCAAAAGGCCAGAAGCGGCCAGCAGACGTGATCGGCAATGCAGTGCGCGTTGCACGCATCGCCACCGCAGAGGAACCTGAGTCAGTCGTTACCGACTCCGCAGCCCAAGAACTCGGCAAGAAGGGTGGGCGCACCCGGTCCGAAAGATTGTCGCCAGAGCGCCGGAGCGAGATCGCGAGGAACGCTGCCGCGGCGCGCTGGCGGAAGGAGTAGCGTTTTACTTAACTTAAGTCCCTTTCGGGATTGAAACTGACGGCGAGCTCAACGTCGATGCCATTTCCGGCTTCAGACGGAGCTCGCCGGACCAACCGTCGCGGAGGAGGTCGCGCCGGTTGATGGGTATTGCTGCCGGCTCCCATGCGGTGGGCCTTTGGCTATCCGCCGTATGCCTTCCTGGCATCCCTCGCGGTGCAGCAATTAGTCCGAAGATGGTCACCCACCACAAGGCGCAGGCAACGTATGGCGGCGGACGGTGCCTTGTGCAACACCGCAACCCGCCCGAACGGACACCGTCACCGGGCCGCAGGCATCTTCGTTTGGTATCGGAAGCCACCAACCGCTTTATCGCTGCGGTGCCGGTGTACCGGCGTAGTGTCGCGGGCCAGGCCCTGGAACTTCCGATTTAGTAGAGGCGCCGTCTCCGCGGCCATCTGCAGGGTGACCGACTCGCAGGCGCTTTTGCACCTACTCTCCACCGGCGCCTCGTTCGTTACGCGGCCTTCACCGCGAGTTCGTTGTCGTTGGCTGCCGACATCAGGACCGCAAACGGAACCATGATTTTCTGCCCGCATGGCGTCTCGTGCAGCCACTTCCGCTTGCCATCCAGCCCAGCATTCACCCTGGCCACCGCCAGCGGCACGTCGCCGTCGACGCCGAGCGCCACGAGCAGGGCCTTGTCGCGCGCCCATGTGCGACCACCGTCGCTGTAGAGGCCAACCTTGAACGACGCCGACGCGTCGCTCCTCGCGGCAGCGCCCACAACCGCGTCAGGTTCGGCCGGCACCCTGCGAACATCGTAGTCAGGTGTGTGCATCACTTTACCGGCGATCACGCTTCGCTTGGTCACGGCCGCCCCCAAAGAAAACGCCCGCTGGCCTCAACTGACTGCGGGCGGCAAAACTCACTGTGCAAATACCATGCACCTTACGCGGGGACGTGTCAAACGGAAAATGCGATTTCGCATAAATTAGTTCGATCTCGGCGTAACCAGCTTGTAGAACGCGGCTAGGACGTCGAGTCCCTCAGTCAGCGCCCACATGCCGACCGAACGCGCCGGCGTGTCGTCGGCTCGGCCCGACACGTCCCTCCCCGCAGCCTCGACCTGCATCTCGCGCAACACCACACGGTCGATCACCTTGAGCAGCGCCGGGCCGATGGCGAGGCATGCGCGCCGATAGCGCTCCCCCGCAGCGGCACGATAGTCCGACTGCCCCGCCGGGGACGTGCCGTCAACCATCGGCTTCCCGTAGTCGACGGCGCCAAGCGGCGACAGTCCAGCTGCGTAGAAGTCGGCGTAGAAGCGGTTGCCTGCCTCAAGCTGGGTAGCGGTGATGCGCTTGGCCTTGGCCAGGCGCTCGATTGGCGTGTCGACGCGGTACGCCCGCGTCGCGGGGTCGACTGCGAAGTTGTCGTTGGCAGCCACAAGCACCTTGCCGTTGGCGTCGCGAACGGCCGGGGTGGTGGCGTGCCGCAGACGCTGGCGGGTGGGGATGACGATTGAGGTGGTCATAGGTCTGTCCTTGTGGTGGCGTCCCGCAGTTTCTGCGTATCCATCGCGGCCCACTCGTCTGGGTATTCAGGAAGCCCACCGGAGATACTGACCGTGCCGGCGAAATCGCGGGCAAACTTGGCCGCCAGTGCATAGTGCTCGTTGTCGTCGAGATAGGCATCGCCGGGCTGTTCGTCAGTCTCGTAGCCGCATAGAGCGACACGCAGGCCGCCAACGTTGCGAAGGCGGATACTCACGCCGCCATCCCTTCGCTGTTGTCGTTTGCCGGTGGCCGCAGCGCAGACACCGACGCGTACATGTCCTTCTTCGCCACGACCCTTTCCTCGATCGTGTTGATCAGGCCGAGCACGTCATTCGCCGCGGCGTAGTAGCCTAACGTCCTACCATGCCTCACACCGACCTCGTATCCATTCGCCGGCTGCGCCAGCCAACGGCGCACCAGAGATTCAACCGCATCCGCAGCCTCGTCCTCGGTCTTCGCCTTCACGACCTCGACTTCGAAACCGAGCCCGCGGTGAAGTTCGTGCCGCACCTTCTGCTCCGGCGACAGCCGGCCGCGTTCTGCCTTGAACTCGATCAGCCCAAGCCGGGCGCCGCGCATGTAGACCCGAAGATCCTCCTCGCCTGGCGTCAGGCCGGTCGCCTTCGCCTTCACCGACTCCTGTGGCGAGCGGCGCGCCGCATTGAAGTCGCCGGCGATCGTGAAGGTCACGCCCGGCCCAAAGCGGTCGCCGTACCCCGCCATGCCGCGTAGCCGACGCACCGCCGCCGCTTGCAGGCGCCACTCGAGTTCCGGGGCCGCGATGATCTGCTTGCGGACAACAACCGTGCCGTTCGGTAGCGAGGCGCGCGTGGTGCGTAGGCGAATGCGGGTCATTTGACGCCTGCGAGGATGGCGTCGTTGTCGGCGATCACGTCCCAGAACGCATGCAGCGGCCCGACCTTCATGGCCACGTCGCGCAGGCACTGGTTCGACTTGCGCAGCGCCGCGTATGCTTGCTCGTGCCGCTTGCGCTCTGCGATGATCAGGTTGGCCACGTCCTGCCGTATGGCAACGCGGTCGCTGTAACGATCGATGTCGAGCCACATGTCGACGACGGTGCGGCGTATGTCTTCTGGGTCGATCATGGCAACGAACGCCGCCATTACGCCCACTTCGGTAGGCAGGTCACCTTCCTCTTCGTCCATAACCGCGCAGCCGACCGCAACCATCTCTTCGGTCGGCTCGCGCATGGCTGCGATGACTTCTGCCGCCCTGTCGCGGAACTTGTCTCGGCCGCCGGCGGGCAACGCCATCAGCGACGTGTACCCGACCTGCTTAGCCAGAATGTCGGCCACCCGTTCCCTCATCTCGTTCATCTACCATCCTCCAACTCGCAATCACCGTGCCGCATACGCGCGTGCCGGTCAAGCCTTTTACGCGACTTCGCATGTCGTCCATTCGCCCCCTATCGACCACCCCATTTTGCACAACCAGTGCCCAACCTAAATCTCTCTCAGGTGGGGCGGGCAACACCCACTGCCCAACCGCCCTACTCCGGGTATATATCTAAAGATATATATACCCAGGTTGGGCGCTAGGTTGGGCGCCCTCCTTTGCCCAACCCAGAATCAAGTTGGGCACAGGTTGGGCGCTAGGTTGGGCAGACCAAAAAATTAACTGGATTTAGGGTCATAATTCCAATCGCAGCAGTGTATGAAGAGGGGGGCGGGCGGTAGGGGGCTCGTCGAGGTCGGCGAGATTGACCCTCCCCCTGATGGCTGAGCCATCAAGGTTGATGTATTATACATCATTGTTGATGTCTGAGACATCACCTAGGCATGCCTGGGCGGCCCTGCACAACCCGCGATTGCGTAGGTTGGGCAAGGTTGGGCAGCCGCTCCGGATAGCTGTTGCCTGTCAACGGGTTGCGCCATGCCCAACCGCGCGGCTGCGGGTTGGGCAAGGTTGGGCAAGCCGAGCGGCACGCGTGGCACGCGTGGCCAGGGCTCGATCGCTGAAGGCGCCTGCCGTGGCGGTGGCAAGGCGAGCGGTGGCCGGCCAGCTAGGCGGCATGCCAAGGCGATCGCATGGCGTGGCGTGTGGCAGGCAAGGCGCCTGCTACTTGGCCGCCTGCTACCTAGCGCCGCTGGCCATGCTCGATCGGCCGGCCAGCTAGCGTGGCCACCACGGCGCGCCATTGTCTGCTAGGCCGGCCCAAACGCAAACGGCGCCACAATGGGCGCCGGGCAAAAAGAAAGGCCGCACAAGGCGGCCGCTATGGTGGTCGGTGGTTAGCGTCGACTAGGCGGCCGTGGTGGCGGCCGTGGCCGGCGCGCCGTAGCAATAGCCATGGCCAGCAGGACGCCTGCCAGGAGCAAGGCGAGCGGCGCGCCGATGGCCAGTGCGGTAAGCCAGGCGGTGCGGATCATGGGGCGGCCTGCAGCGCGCGAGCAAGGCGAATTGTGTTTGCCGCATCTCTGGCAACACTCTGCAAGAATGATCGGTAATAGTCATTAGGCGGCCGGCGGCGCGACTGCTGCCTCGCCCATGCCAGGCGATGCAAGGCGGCGTTCTCTATGTCGTATGCGCCTGGCAACTCGACTCCTGCTTTGCGCGCCGCCTCAGTCGCTGCCAAAGCATCTGCCGTCGTTGGGTAACGCCGCGGGGTTAATGGTGCGCGCATGGTCGACTCCTCTTGTGGTGGTGACTTGGCATAACGCCATAAAGCCGGCGCGCATGGCGCCGGCCGAAAGCGTTAGGCGGTGCGAGCGGCCAAGCGTTGCAGCATAGCGTAAAAGTAGCGCGCTCTAGATCCGTTGCGATTGGCCGGCGCGCGATATTTGACGCTATCTGCTGCGGCAATGATCGACTCCACGGTTGCAGAGTCGAGACTGTGAAAATCACAGTCTAGCGGGATACGAAAACGCGTTGCCAGGTCGCGAGCGGAGTCCTTGTCCATGCGTGCCATGGCGTCAGACTCCCCAGCCATCGGACATGCCATTGCTGGCGCCGGATTTGAGATTGAAGCGCAGCACATAGCCGCGCGGATCTCCGCTCGCCTTGATACGTGTCGCGCCATAAGGCGCCAGGATTTCGCGCGCCTGCGCTTCGATGCGCGACACGGCGCGATCGGCGCGCGATTCATCTTGTTCCGTCCATTCTGCCAGCATCTGGCGCGCGGCAGCGTTCCAACGGGGAATGCCGTTGCAACGCTGTTCTGCGACGCGAGCGGCGCGGCCGCCGAGCGCAATCAATGACTCCGCATCCCGAGCGGCGCGAAATGCCGAAACCTTACGAGTCTCGCGCGCCAGGATGGCCGCAAGTTGCGTTGCAGGTTTCGGATCTTTTGTGGTGGTGGTCATATCTGGACTCCTCTTGTGCGCCGTGGCGCGTGGTGGTGGTGGGTTAGGCCGCTGCCGCAACAGGCCGGCTAGCGCATGCCGCATCGGCCGCGACGACTCGCCGACCGTCGGCTGAAATCGCCAGGGGAACGCCGTCCGGCGCCCATTTCTCGATGAAAGCGATAGCGGCCGCGCAATCCATGGAGAAAGCCGGGCCAAGTGCGCCGCTTTCTCCTGCCGCCTTATTGGCGGCAAAGGCGCGGTCTAGGACGGCATCCCGTTGCGCAGCAGTCTCGCCACGCTCGGCGATAGCGGCCGCCTCACGTTCATCGCTAAAAGCTTCGCCCGATGCGGCAATCTCGAGACCGCGCCGCAACACGTCGCAAAGATCGTCGAAGCCTTCCGCAACGCTTGTCGCCTTGCGGAAGTGGTAGGCGCTGACGTCTCCGACGCGGCAAAACGCACTGGCTAGGCAAGTGTCGACGTCCGTTGCCATGTGCCAGCTAAGGATGTGGGTGTCCGGCTGTGTGGAATCCCCGTCGAAATCGACGGTTAGGCAAAGCCCGCGGGCGGCCCTCATACGGACGACGACGCGGCGCGGCGCAATCGAATTGGAGCCTTCCGGCTCAATTTCGACGTTCGCGCCTAGCGACGCTGCGAGCATTGCAACGGCCGTGGCCATTTGCGCGCGATCGGCTTTCTTGCGTTCGGTGAGCATATCCCGACTCCCTAATTCGCGGCCGCGGCGCGGCATGCGTTCATGGCGGAAAAGATCTGCGAGCGGCTGGCCAGATTGCCGCGATTGGCCGCGGCGAGCGCCTTGTGCAAGGCGCGGCGCGCCGTGGTGTAATTGCCAAGGCGAGCGAAAGCCAAGGCGCGCCGCAAGTTGCGCTTGCACTCGAGACAAGCGGCGCGGCGGGCGGCCGCGGCGCGGCGCGCGGCCATGTAGGCAAAAACCGGTTTCAACATTTTCCGACTCCGTTTGTTCCTGAGACCATATGCGCCTAACCCGGAGTCGGAGTCAACACTAAATGCGAATTCGCCTTGACTCCGACTCTCTCATGCGCGCATATGGGCGATAGGAAATGAGGAGTCGAAAAAATGGCCTATCTGGAAAGCGCAAACGGAATTCGGATTAGCAAGGCGCGCGCCTTGCTCGAATGCAAGCGCCACGGAATTGACGGCGCCGAGTTGCTGGCCGAGCTAGGCGATTGCGCGGAATATTCCGCGCGCGCCGTTCTGGTTTGGCTTGGCTACTAGCCATGGCCGCCACCACGCGAATCCGCAATCGCCGCGCCGCTCGCGCGTTCTGGCGCCGCGCCGAGCCATGGCTCGCGGCCATCATCTGCGCGCCTGCAGCGCTCGCCTTGCTCGCCTTGCTGGCCTTTGCCATGCGCCATGCGGCGCGCGGCATTGGCGCCTGAAAACCACCACCACGCAACACCACCACGGAGTCGAGAAATGAACGCCACCACGTCAACAGAACTGCGCGCCGCCTATCGCTGGCATCGGCAGAATGTCGCGCCGCTCGCAAACTTTCCGGCGCGCAGCGCTGCAGTTTGCCTAGGTCGCGCGCGCGCCGACGTGGCCGCCGGCAAAAAGCGCTATCCGGCGCCTGTTAAGCCATATGCGGCCGTGCATTGGCAGGAAAGCGGCCGCGGCGAAAAGCTTGGCCACCCGTACAACCCTGCAGCGGCCGGCCTTCGCTTTGTCGGGCGCGTCGCGCCAGAGTCCTACGGCGGCCGCGACAAGTGGGACTCGAGCTGCAAAACCGGATGGTTCACAGATCCGTATGGCGAAGGCTGGAATCTGTGTTTCGGAGTCGTCTATCAGCTGCCGGCGCGCAACGGCAAGGCGCAGTTTGTGGCAGGATATGACTTCGACGAAGACGAAGGCGGCCTAGTTCTGGATTTCGGCCGCATCTTCGAGTCGGATACGGACTCGGACTATTACCCGTCAAATCGCAACAATGGCGACGGCGCCAAAGAGGCAGCATATGCGGCCGACGAAATGGCGCGGCGCGTGGCCGAGTCGGAAAAGGAATATCAAACCGCGTGGGAGGCCGGTTCGCTCTATGCCGACACAAAAGACGAACTCGCAAATGACCGCGCAACGGCGCGACGCCTGCTAGCCGAACGGCGCGCGGCAAAGGCGGCCGGCGCCGCTTATCCGACTATCTGCGCTACCATCGAGCGCGCAATACGCAATGCGCTGGCAGATATAAAGGCCGGCCGCGAAACGCTCGAGCAACTGGCGAGCGGCGGCTATTCGCGCGGCGATTATCACCTGGGCTTCTATCCGTCGGACGAAATGAAAGCCGCATTCAATGACGGCGCCGGTACCGTCGTTCTGCCCTAGCAACTATCAGCGGCGCCTAGGCCGGCGCCGTCAATGTCGCTAACCACCACCACCACGGAGTCAGATCATGGCCTTGCCAAGTCACCTATTTTGCAGCGAATCCAACGGCGCCTTGTATGACACTCGCGCCGCGGAATGGTCGCACAAGGCGCCGTTGCGCGCCGTCTATTGCCGCACATATGCGTGCATCAAAACGGCCGCCGAGCTCAAAGCCACGTTGCGCGCCGGCGCCTATGCATGGCCAGGCGCCTATCAAATGTATTTCGTGACAAGCGATGGCGCCGCCTTGTCGTTCGAATCCGTGCGCGCCGAGTTGCGCGCCGTCCTGGCCAGCATCTCGAGCGGCACCAATGATGGCTGGCGAGTCGTTGCGTGCCAGATCAATTATGAGGACTCCGATCTCGCTTGCGACCATAGCGGCGAGCGGATTCCGGCCGCCTATGGCGACGACTCCAGCGAGGAGTCGGACAATGCGTAAGCTTTTCAACGTCACCTATCAGATTGTCACGCCAGAGTCGGCCGAGCATGGCGACGCGGCCGAGCATGGCTATGTCGGCGCCTATGGTCTGCAATTCGACATGGCCGGCATATGCGGCCCGGCGGCCGCGGCCGAGCAACAGGCGCACGTCATGACATTGCGCGACGCCATGCGAGCGGCCGGCGGATGCTTCGAAGACTCCGGCCATTGGTTCACGCAAGCGGATGGCGCGCAGAACTATAAAACCGGCGCCGTCGA
>Ga0172380_10007471_pt1 | contig 12262 bp, 12 predicted proteins | sample Leawe162metaG_FD_119747 | JGI IMG/M metagenome (GOLD analysis project Ga0172380, IMG submission 119747) | Leachate microbial communities from a municipal landfill in Southern Ontario, Canada - Leachate well 162 metaG | ecosystem: Engineered > Solid waste > Landfill > Unclassified | place...
AGATTTTCACCTTCAATAATCATATTTCCGTCAGCGGCTTCGGGATTAACGCTTCGTGTTTCATCATAGACAAGCGTAGCTTTGCTTGGGGTAAAAGCGTTTCGTTTTGCGGGGCTTTTTCCGAACCATTTGAATTCAAAGCGTTCTGTTTCTTTGACTAAATCCGGATCGATAATCTTTTTGAGTTCATCAGGATTGAGTTTACCTTCAACGGTAAAAATATCCGGGAACAAATTTTTCAGGGTTTCGAGCCGCTCTTGATTCAAATCCGGGGTTTGCATAAGTTTTATATTAAGTTCAGACATTGATTTTATCCTTTACGAAGTCATATATTTTTTCTGCATATTCGATGGCGGTTTGTACGGTTTCATTTTCCGGCAAGACTTCAAATCCGGGATAGCGGAAAAAGGATGCGAACGGGCTCAAGAAATTGACTAGAATAATAAATTCATTAAACGCCCTGTTTATTTCACTGCATGCTGTAAGCAGGATTTTCAAATCATGGGTTTTTATTATTTCTATATTATTAGAGGCCAAATATGCTTTAAGCGATTTTTCCGCGCACTGCTGCGTGTGATAGATTGCAGTATCATTTAAATTTTTACTGCTTTCAAATAAAATTTTGGCCGACTCCAGGTCGTGTTCAGCTTTAAAAAGCCATTCTTCATGCGGCTTCATATAACTTATATCCTTGTTTTAATATTTTATTTTGCAGCGTTGACGGATGATTCGCCTTTGAATAAAATTCACTACTGGTAAAAACTAACAGATCGATTGGATACTTGATATCCCATAAAGAAAGCGTTCCTTTTTGCGGGCGCAAATAAGCGCTTTCATTACTTTCTTCAACAATAACCGCAATATCAATATCACTTACGGCGTCAGGCGTTCCCCAGGCATGTGAACCAAATATGTAAATAAGTGTTGGATGATATACGTCAACCAGTCTTTTTTTGATTTCTTCAAATACTTTTTCGTTAACTGTGTTAATTTCAAACATTGGTTAATTCCTCCGCTTTATTCTTGAAAGTTGAGTATTCTTTTATGGGAGCGCAATAATTAACCTTGGCTTCAATGCCCAAAGCCTCAAAGTGCTTAACTGCGCATTTAATTTTGTAGATTTCATTTTCAGTCAATGCTTTCCGGTCCGTGATATCATTCGTGCCTTTGGTTTCGATAACAAAGTAATATTCTGAGCTGCTGTCATCTCTTATTTTTCTTTTTTTCATAACCAGACCAAAATCAGGATTATACGGTCCAACTGGCGTTTTTATTTCATAGAAAGCTGGCAGTTTCAGGAAACATACGACCTCGGTGTCGTTATCAGCGTTCCGGGCAAAATTTTGCTCAATCTCGCTATCCCAAATAATATGGTCGTATATTCCTCTGTTCGGAGTCGGTTCGATTTTGTCAGTATTTTTCACAATCAATTTTTCGAATTTATTTATGTCAAATATTTCTCCAGTAATACGGTAATCAAGCGCCCGCAACATTTCATCCAGTTCAATATAGCGGATTTTTTGAACGGCTTCCTGCAAAAATCGAGGCGGATTTTTCAGTATTTCTTTTTTGTTTTTAAACCCTTGTACGATTTTAAAAACTGTAGGATAAGCCAGAGCGGTATTTTCGCTTAACTCTTCAATCAAGTCTATCGGCGAAAAAGCGGTACTGACAGTTTTGTTTTGCGTTCTGAAATCTTGAGTTTGTATGCCTTCTTCGGACATACTTTGAATTCTGCCAAGAGCAACCTGAACCTGGTGTTCTGAAATAGTTATTTCATTTATTGCTTTAATGGATTCAGCAATAACTCTTTCTTCATCGAATGATACAAGGTACTCGGTTTTTTGCGACAGTCGTCTCCAGAATTCACGAAAAGACGGATTGTTGAAATGGGCGTCATTTCTTGCCAAACGTTTTTCAGTAGTCTTTTGTCCTTTGTGTGTATTGCGCGTTTCCGCGCCGGCTTCACTGGTTCCATAAATTTCGGTTATTTCTGATTGATACTGCGCAACAAAAGTTTCGTAAGTTTCATTCGGAATAACGGTAAGAAGATTTATTTCGTCGCCTTCCTTTGTTTCCTGCTGATCATAAACCCTTTGCCCATACTGATTAACGCAAATGCGAAGCCCTCTTCCAATTTCCTGTCTTTTTTTAATTTCGCTGTAACTTTGATTAAGCGTAGCTATATTGAAAACATTTGGATTGTCCCAGCCAACCCCGAGGGCGGAATGGGAAAAGATAAACTCGACAGGATTATCCAGCGATAACAATTCTTCCTTGGATTTCAGGATAAGGTCATAAAGTTCTTTGTTATTGCGCATTGAACCTTCATTATCAGTAAAATCGCCTTTCCCGGTTTGCGCGAAATAATAGCCTTGCGACTGTTCGATCGTTGAATTGTCGGCTTCCCGTCCATAAAAATCTTTATGCGCTTTTTTGTATTGTTCAACAAATGCCTGTTTAATTATTCCATCTGGCTGAATGTAATTATCAACCTTGTCAATGAATGTTAACGACAGACATTTTATCCCGAAAAGCTTGAGTTTTTCTTTCTTTCTAAAATGGCTGTCGATAAGCCAATAAAGCTGTTCTCCGAATATTACGGAAAAATCTTTGGCTTGTTCGCCCTCATAAATGATTGCGCCATTCTTAAATTTCACAAAGCCATTGCCGCGAATCGGGCGGGCAATTTGTTCAATAATATAATCTTTGTAAGTAATATTCCCGGTTACTTCCCGCAAGTCGGCATTTTTATCAAGTCTCTTTGTGCTTTTAAATTTAAAGCCACCCGCGGTTTGATGCCAGGCTTTCAAGATGGCTTTAGGGTCGCCTTTTCCTATTTCTATTTTATCAAGTTCAATTTTCATTGACGCTTCATCGTTTTTTTCAGAAACGGTTAAAACCTCTATTTTTTTTACCAACCCCTGTTTATAACTATCATACGGAGTCAGGCGGTAAATAAGATTAGTTAAAACTTTATGCGTGGCTGAATATCTGATTTTGAAAAGCGGATTGAGCGCTTTCATCCTCTCAATTGAATTGTCCGTATCCATGCCTTCCTGCGGTTCATCCATTATTACAATCGGATTTGTACGGGAAATAGCCTCAATATACGCCATATTCGAGAATAAATCTTCACGTTGCGCCTGGTTCAAAATGCGGTCATCAGAATTAAATGACTGCAACGTCATTACCATGATTTGCGGATGCTGTTCTTCCACAAAATTAGTTACCCTCGAAAGCCGTTTACTGTCATATTCAAAATAACTGGGTTGGGTATTGTAAATATCTTCCAGTTGTTTTTCAAATGTTTTTAGCGTTGTGAGAACGCCTTCTTTAATAGCAACCGAAGGAACGAGAATTATGAATTTCGTAAATCCCCAATGTTTATAGAGTTCAAAAATGGTTTTGATATATACAAGGGTTTTGCCGGTGCCGGTTTCCATCTCAATGCAGATATCATTAGTCGGCTGAATATTTGCCGTTTCTTCTCTTATGCCATTTTCAAGCGCTGCATCTCGGAGGTTCTGAATAAATTTGTCCTTTGATAATGAAAGTATGTTTGAACGTATTCCGTCAACACAGGCATTGTCAAAAGTATTTTTTTCCTGTCCTTTGAAAACAGAAATTACAGCATTAATTGCCTGTTGCTGGTATTCTAACTGTTCAAGTTTAAATTCCATCAAAAATCCTTCTTTCACATTCTTAACGCACATATTCCTTAACTCGTCTTCCGCCTGCCAAATTTTCAGGGAACACCAATATACATCTTTTCCGATGTTTTACTAAAAACTGTATTATAAAACCGGCATCGGTCCAACGGCAGTATATTCAACAGTTTTAACCTTAATCCAATCCCCTGCCCGCAAATAATAAAGTTCATCGTTGTCTATGCCAAATCTGCCGGCGGCAAAATCCGCCACGGTTTCCGGCAGCACCAGCCAATCGCCAGCACATTTAAGCCGTTCCTGGTTGAACATTGCAACTTCTTCCAGCTTATCCCGATAACCGCCAGCCGGTTTTTTCTCCGGTCTGGAATTGTAAATTTCAGTCAGCTCACCCGCGTTGCTGCCGCACAAATCCAGTGGCAACGCAGAAGATATGCCAAGAATCGGCCCGGAATCCTTTTCCCCGCCTCTCCCGGTATATGGTTGAGCGATAATTACACTGCTCCGGATAGAGTTAAGTCCACGGACAATCGCGGTTTCAACCGGCAGCGCATGCAGTCCAACTAATAGTCGGCGACCATTTTCCTCTACGGTCAAATCTCCGGGATGAACATTAAGACACGGAAAATCGCCGGTAATATTTGACAAAAGCACAAATCCGGCCAGCACCCCGAAATCAATCTTATATGCCGCGAGTTTTTCCCGCAGCAGATTAGTCCACATTTCTCTGAGCTGCCGTCCACGCTCCGTCTTTAATGAAATGGTTTTCTCCCCGTGACTGCGATAAAACTCCCGGATACTGAAAGCGACCAGCGGCAAATCGAATCGTGCGGCAATTTCACCTGCACGGCTACTTTCCGGCGCATCAGTTACAATCACCGCAGGATACCACGTTTCGCAGCAATGCGTCAAGCGATACTCCAAAATGTTCTCCGCATTAGTGCCGCTTCCGCTCATAAAAATTGCGGCCGACATTTTTTTGCCGGACTCTACTGCCGGCAGCAAGTTTCTAATCACCATATTCTCCGTGATTTTTACTGTATAAGCGCCTTGAAAATTATTTAATCTGCAACTGTTTTCTGATTCTGCAAGTTAATTGCATAAAAAAATTAAACTCTTATTGATTTTATATTTGCGTACGGCAGAATATCGTTTATTGTATTCAGTCTGAATCTTAATGGGCTTTTTTATAAAATTAAAAATACGAGGATTACAAAAATGATCAGGTTAAAGTTTTCTGGTAAAATATTATTAACAGCTATCGCCACTTTTACACTTTCATCCGCATTCGCCGGTTCCTGGAATTGGACGGCGCCGTATAAAGGACCGGACAAAAATATTGAAACCCTGATTATTACTGGCAATTATAAGAAGCCATTGATGCTCGCCCAGATTATTCAGTCTCAAACCAAACAACCCTACATTCTCGTCCCCGCCAAAGATGACACTCACATTTTTTTCTGTCCGGTATCCAACAAAAAGCCGGCGCTGGAAATTAAAGAGGAAAATCTGGCCAAGTTCATCTCTTTTATAAATCCGCAACGGGTGGTTGTTTTCGGAGACACCTCATATGTTCCACGTAAATATATCGACATGGTTGACCGCAAGATTCCGTTAGTAATCATCAGCGGTGACGACTGGAATCAGGCGGCGGCGACCTCCGGCGACCTGCTCAACCTGACAAATCTGCCATCAGATTATTCACGACTCAATAAAAAATTAGAAAGTGGAAGACTTTACAAGCCGACTCCGAAACCCAAACAGGTTGAAGAAGTTGTTGCCAGTGAAACCGTGGAAGTAACAGAAACTGAAATTCCTGCTCAGACCACCAAACCGGCGGTTCCGGAAGCTTCAGATCCTGCGCTCGGAAAAGTTACCGCAGTTCCGGAAGTGCTTGTGCAGGAGCCGGAAATTGCCATCCAGAAGCCAGCCCCGGTACTTGTTAAAGATAAAAAATAACTGAATGGTCTAATGTTTAATTTCTTTCAAATTGCCAAGAATACGTTTAAAGAGTCAACCAGAGAGCCGATATTTTTTATCCTCCTGGTTACAGCGCTGGCGCTTATCGGACACTTCCCTTCAATGTCGCTGTTCGTGTTCTCTGAACAAATCAAACTGGTCGTGGACAGTTCAATGGCCACGACCATGGTCTTCGGCCTGTTCGCCGCCGTGCTCTGTGCCAGCCATACGGTTTCGAGAGAAATGCGTAACGGCACAGTGCTTCTGCTACTGTCTAAACCAGTTTTTCGCTGGACATTTGTCATGGCTAAAATTTTCGGCATCTTTACAGCAGTAATACTTTTTGTCTTTATCTGTAACGTTTCCTCAATTGTTTCCATATATATTGCCACAGACCAGTTTCGAATGGACATGGGCGTATATTATATCTTCTTCGCAATTATTGCTGTCAGTTCAATATTAGGAATGGCGGTGAACTTCCTCCGCGGCAAATCGTTCTCATCTACAGCAATCGCCTCTATAGCAATATTGATGCCGATATATTGTGTTTACTGCGTTATGGTTAAAGAACATCCAACAGTTGAACTCCTTGACCTTGTATACGCTCTTATCCTGCTATTCTGTTCTGTCTCAATAATGTCCACAATTACCGTAGTTTTTGCCACCCGGCTGGACATGGTGGCAAACCTGACCCTCTGCAGCGCAATATTTTTTCTCGGTCTTATTTCCAGTTATGCTTTTCAACGAGACACCGGCTCTGAGTTTTTCAATGTCCTCTTCGCATTCTTATATGCCATTCTGCCTAACTGGCAGTTCTTCTGGCTCGCAGACGCCCTCGCCAGCCGTAACAGCATTCCGCTGTCTTATGTGCTGTGGTCAGGCTTGTATGTCGTTCTTTACATGACATTATGCAGTATATGGGCAGTCGCAATTTTCCAGAACAAAGAAATCGCCAGCGATATACGCTAAACAATATTTCAGAACTCAGTAAAAGTGTTTAATTGAATGACCGTTTTTGCGTTCACATCAAGACAAGCCTGTCCAGGCATCAATCAATTTTACTGGATAGAGAAACTGATGCCGGAGGTGTCACACGTTTATAGCCCTACGAAAACAGAATGTTCGACTCCTGCGGGGTCGCAGATTTTTTGTCGGATTATTCTATAAACGTGTTATCCCGTCGGGATAAGAAAACTGACGGCTTCATTTGTCTACTATCGGGCAAAAAAAGATGGCGGAAGTAATTTCACAGAGACAGCACATCGCAGCAAACCCAAAAATCATTTAACTGCGTCAACATCTTCTGCATTAATCTCAACAGAAGCCGAGTGCCCGAGAATCTCAATATTCACCGTCAGCATGGTGCGATTTTTTCTTGTTTTAACAACGCCGCAAGTGCCTTGCAACGGCCCCGAAACTACTTCAACCTGAACGCCTTTAACTAATTCTGGCTTAATCTCAATTTCCTGCATTCCACACAGGCGTTCCATTGTCTGAATGGCTCTAAGCTCCAGTAACAGTTGCCCCTCGTTGTGTTCATTTACATTTACTTTGAACAGAACTGCGTGTGAAAGCACTAAATCACGATATAATTCCTCGTCAATGTGACAGAACACATATCCAGGAAACATGGGAACCGTAAACGTCGTCGTTCGTTTGCCGTATTTATGAGCTTTCTTAAGCAAAGGCAAATAACATTCTATTTTTTTTGACCGGCAGTATTCTTTAAGTTTTTTCTCCTGGCGCGGTTTGGTTCTGACTGGTGTCCATAAATAGCCGCTGCATTCAGCAAAAACAATCTCATTCTCATTCTCAACCTTATTTATCACTATTTCTTCCTCCGGGAATAAAATTCAAATCAAGACAGAATCCTTCACCAAAAGCAGAATTTATCTTTTTTATTAAATGTTTTTTTACGGGTCCGTTCAATTCACGCAGCCAGGCTGGATGTGATACTTCAAGATAGAAAACACCTTTAGAACTGCTGGATGGAGTAGCAACCTTGGCAATCTGCCGCCCCGCAATTTCATCCCATTTACCGGAAAGGTTAATCACGTCAAGCGTGTCTTGTGAAAGAACTTTTTTCAACAAATTATCCGCCGCCTCGCCGATTGACACACTTTCCGGACAATAAGCGGTAATTTCCGTGCCTGCCCATTCCGTGCCATACCAGTCTTTTAGCAACGAATATGTTTGATAAAAACTTTTACTCATCCGCCCCATTTTGTCCAAACCTCAGTCATCCGGGCAGAATTCACCCGTAAAAGTTATTTTAATTGATGGTCAAACCGCAGAACATTGCCGGCATCAGCACAGTATGGAACGCCAGTTTGAATGGCGCAATCCCTCCCAGCACAAGGTTTCTCAACCCTGGTTTAAGACCGCCGAACGGAATACCGACAGTAGCTTGCAAAACACCAATAGGAAGCCGAAAAATATCAATCATATCTTTACCCATATACATCAGGCCTTTCAGTCCATTCTTCAAGCCTTTAATGACATACGGCTTGGCTTTTTCTGCCAGACTGAGCGCCACGGGGGCAAGCAAAGCCATTGTAACCGGGTCCATGGCTTTCGCTTCCGGTGCCGGAAACAACATATACGCCATGCAAATCAGAATGCACAGTATAATAGTTTTTCTCATTGATTCACCCTATTTTAGAAGAGGCAATATATACCTTAAATTTTTAAAAACAATATATTATAAGCAAATTATCCGGCTAATCAAATATCCGTTAAATTCTTTTCTGGAATATTCTTGGCCTCCTGCCATAAATATTCCATTTGCTCTATCGATGCCGCCTCAAGTCCAATCCCCTGCTCTATCAATTTTCGTTCGAGATATTTAAACCGGTATTTAAATTTTCTGACCGTGTCTGATAACAAATCTTCCGCCGTCCGCCGTTTTCTAAATCTTGACAGATTTACTACGGAAAACAACAAATCTCCAATTTCTTCATCCACCTCAGTGTCGTTGCCGCCGGCAATCGCCGCTTTCAATTCCGCCAGTTCCTCTTCTATTTTAGCCATAATCTGCTGCTGGTCAGTCCAGTCAAAACCATAACGCGCAGCGCGTTTCTGAACCGTTCGTGCCGAAAGCAAAGCGGACAGATTGCGCGGAATACCATCCAGCACCGACTCGCGCCCCGGTTTATTTTCCGCTTTCTTAACTTTCTCCCAAATGCGTAACACTTCATCCGAAGACTTGACATTTTCCTCCGCAAACACATGCGGATGCCGCCGGATCATTTTAGCAATAATACTCGCCAGCACATCGCGAAAATGAAACTGACCGTTTTCAGCGGCGATAACCGCGTTAAAAACGACATTCATCAGAATATCGCCCAGCTCTTCGCAAATTGCCTCCGGGTCTTCATCATCAATCGCATCCATCAATTCAGCGCATTCTTCCGCCAGATATAACTTGAGCGTCTGGTGCGTCTGTTCTCGATCCCATGGGCATCCGTCCGGCGACCGCAGTCTCTCCATCACTTTTAACAGTACCTCTGCTGTCGGATCGAATTCTTCAAAATCGTTCATAATGCCTTCCTGTATATTTTAAGTATAAACTATCGTAATGCCATCGGCTCCGGGAATATTTAAATTTTCACCCCAGTCATAGCCTTTAATGCAAGTGCAACCGGCAACATAATCTCTTACCGCCTTTTTCAAAACTCCGCTTCCCTTTCCGTGAATAATCATGATGCTTTGCGACGACTCGGCAAAAAACAGTTCTTCCAGTCGAGGAATTACCTCAATGGTCGTGCAACCATGAAAATCAATTTGTATATCATAATGAAAATTCATTCACCTATCCTGAAATAATAAATTAGACAACTGCCATAACATTAAAACTTTCCGGCTAAAGTTCAAGCCACAGACGGTAAAAGCGGACAAATTTAATCAGCTTTGTCCATTCTAAAATTTTATTTTTTTTCAATTAGCGCCTTGCAAAAACATTTCCGTGAAGTATCTTTTGTTTCTCTTCAGTTCGAGTAAGAACGCGGGGGAGTAGCTCAATTGGTTAGAGCACCACCCTGTCACGGTGGATGTTGCGGGTTCGAGTCCCGTCTCTCTCGCCATTTTTCGTTCAACAGAAAAGTTGGATTAAGGATGGCAGTTTGCCGCGTTGCTTGATATGAGATTATACCGCTTTTATGCGGGGGAGTAGCTCAATTGGTTAGAGCACCACCCTGTCACGGTGGATGTTGCGGGTTCGAGTCCCGTCTCTCTCGCCACTCTTACCCATATTCAATGATGTAAAAGTCCGGCGTTTCCTCTTTTACTTAAACCGTTTGATTTTCTTCCGCATGGGTAATTGTGAATTTTGAATCATAAAAAAATAAGCTATTTAAATCAAGGACAGAAATGAATCCAGTTGCTTCCGGCTGGTTGTTGCCAATTTTAGCTTCAGCCATTGCCCTCGGTTTTTACGATTTGTGCAAAAAACACGCGGTGCGCGATAATTCAGTAATGCCGGTACTTTTCTTCGCGACAGTATCCGGAACCATTTTTTTCCTGTTCGCCGCAGTTATTTCCGGAAAAGTATCTGCCATTGCCAGTTGCGGAATATTCCACTGGTGGTTGATTATGTTCAAATCGCTACTCGTCAGTTCCAGTTGGATTTGCGCCTATTACGCCATGCGTGAACTTCCCATCTCCATCGCAACGCCAATCCGTGCCAGTTCGCCGCTATGGACGTTCATCGGCAGTCTGTTTCTCTACAACGAATTTCCCAGCTGGCTTCAAGGTCTGGGAATGGTGAGTATTTTTGCCGGGTACTATCTTTTTTCCGTCATGGGCAAACTGGAAGGAATCTCTTTTCGCCATCATCGCGGCATTCATCTGATTATTCTTGCCACGCTGTCCGGCTCAATTTCAGCCTTATACGACAAATATCTGCTCGGCGTAATCAGAATCCCTCACGACACTGTGCAGTTCTGGTTTTCAGTCGATCTGGTGCTGGTATTGTGGCTGGCCTGGTGGGTTCGCCGCAAGCTCTTCCGCGACGGACGCAAATTTGTCTGGCGCTGGTCAATTCCGTTAACAGGAATACTGCTAATCCTGGCCGACTGGCTTTATTTCTATGCCGTCAGCCTTCCAGAAACCAGAATCTCAATTCTGTCGCTGGTGCGCCGGTGCAGTTGTCTGGTAACCTTCGGCGTCGGCGTTTATTACTTCCGCGACTTGAATATCAGAGGAAAAGCGGTGGCAATGATTCTAATTTTAATCGGCTTAATCCTATTCACCATAAGCCGCTGATAAAACTTTTATTACGCTTTAGGAAATGTCACAAAACAACCTGTGTATTTCTCTACTCTTTCGGCTTTGCTTCCGGTATTCCAGAGTTCAGTGCTTGCGCAAACGCGCGAGTCCAATTGAACGCCATTTTTCTGCGATTCAATTGGCCGTCAGTTTTATTATCCCGGCAGGATAACACGTTTATAGAATAATCAGGCAAAAAATCTGCGACTCCGCAGAAATCGAACATTATATTTTCTTTTGGCTCATCGCAGCCTCATGTCTAAGTGTCGTTTCTTTCAGAATAATTAAAAATAGCAAATAAACTGGCAGGAAATAAGAAGACAAATGTCAGTGTTTAATAAGATTCTAACTCAATACTGATTATTTCTGACAATTTTTATAATTACATCTTAGATGTCAAGCATAAATAAAAACGTCATTCTGATTTGATAAACATGCAAAACAAATGTATCTTCTGAACTTTACTGGAAATATCTGAACTAATTTTAAAGTTACAATTTAATGAAAATACTTAATTTATATGTTACGCGCGGTTTTCTGCTAACGTTCTTCATGGCAATCGGCATTCTCACATTCGGGATGGTTGGCGCCAGGCTGGTCAAAATATTCGATTACATATCTCAAGGCGTTCCGGTAAGCAATTTTTTCCTTTTTACGCTATATATCATGCCGATTGTGCTCAGTTTTACTGTTCCTTGGGCAATTATGGTGGCGGTCATGCTGGTATTCGGGCGCCTTTCCGCCGATTCCGAAATTACCGCCATGCGCGCCTGCGGCATTTCCATTATGCAAATCATTTCTCCAATCATGATTATAGCATTTTTAATGATGCTGTTCTGTCTTTATCTGCAAGTTGAGGTCGGGCCGCCTTTTCTGGGAAAATCCCGTTCACTCATGGAAACCACCATGATTAATCAGCCGCTGGCAATTTTTGAACCAGGACGACCTATTTCTTATGAAAACAATATTATCTACATTGACGACAAAGTCGGCGAGGATGAAATTCGTGATGTTCAAATATTCGCCATGGACGGCAAGGATTCCGTCGCCCAGGACATCACCGCGGCCAAAGGAAAAATGGTTGTTGACAAAGAAAAGAAATTGCTCAAAGTCGTGCTTTTCGACTGCATGATTATTGACAAGAAATCCAAACCGGAAACCCGAGTGTTCAACAAACGGGTGGAATTCACCATAAATTACGGCAAAGAGCTCAACCGGTTGCGCATCGGACAAAGATCCAAATTTATGACAATGAAAGAATTATTCGGACGGATTAAAATCGAGAAAAAATTAAACCGGAACACTTGCGATTTGGAAGTTGAACTCAATCAACGCATCGCCTTTGCGTTATCTCCGATTGCGTTCCTGCT
>Ga0172380_10007472_pt1 | contig 12262 bp, 7 predicted proteins | sample Leawe162metaG_FD_119747 | JGI IMG/M metagenome (GOLD analysis project Ga0172380, IMG submission 119747) | Leachate microbial communities from a municipal landfill in Southern Ontario, Canada - Leachate well 162 metaG | ecosystem: Engineered > Solid waste > Landfill > Unclassified | place...
AGCCGTCATATGTGAACGCGATGTGTTCCCACACCCCCGTTGTGGCAGAAGTGGCGGCATGTGCATCGGTAACATTCGTCGGGCCGGTTTTCCATGCGGCCAGATAATATTTCCCATCATTATCCCTGCCGAAGTCCCATTGGCCGTTTTTCAAGACTGCGTATTGCCATTTGTTATTCACGTCTGCCTGCACCCATGCAGTCACAGTGATGGCGGCAGGATTCAGTCCGTCATTTGAGGTGATGCTGATGGAGTTCGACGAACCGTTGAAACTTCCCGCTCCGCCGATCTTGCCGCTCGTTGTCGGCGTCCAGGTTTGAGTCGCGCTATCGTTATTGTTGGACGTTGCATCGTACGCCGTCGGGTTGGTGCCGGTTTCCGCCAGGTGCCACACTCCTTTAAAGTTGCTGTCCCACACGTTCGTCGCATCCTGCCCGTCGGCAGCATCCGCGTTGCCGTAGTAGAGATAGATCGTCGCGCCGCTCCCGTTGCCGCTTCCGCTCGCCTTGATGGTGGGTACCTTCACCCAGAAGTTTCCCGACCCCGACCCCGACCGTACGCGGTAATTCTCCTTTTCATGCGGAAGGAGCGTCCTGCCGTCGGCATCGGTGAACCGGATGTCGTCTCCGTCGCTCTGACTCGCTCCGCCAATGTTCGTATCGGCATTGATTTTGACGAGGAGCGGAAAATTCGTCAGATCGGCGCTGACATTCGTATTGTCGATAGTGATGCGTTTGCGGGACGCCCAGGTGCTCACGACTCCTTCTTCCGTTGTGAAAGCGAGTTTGTTGTCCGCGGAGCTCATGTTCGCGTACTCGAAGGCGACCCAGGAGGAAGAGCGTGCGGCACTGGAGATGCGCGCCTCATCCATGTTTCCCGCGAACAATTCTCCGGCGCCGTCCCAGGTGCCCAGATAGGATGCTGCCGGTGAGCCGCTCAGGAGTGCCGCGTTCCCCGTTCCGGCACTTGCACCGTCGATGTACAGCGTATGACTGGAGCCGTTCGTGACGAACGTGTACTGGTGCCATGCATTGGCGGTTTGGGCAGACCCGCTCGCCAGGAGCGCTCCGCCGTACTTCCATGCGACGGGGCTCCCGTCCCGGAATCCGATTTGCACGGCGTTCGTTGCGCCCACAGATGCAAACAGATTTTGACTGTCTGCGGGGGAGGAGGAGTACTTGGCCCAGACAGAGAGCGACTGTGCGGCGTTCGTTGCCGGAAAGTTGGAGACGCCAAGCCGAATGTTGGAGGTGGTGCCATTGAAGGTCTGGCCTCCGCCCACCACCGCCGATGCCAGAGCCGATGGTTGATTGGCTGTATTCAAGCTGTTGTTTGCATTGCTGGTGGAATCCTTGTAATCACCCGAGGCTCCGGCACCGGTTTCATCCAAATGCCACACGCCCTCAAAATTACTGTCCCACACGTCGCTGGTTCCGTTGGCCGTGTCTTTGCCATCGGCAGCCGTGGAGTTTCCGTAGTAGAGATAGATCGTGTCATCGGTATTGGCATCGTTGTCCGTGTTCAGCGTGACGCCCACCCAAAAGCGCCCCGATGCGTTCCCCGATGCCTCACTGTAGGCTTCGCGCTCGTAGGGCAGCGTGGTCGTTCCGTCCGAGGAGGTGAACCGGATGTCGTAACCGGTATCCAGGATTTTTGCAGCGATCCCGCTGCCGTTCCCCGTGGGGCTGATAGGCACGTACAACGGGAAATTCGTGAGCGTTGCCGTCATGCCGGCGTTATCTACCGTGATTGCCTGCCGGTAGTTCCATCCGGTCAGCCACGATGCGGTTGCGTGGGCAGGTGAAAGTGAGCCGCAACAGAGGGTGATGGCGATAACAAAATAAATTGATTTTTTGAGAATTCCAATGCCGTACGCGGGGCGCTCACCGAGTGGCGTCATACATTGGTGGACAGTATGCGGATTTTCCCCCATACAAGCAATATAATGTCAGTGACGGGTTGATCGGTAACACCTTTTGGAACGACGCCACCAAAGGAAAACGCCAGTGACAATGTCCGCTTCACTTCAATACCACTCGCAAAAGCAGCGCCAGCGCCAGAGCTGCATCACTGTCTTTGAAGACTTGCCGCTTCGTCTGACATTGTCAGCACGAGTGCATTCTACACTGCTCTGGCAAAACACTAGGATAGCTTTGTGACTATGCGCGTCGGGGCTCGATGCAAGTAAAAGATTGAATGGGGTCAGTGTTGACCCCTAGTTTGTTGCAACACTCGCATTGCTTCGTCCCGAAGACCTAGAACATTCACTCGAACGAAATCCGCTTCCTCCGGGTGGTTTTCCAGCATGAGTCGTCCGGCTTCTTGCTGTATGTCTTTATCTGACAAATTATTCAATACATATTCAAGGTCACCCTTCGAAACCGTAGCTCTGATCATTTCCCATACTTTGCGTTCTAGGGCCGGAACATGATACGCCAGCGTAATCCGCTGCCTATTGGTGAGCTTCGCATGGTCTAGGGCTTCGCGAGCTTGTTCTTCACTGTAGAGATGAATGGGCAACCTTGGGCGTTTGTACATATGTGTGTTGGGAAGAGAACACGTCTACTATACAACAATTCATGTAAAAGCGCAAATCGCCGGAATTGGTGGCAAAAGAGCTATCTATTCATATCTGTCAAAGCGTTACCCATCATTCTCATCACAGACATATAAATAATGAGGGGGCTATACTGCGATCATGAAGAACGGCATCATCAGTCACTTTTGGGAATTACCAAAGACACGCACGTCCTGGTGGGCGATGGTTCTCGGCTTGAGCATTTTCCCGATAGGCCCCCTGCTCGGTACGTTCGCGGCCGTCGGTCGTCCGATGATCGATCGTGCAATCAGTGAGGAAGTCGGCGCAGCTGCGGGGTTCGGTTTTGTCATCTTGTTGTTATTCCTCTTTGTTGCGGCGCTTGTCACAAGTATCCGCGCGTATCGGAAAGGGGAGCGTTCCTGGGTGATGTGGGCGGGACTCATTCCTTCGATCCTTGTCGGTGCATTTCTGATAGTTATGATTACGGGTGAGTTGGCATTTCCGCATTAAAGGTCGTTGTTGCTCACACCCATGCGCCGGTAATACTCCATCACCTGCTGTTCCGCGATGATGGACCGCGGACTCCAGCGCTCGATGAAGAGACCCGCGGCGGACCGGACACGGCTCAACGCCACATACGCCTGTCCCTGTTCCCAGAGCGAAGAGAGGTCCACCATCAGACGATCGAGCGTGGCGCCCTGCGATTTGTGGATGGTGCTCGCCCAGGCGAGATTGACGGGGAAGTTCACGGCGATTGCCACCTCATTGCCGTTGCCGTCCAGAAGAGCGAAAGCCGTCTTCTCGATCTCCACTGTTTCGCCCGTGAACAGCGCGATGGTGAGGCAGTCGGGTTCGATGTGCCGGAGCGTGCCGAGACTGCCGTTCACGTAGCGCATCTTCCCCGACACGTCGTTTTTCCGGATCATCACAAGGGCGCTCTTCTTCAGGTGGAGTGATTCGGGGACGGGGCAGTTGCGGCGCAACTGGGTGACGGACTGTTCGCGTCCTTTGTAGGCGGTTTCGAAGATCTGCGGCAAGCCGGGGAGCTCATCGAGCTTCCGGCGGTTGTGCGCTTCCGCCGTCGCGCGATGGGGGAAGAGGCGCGTTCCGTCGAAGCCGAGCGTGGGCGGCAGAAAACGTGCATTGAGGAAATCCGTCACTTCTTCATTTACGACGCCCTCGCGGACAAAGTTGAGAATGCGCAGGAATTCCGGTTCTTTGGTGCGCACGCAGGTGGAGAGCAGTGCGGACGAGAAATTGCTCTCATCCCAAACCTCGCTCATGAACGCCCAATCCTTGTTTTCATTGCCGTCGGAGACGGGCGGAAGCTGGGCGAAGTCGCCCACGGCGATCACCTGCAACCCGCCCCACGGCGCGTCGATGCCGCGTGCCACGCGCGCCACCCGATCCGCGGCGCGCAGGGCTTCGCCGGGGAGCATGGAGATCTCGTCGATGACGACCCCCCGCGCACGGCGCAGCCGTGTCACCACGCGCTTGTTCTCGCATGCCCGCCTTGCCGCCATCTCCGCGCCGCCTTCCATGATCCCGATCCCGAAGAAACTGTGGAATGTCCGTCCTCCGACCAAAATGGCGGAAACACCCGTGGATGCCACGACGGGATAGAGGGCGGAAGGTTTTCCTTCCAGGTATTTCCCCAGAAGAAAACTCTTGCCCGTACCCGCCGCTCCCGTGAGGAAAATATTGTCGTTGCCCTGCAGCTGCGCCCACGCCTGTTCCTGACACGGCGTCAGGATAACGGTTGTGCGTTCTGTGTTCCGTTGCACGGCTTTCGATACCAGATGCTTGAGTATCTTCTTCCGTGTCGCATCGGCATCGGCAACTTTTGCGCGTACACGCGGTTTCGGGAGGACGGTGCTCTTCCGCAGTCGGGGCATGGAGGGAATGTAGCGGACTCCGGCTCATATGGGATCTAATTCACGCTGAAGATTCGCCCTTGCCCCCTCTCCCAACCCTCTCTCCCCTTCGGGTGGAGAGGAGATAAGGAAGCATGCCGAAGCGAGTGGAAGGATTTTTTTGCCCAAGACTGAGGAACTTGTTTGATTTCATATCACAGCGCTCCCAGATCCAGCGTTTGATTCATTTCGATCAGATTCACAAAATCCGTGTCGTGGCTCACGAGGATCAAACCTCCTTCGTACCGGTTGATCGCTTCGGCGATCACGGGGATATGACGGAAATTGATGTGGTTGGTCGGCTCGTCCAGAATCAGGAGCGTCGGTTTCTGCAGATGGAACCGTGCGAAGCAGAGCAGGCCTTTCTGTCCTTCGGAGAGCGCTTCCGCCTTGGTCTGAATTTTGTCTCCGGGGAGCAGGAAGCGTGCGGCGACTTCGTAAATGCGCTGGTGATTCGGGATTTCCATTTCGTCCGCAAGAATGTCGTAGACGGTCTTTTCCATCGGCAGTCCGGAGAAGTCCTGCCGGTAGTAGCCGACTCTGACGCCATGGGTGATGACGGCGCCCTTCTCTCTTCCTTCGGCCATGGCTTCCAGAAGGGAGCTCTTGCCAATGCCGTTGGGTCCGGTGATGAGCAGGCGGTCCCGCCGGCGCACGGTCAATTCCACCTTCTTTCTCTTCGGTTCATGATTCTTCATCACCGTGACCGCGGAAATCTTCACGAGAGGCTTCGGGAATTCCGTCGCATCGATCGTGAAGGGCGGAATGGTCTTCTCCTCGCGGCGCACTTCCACTTTCTGCTCCTCGTCCTCCTCCACCGCCGCGCGCATCTTGCTCGCGAGCTTGCGCATCTTGCCTCCCTTATGCGAGAAGAAGTTAATCTTCTCCTTCCGGTCCAGAATGTCCTTCTCCATGCGGGCGTTCTGCGATTGTTCACGGATGATTTGCTCCTCAATCCTCTCGACGACGTCGTAGTAGTCGCCCTCGTACTGCGTGATTTTGTGCGTGAATCCGTCGAGGTGGAGCACTCCGTGCGTGAAGCAGTTGAGGAAGTTCGCATCGTGCGAGATGACAACGCAGGTCTTGTCGTAATTGATGAGGAACTGCGTCAGATGGTCGATGCCCTGCGCGTCCAGATTGTTCGTCGGCTCATCGAGCAGCAGCAGATCGGGCTCGGTGATCAGGGCGAATGCAAGGAGCAGTCTGGCCTTCTGACCGCCGGAGAACTCGCGGAGTTTCTTGTCGGCGGGGGCCTTCACATGCACCGCATCCGTCACCTTCGCGATGTGCTTCGGCAGATCGTACTTCTTCTCGCGGAATCCTCCGGCGAAGAATTCCAGCGTCGTCTTCTCCATGTCCGCGGGGGCGATCACCTGTTTCGCGATGCCGATGGTCGCTCCGTGCTTCGTATGAATGGCTCCCTCCTGCGGTTTGAGGGCTCCTGTGATGAGTTTGAAGATGGTGCTCTTTCCCGCGCCGTTCTGCCCGACGATGGTCAGCTTGGCATGCTCGCGCACGGAAAAATTCACGCCCGCGAGAATCGGTTTGCGTGGTTCGTAGTGGAAAGAGAGGTCCTGAAACCGGAGGATGACATCGCCGTGATCCATGCAGCACAGAAAGAAAGAAGCGCGGAATTGTACGATGCCGCGGTCCGCTTTGGAAGCAAGGAAGTCGGGAGAATTCAGCGACACTTCACCGGGTATTTGGTGATGAGGGAACGGCTCCCTGAATCCGTTACAATTAAGAATGTTCTGGTATCAAAACAACATAATTTGTCTTCATGTAGCCATTTCTGGTTCGAATATAAGTATGGCTCCTCTGGCTGGAAGGTTTCGAACATCTTCCGTGATGGATCAATCTTCTTGCACTATCCGTATGACCTTGCTTCATGCTTCCGGCCACATGTATTCCAGTAACGCACTGGCCTGTTCAATTCCTACTGCACTTCGAATTCGTTCTATTTCTTTGGCAATGGCTTCTGATGTTGGTTCTTCTTTTCTTACCATTATGAGCAAAGCATAGATTGTCGTTCGTGTGTCGATCATTTCCAATCTATTCATGAATTGAATCATGCGCGATGCCTCGATCGCCCATTGTGATTCGACCGCAGAAAATTGTGGTTCACCATCTTGTTCATAAACAACACCTGTAAAATGATCGGCTTTGGTATGAATTACTGTGGGAGTGTTCGTCCTCACTTTCACTTGGCCAAGAAGGAAAAGAGGCTGTGATGCCCCACGCATTTCCGTTCCATCGGAAAGAACTATTGTCCTTTCTTTTTCCTCGCCTTGCTCCTGTGTTGACTTGCCAAGAGTTGATGCAAATCTTTCTGCGAGACTCATATATGTAACATAACAATTATTTGTGTTGTTGTCAATGGCTTGAAGTGAGTGGGAGTAGTGAGAATTGGCTCGACGTGCCGGACGGGATGCGAGCTTATTCCTGGCTCAGTATTCTCCCCAGCAATCACTGCCTGTCACCGAACGTTTTGTAGGAGAGACATCCTCCCTGACACTGATCCGTGAGATCGCACGCGGTGCAGGCATCGAAGGATGGAACCTTCCGCACGTTCGCTTCCATCTGTTTCAGTGCGCCGAGTTTAGCTTTCAAATCTGCCACGCTCGTGACCGGCTCTGTCCGGCAGTTCTTCATGACGGAACACAATTGGAGTGATAAATCGGAATTGACTGTGACATCTCTCACTGCTGTGCAGGTTCCCTGCAAATCTAACACCTTTGCAAATCTTTCCCTTTGTTCTTGTGTGAACATACAGAGAGGCAATGCTCTTGCGAGAATCAATTTCGTTCCTTGTGCCTCCGCTTGCTGTGCAAACTCCAGCAACTTCTCTCCACCGGCCTGCAAATCCCCGTGCCGGAAATACTCTGTGAGGCCTTTCGCCGGGCTGGAGAGGGAATAAGCAATTGCTAGTCGGAATCTGCCCGCCAACTCCAAAACGTCGCCGGGTTGAAAATCTATGTGGAAGTTGTACCTCAGGAAAACTTCCGGAACGCCTGCCTCAACAAGCTGAGCCAAATTTTTTTCGATGCCAGCTCGATAGCCCTTCATTCCATGATATGTCTTCTCGTAGTGAACAAGCATCGATCGGAGGGCGGGATGAGTCGCCAGCATCGAACCCACCGATTCAGAATAGAATCCATTCGTGCAGACGCGGGCTGTGAGGCCCTGTGCATATGCAATATCTAGTAATTTCGATAGTTCAGAATGTTGAGTGGGCTCACCTCCCAACAGTGTCACTTCGCGTATGCCTGCTGCCTCCCTGAACCAAGCAGTAATGTTTCGAAATGCATCTTGTTTCATATCAGGGACATCTCCCTTTTGAATGTTTTCTCTCTCATAGCAATATGCACAATGGTGTTCCATGGCGCATCGTGATGTGACTGATATCTGCGGAGCAAACGTCGTATCTAGCATGGAGAAAAAGAATTCCGTCTCAAAATAAGGGACGAAGCGGGATAAAGTACTTAAATTTATTTGAAAGTCAATTATGCCTGTCATCTGTCTTATGTTCGATTGTCCTGTTTGCCTCTATTTATATTTGGCTTTTGGAAGCCACGAAAATAATGGCTCGATGTCCCGGACGGGATGCGAACAAGCAAAACAATTCTCAATTGCAGATAAATCCAAATCTCCGCTGCAAGCGGTCATTCACTCTGCCCAACATTTTCAGGTCATTCCGGAACCATTTCATCACCCGGTCGCACGTACGGTCTTGGAAGGGGGTTGACGGGTTGTCGGCCGTGAGCGAGTCTGCGGCAGCATGGGGAGACGAACTGCCGCCGCCGCGATCGGCGAGCATGCTCGGTGGAGTGTGGCATTTACTGCCGCGACAACCTCCTGTCGTGGTTCCATTACCGTCGGAATTTGATGTGGAGGAAGATGCGGGCGTTCCAAAAAGACCAAAGGAGGAAAATTTTGTCGTGCTGCACGTGAGCGTATTCGCGCCGGTGTCCTGGCTGCACGTGAGCGCTTCCCATGAGGTGGAGTCGGAGCCGTAGCGATACACGCCGAGTGATGTTTCCTCCAGACCGGAAACTTCCGAGTCAGAATAGTGGAAGGTGACAGTCAGGGATTTATCGAATGTTGTGGCACGTGTGGAATCCGGGCAGTACGCCGAAAGGTCGAATGCGCTCACGATGTCTTCGCGACCGGATGGAGCTCCGAGCTCCGTTTTTACGGGAGTGGGCGTCAGTGCTTTCATTTGGAAATGCGCTCCCGTGGGACAGGTCGAATTGGAAGCGATATACCCGGAAGGAACGCTGAGAGAAACGGTGCTCGGTGAGAGAACAATACTGCCGGTGGAGCCGTTTGCATTGGCAATGATGTTTGAGCCGGTACCCGACGTAACGGTTGCATCACCCCTGCAGCCGAGGGTGGTGAATGTTTGGTCGCTTGATGTTCCGATATTGGATCCGCCGTCCGTGGATACAACCGCGTAGTGATAGATGGTGCAGGCGAGAAGTCCCGTCAGTGCTTTGGAATGCGAACTCTTTCGCGGTGACGTATCGGTCTCAGTGGTATTCGTTCCATACGAAGAAGTGAGTCCGTACTTCACTTTTGTGGAACCTGTCTCGGTTGTGCTCCAGATAATGGTGGCTCCGGTGGACGAGATGGAGTTTGCTGAAATGGAAACGGGTACGGGCGGATTATGTTCGGTGACCGTCACGTTCACCGTAATGGTATCGGAGCCGCCGTCCGCGTCGGATGCCTGCACCGTGAAACTGTCGCTGCCGTTGAAGTCGGTGTTCGGCGTATAACCGATCGCTTTGCTGTCACCTTCTCCGCTTGCGGAAGCCGTTCCATGAGAGGCTGCACCGGAAATACTCCAGGTGATGCCTTGATCTTCCGCATCCGTGGCACTGAGCGTAAGAGCAAACGCAACGGGGCTGGAGTTTTGGTCCATCGTTACTCCCGTGCTTGTCCCCTGTGTGATCACCGGAGCCGCATTGGTCGCAGAAAAGACGATGTTTCGGAAGGTGAAGTTGCTGTCGTTGTGACCATCATTCACTTTAAATTTAATGGTTCGGGTTGTGGTATCGGGCGAGGCGTTGCTGTTTGCATAGCGCACGGAACGCAGAGCCGTTCGGTAGTTTGCAGTCGATGCCACGCCCGTGAGGACAAGCGTCCCCGTACCGTAGGAGCCGGCGATGCCGTTTTGATTCGTGAATATCAGGGAATCTTCGGTACCCTTGTAGCCGCTGCTGATCACCACCGATCCGCTCGACATCGTTGTGTTATCAACATCGGTGATGGTGATGCCGTTATCCACGACCGCCGATGCCGCACCGTTGATGTAGGAGAGCTCGGGGCGTGTTGTGGCGGGGAACAAGTACGCCTGCGGGATGATTTGCGTGCTCTGTCCCGTGTACGCCCAGGAGAGTCTTGCAACTTCGCCGCCTCCACGCTCATAGAATTCCATGATGACGTCATAACTTGTTCCCGCAGTAAGGCTTACGGGGGAAGCCGTATCGACGGTGTCGCCGTGGAGCGTCCAGTTATCAATGATCTGCGTTCCGTCTATCCACAGGCGCACGCCGTCGTCACTCACGGTGCTGAATGTCACATTTCCCGTAATGGGGGACTTCACTTGCCCCGTCCATCGTACGCTGAAGTTTTCTTCATTTAAGCCCGAGACGTTGAAATTATTGCCAAAATTAATCGTGGAATCGATGCGGTTATACGTGGTCCCGGTAAGATCCCAGCTGTTGATGAAGTACGTGGCCGCCAGTCCGATGCCGGTATCGCCGCTCACAGTTTGCATGATCGGCGTGTCGTTGACTGCGGTGATGGGGATGGTTGCGGTCGACGCACCGGAGTTGATGCTTTCGTCCTGCACGTCCACCACAACGTACTGAAACGTCGCATCGGTGTCGCGATTGGATTCCGGACGGAAGCGAAAATCGATTGTGTCGGTCGAAAGGCTCAGCGTTGTTCCGGCGGCTCCGAGCGTGATGGTGCCGCCTCCGCTGTCCCAGAGTGTTCCGCCGCTCACGGAAAGGATGCGGATTTTGCTCGGAGTTCCTCCGTCCGCGTCGCTGAGTGTTGAAACAATGAGCCGTATGTTTGCCGATTCCGGCTGAACGGCGTCTTCCGTAATACTCACCGCTGATTCATCCGATGGTTTTACGACCGTGGTGTTTCCGCCCGCGCTTGGCGCCGCTGCGTATGTTGTAAGAGCATAGAAGAGAAGACCTGTTCCCAGCATTGCCGAAGTCCATCGCCTATTGCGAGTTTGCATCGGGAAAATGCTATCAGAACCCGCCGCTGCACGAAAATGCAAAAATCCGAGGTGATGTTTACAATTTCGCCCGGTTTCTTCTTCCTAATATTCCTGATACGAACAAAATTTTCCGTGTGGTTGTCATCAGTGATTCTATAGCTTTTAGTATTTTCTTTCTGCCTGTTGCATCACAGAAATATTCAGAACTGGAAATCCATCTCAGCTCTTTCCGAAGGGGGCACATTTTTTGCAATCGCGCTGCGCAGGTGCTGACTAATCTTCTGCAATCTCTGTGCTTTCTGTGCTTCATCAGTTGCGACCCTTCCCTCAAGGATATCTTCACCTTCCCGGAGTAAACTTAAACACTGGTCACTATCTTCCTGCTCATTTGCGATAATCCCGTCGAGGTCATGTTGTGAGTCGGCTGTTTTGATCTGCGCACTCAAAGTAGAAAATTCCTTCTGAGCTTCTGCGAGATTTCCTTCTGGCATATTATAACACTATAATTATATAAATGTCAAATTTTCCCCCCAGCTGGTCTGCCCTGGCTCGTCGATTTTTTCTCCGCAAGGGCGCTCGTCGAAAATGGCTCCCCCGGCCCATTCGACTCGCTCTGCTCGCTCAGGGCCTCGCAGCCACTCAGTCCGGTGTTGAGGTAGGTGGAAGTTACAAGAAATGGCTCGGCGTGCCGGAAGTGATTCGAACACAAAATATGTTGCACCTGTGATGTTCTTCATTTTTCACAATTATTTCTCACCCAATCTCGGAATTCACGAACTAATCTTACATCTTGCTGGCGCATTTTGTGCGTGGCCATGTTTTGCCGATTGTTTCGCATTGCCGAAGGCATAATGGAGACCATGCGTAAACCGCGGGTGCTGCAACGAGCTGAAAGCGCTTGCTCATGACTAATGCCAACCCATCCAACGGGCTCATCATCACACTCTTCACAAAATCGTTGAGTGAGTTCGTCTTCGCGAAGGTCATCAAGTTTGCGCAAATTGTCTTCTTCCCGAAGAAATTCCTCGCAATCGTTCAGAACGTCTGAAGGCTCAAATACTTGTCCATTCACCCAAACTTTTGGTCGGCCTTCCGTTACAACAATCTGCGGCGGTCCGAGGTTTCTCGTGGAGTATTTTTGAGGGAAAGTCACTAAGCTTTCGAGGCACGGCATGATTTCTTCGACCATTTTCTTCACGGATGGCTGATGTATTCCACGAAAATGTTGGTATGTAGAAAGACAGTAAAAGTCGATGTTGCTGGCGCCTGCGCCGCGCGCCGCTACGACAAGTTGCTTATAGTGATCAGGATGTGTTGCTAAATAATCCTGCATGTGAGGATCATCAATGCTCATGTTCGTGTAGGGTCCAGCAGTGATGGGTACTTGAAGCTTCCCAAGTGGTTGATTGACCGCCGCACCTTCAAGATATACAGGACGTGACACTTGAGATCTTCTGAACAAATTTATGAGAGCAAAAAGTTGGTACTGCCCTTCCAAGTCGTCATCGTTCATCATGGAATAGGGTGAGTAGTGTGTGGATATGAGGAGGTAGCACACCTTGTCACTGTTGA
>Ga0172380_10007473_pt1 | contig 12261 bp, 12 predicted proteins | sample Leawe162metaG_FD_119747 | JGI IMG/M metagenome (GOLD analysis project Ga0172380, IMG submission 119747) | Leachate microbial communities from a municipal landfill in Southern Ontario, Canada - Leachate well 162 metaG | ecosystem: Engineered > Solid waste > Landfill > Unclassified | place...
ATTCGCTAAATCTTGTCAAATCAGAGATTATGACAAGATTCGCACTCCTTCGGAGTTCGGTTTTCTGCGAAAACCATTCAAGAAAAAAACGCCACACGAGGTGACGTTCTTTTCTTGGTGATCTCACGGAGAATCGAACTCCGATTGCCAGGATGAAAACCTGGTGTCCTAACCGTTAGACGATGAGACCAAATTCTGAGTGATGTGTGTCAAAATTAGCTTGCTCATTTTTGACCGATTCCGAGGAATTTGGAGCTCATATGGTCTGGAAGATCCATATGAGATGCTGCCTCGTTTTGAAGCACGACGGTTTCATACCTTAGTATGAGACCGAAATACTATTCAATGAATGAGTTTATCACTAATTGACCCTAGTAACTGTACCAAAAACAGTCAAAAATGTCTAGGCGTGATCGGTATCGAGCTCGGCGATGAGGCTGAGGAGTTTTTTTGGCGTAATCTCGGCTTTTATAAGATAGGCGTCTGCCCTATGGAGCATGGCGAGGCGCGATTCGTCGTCTTGGTCGAAATTGGTTAAAATCACCACTTTACTATTGGGAATCAGGTCTTTTTTGCCACCGCGCAGGGCTTCGAGGATTTCGGTGCCGCGGCGCTCGGGCAGCATAACATCGAGCAAGATCACATCGTAAGATTTGTTACGAGCGGCGATCAGGCCGTCATTGCCATCGACCATCCAGTCGACCACGTAGCCAGCCTTTTTGAGGCTGCGCACATACATTTCGCCGATAAAGCGGTCATCTTCGATACAGAGAATTGTTTTTATTGCCATATTACCCTCTCATTGCCCCGTGGTTATTGATCCAGCCATCGTGGTGCTGAATGAGGCCTTCGGGATTATTATCTCCCGCTTTGAGCTTTTCGGCAACCGTGGCATAGATCGGCAGGGTGAAACTAAAGGTCGAGCCTTCGCCTTCTACACTGCGTACACTAATGGTGCCGCCATGGGATTCGACGATAGCTTTACAGATATAGAGGCCGATACCGGTACCGGCCACGGTCTCGCGCGAGCGGTGCGAGCGGTAGAACTTGTGAAACAGGTTGCTGAGCACATTCCCGGGCATGCCGATACCCTGGTCGGTGACGGAAATCTCAACAGAGTTTTGCATTACCTGGGCGCTGAGGCTCACCACCCCACCTTCGTTGCTGTATTTGATGGCGTTATCAATGAGGTTGCCCATGACCTCGCCGATGGCGGATTTGTCGGCAGCTACAGTCGGCAGGTCATCGGGCAGGCTGATGGACAGCAGTCGGTTTTGAGCGATGGCCCGCAGCTGCATGTCGTCTTTGATGGTATCGTACATGGCAGCGACGGATTCTTCGTGCAAGTGAACGGTCAGGTGGCGTCGGTCGTATTTGGCGGCGTTGAGAATGTTATTGACGTAGCTACTGAGGCGGTTGGCCGAGACGACGAGACGGTTAAACAGCTCCTGCTCATCGTCGGCGAAGCGATCCGCCAGCTCATCGCCAAGTGTATCCAGGTAGCCGCGAATGACGGTGATTGGTCCGCGCAGCTCGTGAGCAGCAAATGAGATAAAATCGAGGTCGTTGTCTTCAGGAATGTACTCTTCGGTGCGCTCGATGAGCGTGAGGATAACATCGACGTCACTTCCCTTTTGATAGGAAGCGGCCATGTCGTACATTTTGCGGTCTTCTTCGCCTACCAGCTTATTGGCCACGCGGCGCCAAATCTTACTGGCATTGACGGCGTGCTCCTCGCACTCTTTGATCCAACCCTCGAGGCTCTGATCGACGTCGATGATAATATCTAGCTGACGATCTCCATCGGCGGTTTCACGCACCGGAGCGGCTTTGTTGGCATAGACCACCTTAGAGTCTTTGAGAAAAATAATAGCTGTGGAGGTGGTATCGAGCACGGTCTCAAAAGCCGGCAGATTACTCTTCATTACGGTACTTGGAGCCGTCGTCTCCCCTTCTAGCTTGCCACCCAGTTCATAGATCGTCTGTAGTAGCGGCTTAAAACCATTACGTTCATAGCGTTTGGCGTTGGGGTTGGGCGGAGTGGTCGTGGTGGGTTCGCCTGCAGCGTGTGTCAGGGCTTTCGTGAGCATTTGTAGGGGTTCACTGACGACTGAAAAAACCAGGATGTTGACGCCGATTGTACCAGCGGCGATAGAGATGAGAATGACCCAAAAGGTGGTACTTGTGGGCTCGATCAGGCCGGTCAGCATGAGGGAAATGATAATAATCAGGGTGGTGATCACCTGCATGGCGATGACAAAAAAGAGCGATTGGCGGCGGTAGCGTGGCCAGTATTCTTTGACCAGCTGGGGCGGCTTGGTTACTGCCACGAGACGCTTCCATGGCCATTTGGTACGGCCGATATCCAGGTTTGGCCACGGTTGAGCGCGATTGGTTTGCCGGCGGCATCGGTGAAGGTTATCTGGGAAGCCCGGTCGGGTTTACTCCAGGTGGCCGTCGTAGCGGTACCATTTTGGAAAATGATTGCCTCCCCTGAGCCAGTGGTGGTGATACTTTGGCGGTAGCCGTCTTCCATAACGGTGACTTCGTTGACCTTGAGGGCAATCACCACACTTGGCGTAATCTGGCCACCTTCGCGGTCGGTGTGAGCCACGCCGGCGAGATTGCGGTTGTAGCGGTTGGTGGCTCCGTCGTAGCTGTAGGTCGAGTTATACAGCGCGCTGCTGATATTGACGGTAATGGAGGTGGCATCAGGTGTGGCTGAGGATTTGCCATCCGTACGTGGAAAACCGGTAAAACTGGAACTGGTGTAGCCTTTGGCGGCATTGAGCGCGTCGAGCTTTTCGAAGCTGGTGTAGACATTGTGCGGGGCGTAACGGTCGCTAGCGCGCCAGTATGAGCCGGCGTTAAAGAACTGGTCGATATCGCGGTAATTACCGCTGCGCACTTCAGCCAGAGCCGCGGCACTGCCGCCGATATGAGCTACACTGGCATTAAATGGTGCCAGCCAGTCGACATAGTACATACGCAGGCTACGGACGGGGCCGATAAGCTGGGGTTTGTCTTCTTGGTGAAGGGTCAAAAAGCGCGTGATGCCGCCTTCGGCGATGGCTTCAAAGACGATACCGGCGTCTTTAATGCCCGATTGTGGCCGGGCGTCTGGGCTGTTTTCGATCATAATCGCCGTGACTGGCTGCTTGGTGGCGGCTTCATCAGCTACTTCTACGCCAGTTAGCGGTGAGTAGTATTTGACAGCAGGCTTTGGCTTTGGAGCGGCTTTTTTGACAGTCTCTGCCTTTGGCGCAGGCTGACTGAGCATGACGTAGGTAATGGTGGCGGCCGCCGCAATTAACAAAACGCTCCCGATAACAATGACGAACAGACGATGAGTTTTTATCCAGTGACCAAATTTTTGAAGGGGGTTTTTATGTAGTTCCATTGCCCTTGATTATAGCAAACTTGCTTATGGCTATGTAAGCCTATTGAAATATATACAAAATGATGTATAATATATCTATCAGTCGTGGGCCGTCCATGATTGCACCTTTTGGAGGTTCCGATGGAAACTGTGACGACTCCCCGACGCGAGGCGATGAAGTCTGTTGGTTACGGCATGCTCAGCATTGGCGGAGCTGTCGCTGGGGCAGCTGTCTGCCTGTGGCTAATGATCCTTGCTCCTTGGAGCGATGAGTTGCGACACATGCTCGCGGTTATCGCTACAGGAGTGGTGCTGGCGCTCATGCTGGCTGCGCTGGTGGCGATTGCGATCGTGATGGGCTACCTCGCCCTTCTGGTCGGCTACATGATCTACATGGCGGTTGGCTACGGCCTGGCCACGCTCTGGCAGGCAATCACCAACCGTCCATCCACCTGGAAGCCCTGGGAGCCGCGATGGCTCTCCTGACTTCTCCGCCTTCTCGGCTCGAGTGTAGACTCGCCGAGAGGCGGGTCTACACACTTTTTATAGCAGATTCAAGACGCAGTAGCGTCTTTTTTTGACCTATCACAGCAAGTGTTTCGTCAAGTTGAGGGCTAAAAGGTGCCCACGAGACAGCGAGACGGATGATACTAAAGAGAATGCCTGGTTTTTGGCCGGTGGTTTCGAGCAGATGGTTGAGGGTATCGCTAATGGACTCGGCTGAAAAATCATCAAGGGCTTCGAGCGCGCTATGAGCTCCCTGGAGCAGGTTCACAAGCTCTGTCCTCTCCAGCTTTTTAAGCTGCTTATTGTCATCGACCATCGTCCAGGCGGGCGTTGGTTCCTCGAAGAAGTAATTTGTAATTATCGGGAGGTCCGCCAAAGTTTTTAGGCGGCCTTGAACAAGCGCAAGAACGGTCTTCTTGTATTCATCAGATGCCGAAGCGGCACTGGCTGGCCAGAAATCGGTAACTCGCGTAGACAGGTCATCAAGGCTCAGCAAGCGGATGTGCTGGCCATTGAGCCAGAGCAGGCGCTGCTCATCGAAACGCGCTGGCGATTTTTGGACGCGCTCTAAGCTAAACTTCTCAATCAGCTCACCGGTCGTAAAGACTTCTTGCTCGCTACCATCGTTCCAGCCAAGGGTCGCCAGAAAATTCATCATGGCTTCGGGCAGGTAGCCCTCGTGCGCGTATTCCAAGATATCTTTAGCTCCGTCGCGTTTGCCGAGTTTCTTTTTGCCATCGATGGCCATGACGTATGGCAGTGTGGCGAGAGTTGGTGGCGTAATCTCCAGGGCTTCATAGAGATTGAGATATTTCGGGGTGCTGCTAATGAACTCTTGGCTGCGCAAGACATGGGTGATCTGCATGAGCATATCGTCGATGATGTGGGCAAAGTTGTAGGTCGGATAGCCGTCGGACTTGACGAGAATAAAATCGTCGATCGCTTCGGGGCCAGTGGAGAGTTCGCCCATGACGGCGTCTGTCCAGGTGTAGGCCTTCGGGTCGGACTTGAAGCGTAGCGGCTGAGAGCCGTCCCATATGGGTGGATTTTCGGGGCGATGGTCGCGGTAGAGGAAGGGTCGTTTGGCAGCCTTGGCCTCTTCGCGGAAGGCTTCGAGCTCCTCTTTGGTGTAGGGGTCGGCGTAGGCGCGGCCACTGGCGATGAGTTTTTTGGCCCACTCGTCGTAGATCGCTAAACGCTCCGATTGTAGGTAAGGGCCGTACTGGCCACCCTTATCGATGCCCTCTTGCCACTCAATACCGAGCCAACGCAGGCTGTTTTCAATCTGGGTGATACTGCCTTCAACCTCGCGGACTTTATCGGTATCTTCAATACGAAGGATAAATGTGCCCTGTTCTTTCTGAGCAATCAGCCAGGCAAATAGCGCGGTGCGCACGCCACCAACGTGCATAAAACCAGTGGGACTAGGGGCAAAACGAGTTCGTGTCATAGCTTTATCTTAACAGAGATGAGCTGATTACTAAAGGCTGGTCGCGATGCGAAGGACTTGGTCTTTTGAGAGGGGTGCATTGCCTTCAATGGTGTAGAGAATGCCACCATTGACCCAGGCTGCACTATTATCGTACGTATAGATGGTGAGGCCACTCTTGGTGTTGATGCCGTATTCCTTGCCGGCTTTTGGCTGTACGTAGTTTTCAAGCACGGCGCTGGAGTTGAGGTTGCTACGCTGTTCTTTGATGGTAAAATTCTGCGGACCGGCGTTGGCGGCAAAGCGCATCTGGACTTCGCCGTCATTGTAGGCAATCGGACCAGACAGACGGTAACCATTTGGGTGGTAATCAGGATAGGTGGCATTAATACCGGACTGAACAGCGGCGACACGGATAGAGAGTGTCGGCATATTGAGATACGAAATGTAACCAGCCAGCAAGAAGACAGCCAGGCTGGCTGTGGTGATGCTAAAGGCTCGTGGGAAGCGGCGTTTGATCGATTGCTTCTTGTGAGATGCAGCTGGGGTCCCGAGCGCTTTTTGAATAGATTCGTTCTTCAGGACCTGTGAAGGCTTAGGTGCGGGCGCGGGCTGACGCTTGGCGGCTGCCGCTTGGTGGGCATATTGTGCCAGCGGGTGCGGCTGAGCTTTAATATCTTGGTCTTTCATAGGCAGCGGCTTCACGACCGGGTGCGATGCAAAACGGCTAATGGCCGGGCTGCGCGTAATATCCATGTGCTTGGGGGCAGAAGTTTGCGGACGCGCGGCTTGCGTGACGGGGGCTTGCTTATGGACGACTCGGCGGTTGAGGGTGGTCGAACGCTGCAACTTCGTGTGAATGCGTGAAGACTGAGTGCTCGCAGGGCGTTTGGGCTGGGTAATTGGCGCGGAGGCCGCTGGTGCCTCGACGGGCATACCTGTCTGCGTGTCATAGTGCCTACCATTGATGATAATTGTTTGTGTGTTAGCCATATCCCCTTATTCCCTATTTGGATGATTATATTCATAGTAGTGTTCTTAGCACTAATTTGCAAGAGATTTTGCTATAATTGCCGGGCAATTGAAACACCGGATCGCCTCGGAAATGAAAGCAAGCTTTCGCATCTCTTAGGCTCACCAGTGCTATAATAAGGTGAATGTACCATCCCTCTTCAAAGAAAAAGGAACTAGCTGCACGTGTGCTGACATACGGGCTGATGTGTATCGCCATTGTGACGCTGCTGGTAGTGTCGTTGTTTTATACACTCGGTTATCGGTTTGATGCCAAAGACCACAAGTTGGAGCTCAGTGGGTTGGTACAGTTTGTCACGACACCGAGTAACGGCGTGGTAGAAATAGATGGCGCTCGGCACGACCAGGCGACGCCAACCAAAGAGACGGTCATGGCCGGCTCGCACGAATTTGTGATGTGGAAAGAAGGCTATGAAACCTGGCGCAAGACCCTTGACGTTGATGCCGGCACACTGACTTGGCTTAACTATACGCGTCTGGTACCGAAAAGCCGTCCGGTCGAAAATGTCGTCACTATCCCGGCGCTTGCCGGAGCCCTTACCTCGCCGAATAAGCGCTTTATAGCCGGGCTGACAGATAGTTCAAAGCCAGTTATCACGTTTTTTAATCTCTCGAGTGACCGCGTGTCGGAATCGACCCTCACAGTCGGTACGGAAAGTTATAGCGAAGCCTCGACTCAAGGGATGACGCATCTCTGGCAGATCGAACGATGGGATCAGGGCGGACGCTATCTGCTTTTGAAACACACATACGGCGAAAAGACCGAATGGCTGGTGGTTGATCGCCAGCAAAATAGCGTGGTGATGAATGTGACAAAGACGCTTGATTCCGACATGAATAGTGTCTACTTTGCCGATACCAGCGGTATGCTTCTCTATGCCAAAATCGGCGACGATGTTCGAAAGGTAGACCTCAGCGATAAAACCATTTCAGCTCCCCTCGTGAGCAGTATCGCAGACTATACGCCGTACAATAACGTCATATCGTATGTCGGGCTGCCGGCCGTATCAACGGGCGTACGCGTGGTTGGGATCGTCAAAGACGGCAAAGAACCTGTCGAGCTGTACCGCAGTTCTTCGACGCTTCAGACTCCCGTTCATATTCGGACGGCTCGTTATTTCAATAAAGATTATGCGGTCATATCCGATGGCAGTCAGGTGCGGATATTTAGTGGCGCCTTTCCCGAAACTCCCCGCGAGCGAAATCGACTGAGTATGACGGGCTCCTTTAGCTTTACGAGTGACGTGGCACTGCTGCAGATTAGCCCGAATGGGCGCTTCATTATGGCCCAAAACGCAGCCTCCTACGTCGGATACGACCTTGAGCGAAAAGAGCTATCACCCGTGGCGATATTGGCCGGTACGACCGACCCTCACCCGCTGCAGTGGCTTGACGATTACTATGTATGGTCGGATCGTTCAGATACGCTGACCACCCGAGAATTTGACGGTGCCAACCAGCATGCTATTAGTACGGTAGCCAGCGGCTTTGATGTTGCTCTGACTCAAAATGGAAAATGGCTGTATTCATTCGGCAAAAAAGCCGACGGCCACTACCAGTTGCAGCGCGTACGGATGATCCTACCTTAACGGGCGCCAAATAAGCGTTCAAATATGGTCGGCGCGGTGCCAGCCATCTCGGATACTTTTGGAGCCTCAGTTGTAGATTCCGTAGGCTTGGCGGCGGCGCTTGGGCTGGGATTGACCTGCTCGGCGGTGACGAGGAGGCGCTTTTGGGCTGTCCCAAGGGGCGTACAGGTGATAAGCGTCAGAAGTGGTTTGTCGGTGGTGTAGACGAGCTTACTGACCTCGGTCGGCAGCACAATTTCTTTGTTTTTAACCACGTACGTATATCGGGTTCCTTGGTAGTTGGCGTAAATCGCATCACCCGGTTGCAATTTATCGAGCTGGGCAAAGATAAACTTATAACTGCCAGATTCGAGCACATCATTACTGGAATGTCCGGCTACGGGAGTATTGCCGACCTGACCTGGCTTGCTGCTGGCGCCGGGGATTCCGAAGTAGGCCAGCCCGTGCTTCATAGCGGCCATTTGGGAGTCGTAGTCTGAGGCCGCATTGTAGTCCACTGGGGCATCGACATTAATCTTCGGGATAACGATATTGGTAAGCGCCGGGTCGACTTCGGTGGAAGTGTTGGGATCGACAATGATATTTTCCGGATTAATATTGCCAGGGCTCACGTAAGCCTGAACATTGGCGATAAGCAGCTGGTTGTACTGCAAGAAAGCAAACAGCAGCATGACCGCAAATGCGGCGGTGATGGGGATAAAATGGCGGCTTTTTCGGACATGAGCGGCCTTTTTTCGCACGTTGTCGAGCAGCTGATGACGCAGTTCAAACATAGCCTCATCGTTATCCATTGTTTGAGGCTCCGCCGAGTTGGTGCTGCCGAAGATCTGCTGGGCGGGTGCGGTATTTTGGGCGGCTATAGCTTGGCGGGCTTGGTGAATGTGCCCTACGTAGTAGCGCTCATAATATTTCTGGTAATAGTCTTGCCAGGCGCTGTGGTATTGCTGCCATTGTTCGGGCGTGGGCGTCGTGCCCTGATGATGGGTGTGTTGGTGCGGCGCCGCATCCTGAGATTCGCTGGCCTGCGCCGTAAAACTAGTGTCAATCTGCCTCCGAATAATATTAGCTGCGGCTTCTTTGTGGGCCGGATTTAGAGCAGGTTCAGCAGGACTGGCCGACGGGTCAGGGTCTGGAGTGTGATTGGTTGGCGACTGAGGCGAGGATGGTTGCATATCTATAGATTCCTACTGCTAATTAGTATACAATACATAGCGACCCTTTTGCAGGTTCGTACTGTTTATGTTTTGAAGTAGAATCCATTAATAATTAATTTTTCTCTTGTGCCGCGGTGGTGGAATTGGTAGACACGCCAGACTCAAAATCTTGTGTCCTTCGGGACGTACCGGTTCAAGTCCGGTCCGCGGTACCAGAGACAAATTAAGCTTTAAATTGACTAAGCGACGAAGCCACCGCCTTGAGCGGGCTGCTCGGATTCCACAGCCAATAACTAGCCGCGCGTGCTGCCACACCTCCTCGCCAGATAGCCATGGCATTATCCCAGGGCTGCGTAATGACGTCTCCACCACTCGCAATTACCAGATGATCTTTATGCAGCACGACGATCGAACATGGGTAGGTAATGGTAAATTTATGCACCGCCTCCACCAGCTGCGCGAGCTGCAAACTAAAGGTCAGAATCTTTGGGTAGTAGACCATCTGGAATATTTTCTGCAGCTGCGCAAACGATACGACGAGCAGCGTATCAGGCCGTTCTACCAGCTGCTGGGAGCTGTTTTTGACCAGATCAACCGCATCACGTGAGATCGTCAGCATACCGCTATATTCCCGGATAAAATCTTCGTAGACGATAGCCGTTTCGCTGTTACGGCCGGCATCGCCGATGAGTAGCACCCCACTCGCCCACGCGCCGATGGCTTGCATTTCAGCGAAGGCATCTTTAGCGAGACTCCCCGAAGGGTTGGTCGCGCCGAAGATGACGTCGGTCATGGTCGGTGGAATGGTTTTTTTCAGGACGTCAGGCAGTAATACTTTTACTTCTCCTACTCCCGTCTCAAGCGTTTGGGTGTACGCCTCGGCCACGCCAGCAAAGCCCAGCTTGTTGCCGCCGATAATAGCCAGCTTGCCGGCTTGGTCGCGGCGTTCGGGCTTGCTCCACTCGATATCAGGAAAGAGCGGCTTGCCAGGTTCTTGGGTCTGCCAGTACGGGTATGACTCCATAGCTTACTTACGATTCATGTGTTTAGTTCAATACTCACCGGGCAATGATCCGAGCCCATGATGTCTGGATGAATCTTGGCATCCACGATTTTATCGGCAATTTCTTTGCTCGCCAGCCAATAGTCTATCCGCCAGCCCACATTACGGGCGCGGGCGTTGGCCCAATGAGTCCACCAGCTGTAGGCCTCAGTTTTATCAGGGTACTTTGCGCGGAAGGTATCGACGTAACCGGCGCGTTCGAACATGTCAAATCCTTCACGCTCTTCATTGGTAAAGCCGTGTTTGCCGACATTTGGGGCGGGATTAGCCAGGTCAATCTCATTATGAGCAACGTTAAGGTCGCCGCAAAAAAGTACAGGCTTCGTCTTTTCAAGCTCCTGAATATGCTCTAAAAAAGCAGGATCCCATTGTTTATGGCGTAGCTCGAGGCGGCTGAGGTCGCCTTTAGAGTTGGGTGTATAGACCGTTACCACCCAAAATACCTCGAATTCGGCCGAGATAACCCGGCCTTCTTTTGACGGGTCGCCGTAGCTATCACCAGCTAGTTTGTATTTCTTGGCAATATCGTCAGCAAAACCATTGATAACTGAGAGTGGCTTGGTTTTACTAAAGATGGCAGTACCGCTGTAGCCGGCTTTATCGGCACTGTTCCAGTACTCATGGTACTCGGGCAGGTCGATCTCAGCCTGGCCCTCTTTGGCCTTGGTTTCTTGCAGGCACAGGATATCTGGCTGCTCGGTTTTAATGAATTCTTGAAAAGTACCTTTTTTTAGCACCGCGCGGATACCGTTGACGTTCCATGAGTAGAGTTTCATGGTTCTAGTATAAAGTATTGACTTTTCCATGACTTTAGTGAATAATAACGTTGTCCCTGTCATCGGCTCAAGACGAAAGTGTGCTTCATGCCTAACGAACTGCAAGCATCAAAGTGGGTCAACATGGTTGCAGGCCGCAAGGCCCCGCCTAAGACCAGCAAGAGCTCGTACAACATGCGCAACAACAACCTGGAGGGTCGCTTCCCCGTGGATGTCATCCTGACGGGGGGCGGCAAGCGGTTTGAGGTGTCGGCCGGTACTGAGTACTGCGTGTTCGGCGCCATGGGCGGCACCGGCGTCGCAGCGACGATCACCGACCCGCTCAACGGCGACATCACCATTCGCAAGAATGGTAAGATGACGCGCCGTGAGCCGGAGCGCCCTCTGGCTCACCCCCTAAGGTCGAATGTTCCGCTCGGCATCGGCTGATGATCAGGGATCCTGTGCGCCCCCGCGGCGCACAGGATCATCCAAGAAATTAGTATTTAAGCAATGTTCGTTTGGCGTCGCGGTCTTGATCGCGGCGTTTTATGGTCTCACGCTTGTCGTAGCGTTTTTTACCCTTACCTAGAGCGATCACTACTTTAATGAAGCGCCCGGTCGTGAGCAGTTTGATCGGCACGATCGTCATACCCGATTGTCTTTCAGCGGCCAGCGCATCGATTTGCTTGCGGCTGGCGAGAAGCTTGCGTGGTGAGGTGTCGATGGTACGGGCACCTACCTTACCTCTTTCGTTGAGTTTCATGCTAAAACTGGCGTTATTGAGCCACAATTCATCATTTTTGATAGTCACAAACGCGCCTTTGAGCTGGATATGCCCATCCCTGGCGGCCCGGACTTCTGGCCCCGTTAGAGCAATCCCAGCTACCAGCTCGTCACCAAGTTCGTAATCAAACCGCGCCCTGCGGTTGAGGACGGCTTTGGGCGTGGTACTGGATTTCTTTTTCTGAGCCATAATAACTCTATTGTAACAGATACCATATATTGACAATAGTGTATTATTTTGATATAATATGGGTCTGGTTCGACTATCCGGTCGCATCTGTTCCTGTTCAGTATTGGAGTATCACGATGGCTAAACAGCACATCTTGTACGCCAGCCTCATCATGTGGGGTTTGGTCCTGTATCTCGGCTTGGTCACGAGTGTTCGCGGAGGTCGTCCGATTCTCGCGCCGCTCATGATCCTGCTGGCTTCACCCCTTCTTCTCGCCTTCCTCGCGGTTGTCGTCGAAGGACGGCGCTTCGGCGAGGTTGCCAATCTGAGGACGGGCGCCTGGTCGTTCATGATCGGCGACACGTTCGTGCTGACGTCGGCTGTGGCTTTGGCCGCG
>Ga0172380_10007474_pt1 | contig 12260 bp, 14 predicted proteins | sample Leawe162metaG_FD_119747 | JGI IMG/M metagenome (GOLD analysis project Ga0172380, IMG submission 119747) | Leachate microbial communities from a municipal landfill in Southern Ontario, Canada - Leachate well 162 metaG | ecosystem: Engineered > Solid waste > Landfill > Unclassified | place...
AAATCGGGGTAATCTCCTACAGCGATTATTTAGTTTTTCTCTCAGCCGGTCGTGGCGATGAAAAGGTGATGAGTGTCAGTAAACCTGTTGATAAATTTCCTTGCATTCATCTAAACGATCCGGCAACAAAACTTCTGAGTTTCTTCTCCAAGCCGCTCAGCGGGTTAATTGTGATTAAAAATGAGGAGGACGAGCCAGTCGGTCTACTTACTCTAAGCAACATTGCAATAATTATTAAAAAATTAACAAAGAGGGCAGAAAAAGAGGTGAGTTAGACCTCGGGTTCTGCTTCTTCGATTATCTCTTGGCACGCCTTTGCACAATTTTCGCAGACCAATGCGCAATCTTGCATCATTTTGTCTTCGAAGAACGTTTTGCAACTTTGGGCGCAATCCTCACAGATACCACTGCAAAGATCTAAAATATCGCCGGCATAGGTAGAATTTCTTAGAAAGAAATTTTTAGCAAGGCCGCAGATCTTTTCGCAATCCATGAGGATTTTCATATGATCTGCTTTGACGAAATCGCCTCCCTGGTCAAGGCAATGAACGATGCTGAAAAGACAATTTTCCTGGCACTCCTCCAGATGGGCTAGCAGCCCATTTGTCTCCTCTTCTGTGTTTAACTCTTCTTCATCCATGTTTCTCCTTAAATTATTTTTGATAAGAATAAAATTTTATACGTTATTTCTAAATATAACTTGTTACAAGTCTTCATCAAAAGATTAAAACTAACCCCTTGTTACTTCCTCTAATGTTCGTTGGTTTAATTTTCGTTATACTTTTATAAATTTAACAAAGTAAGGAGGTGATTTTTTTGAAAAAGTTAATTTTAGCAGTCGTTTTTCTAGCTTTATTTAGTACACCTGCCTTTGCTAAGGCTAGCGTGATAAATATCGGTAGCATCGGCTCAAACTTAGGAATACTTAATTGGGGTGATAAAAACGATTATTCTAATGTTAAGCAAGATAATAAGTCTGTCTCAAAGGTAGAATACAAGTATGATGATCAGAAGTATGAGACTGGAAAAATGTATGATTATAAACATTCGAATAAGAAAACTCTCTTGGCCAATCCGCTCGTTGTGTTGTACCCTAACGGGCCACACGGTATCGTTGGAGAATCAGGAGTTGATCACGAGGGAATAGATTTTGTGATTAGAGACCTTTGTGATAAATGGAAATTTCGCCAATGGTTTTACGGCACTTCCTCAACAGAGGGTCTGCATGGAGATTATAGTATCTGGGAGCCAGCTAAAAAATGTGCTAAGCATCTGGTCAAACTTTGGAATAATCATGACAGAAAGGACGAGGTTAGAGAGGTCTCTTCAGTTTGTCCAAAGGATTGGATCCTGGTCCCAAATGCCTCTGAGAATTGGGGCGATTACCTAAAACCAAACACTGATTATTGCGTTCATACTGAAGATTTTTAGGAAGATTCTAATTAAACCTAAAATATCCCCGAAAAATTCGGGGATATTTTAGTAGACTCAGAGATTTCCTCTTTGTTTTTCAGCCCTGAGAACTCGGCTAATAGCCAAGATGTATGCACTGCTCCGCAAGTCTATGTTGCCGCGATCTTTGTAGAGTTCGTAAACCCCATGCCAAGCATTTTCCATCATAGTTTGAAGTTTGCGGGCGAGATACTCTTCTTCAAGGATGCCGCCAGTCCGATTTTGCGACCATTCAAAATAAGAGACAACTACCCCGCCGGCATTGGCCAAAATATCCGGAACGACAGTTATTTTTTTGGAAACGAGAATCTTATCTGCCGCAGGGTTAACCGGACCATTAGCAAGTTCTATAATATATTTGGCTTGAATTTTGTCAGCATTCTTCACTGTCACCTGGTCTTCCAAAGCCGCCAATATTAGGATATCAACCTTTAATTCAAGTAGCTCGTTATTTGTGATGATCTTGCCGTTTCCATCTGTTACCGATGATTTTTCACTTTTTATTTCGATTACCTTATTGATATCAAGTCCGCTTCCGTCGAGTAAGCCCCCCTTGCTATCGCTGACTGCAATAATTTTAAAACCAGCGTTATAAAGCATCTTTGCGATATTCATACCAGCATTACCAAATCCCTGAATTGCGATTGTCGGTTTTTTGCCCAAACCATCATGTTGGATGACTTCATTAAAGATAATAAATCCACCTTTTGCAGTGGCATCTCCCCTGAGCTGGCAGCCTCCGATCTCAATTGGTTTGCCGGTAATCATTCCGGGCTCATGATGTCCAACTAATTTTTCATATTCATCAAGCATCCAGCCCATTATTTGCGGGTTGGTATAAACATCTGGAGCGGGGATATCCTTATCCTGGCCAAGATTAAGGTAGTGTTCCCTTATATATATTCTGGAAATATTTTCCAACTCTCTTTTCGTTCGAGTTTTTGGGTTAAATTTAATACCACCTTTTGCGCCGCCGAATGGAAGAGACAGAAGAGAATTTTTCAGGGTCATCCAGAAGGCCAAAGATTTTACCTCGGCTTCGCTAACCTTAGGATGAAATCTGATTCCTCCCTTTCCTGGACCGAGAGCGTCATTGTATAAAACTCTCCAGCTTTCGATCTTTTCGCCATCAACAAGAAGATTTTTTTTCTCAATCCTTTTAGGACTGACTAGTAAATCTATTTCAGTATCTTTTATATCCATTACCGATCGGATTTCTCGAAGCCGGGTAATTACATCATCAAAAACATCTTTCATTTTTCTCCTAGATTAATTCTAAAATCTCTAATATTTGCTTTACTTTGGCGACAACTGATTTTTTTATCTGGTAATTTTTGTTTCTGCCACAACGTTTCTCTTCGATAATTCCGAGCTCACGAAGAATTCTGATATGATGAGAGATCAAATTTTTAGGAATATTGATTCTGTCAACTAAATTGCACGCACAGACATCCCCCTGGCATTGATAAAGATTCGCCAGAATAAGCAATCTGTTCTTGTCAAAAAGGCTTAAAATTTTTTCAGTTTTTAATGGCAGATTTTTCATATAGTTCAATATTAATTGTACTATATTCCCTAAAGTAATTGATGTCAAAAGCGTTATAGACAAATGTTAAGTCGCTATCTGGCATGTTTTTAAAATTTTTAGTATTTCGTTTAAAAAAAAGCGAAATTAATTGGTTTTATGATATTTAATTTTCGCTAGTAGTTCATTAATTTAGGGGAGGAAGAAAATTAAAATTAATTCATGAGAGGAGGTGAAAAACATATGGCAAAATTATTAGCTGTTGCTTCGTTGCTTTTTCTCGGACTTTTGATTGTTCCGCAGCAAGCAGCAGCTTCAGTCTACAGTGTTAACTCATACAATGATTACAACAGCTCATATAACAACTATGCAAACTCATATCGTGACTATAATAATTCGAAAAAAGATTACAACAACACATACAACGATTACTACAAAATGCTGAACAATTATTATGGTAGCCAGGAGAAGATGAATAAATATTCTGATTCTTACCATAAAAAGGGCAACCAGTATTCTGATTACCAGCAAAAGCAACAGAAATGTGGTTATCAATCTCGTTGCTCTAGCTATAATAATAGCTACTCATACTCAGATTACGGAAATGCGTATTCGAGTTGGCAAAAAAGCTACAATGATTGGAAGCAAAATTACAATGACTGGAAGAAAAGTTACAGCGACTGGAAAAATAGTTACAATGACTGGAAGAAAATGTATGGTAACTACAGCGACTATAACCAGAAACAAACATATCTGCAGTCTTATTCCGGGAATGTTATGACCAATTACAATTACGGCACTATGTACAACTATCAAAAGTATTATAATTACTAAGACTGAAAAGAAGCTTAGAAAATAGGTTCAAAAATAACCCCGAGAAAATCGGGGTTATTTAAATCTTGCTTAAATATCAATTTTTTGGTATTATTTTTTTGTAATTTTGGGTCGTTAGCTCAATTGGTAGAGCAGTGCCCTCTTAAGGCATTGGTTCTGGGTTCGAGTCCCAGACGGCCCACCATGGGAAAACTGGGACGAGAACGGGAAAGAGGGTGTCCGGAATCCACCGGCTGAAAACCGGAGTGGATTGTGAGACTGTCCCAAACGGCCCATCATGGCGCTATCGTCTAGTGGTTAGGACACCACGCTTTCAATGTGGGAAGCCGGGTTCGATTCCCGGTAGCGCTACCAATAAAAACCTCATCTTCGGATGGGGTTTTTATTGTTGATGGGAATCGAACATGAGTGGGCCCGCCTGCCGCAGACAGGTAGCGAGCGGTACAAGTCCGTTTAAAGAAATTCTTTATCGTTCAAGAATCCTTGCCATTTCGGATCTCTGACAGGACAAAAGTAATCCAGCTTTTTAAACATTTTTTTTGAAAAAATATGCTGTAGCTCGACTGCCTTTTTAAAACTGATATCCCGTATGTTGGCAAGCTCTACCTCATAGCCGCCGTGCGCATCGAGCAGCAGGTTTCCGTCGGCTCCAATGTTGAGGCCGTACTTACAAGTACCACAGACTTGGCGGCCGTTCGCCTCGTCGTAGAAAATGATTGATTCATCGCCAAGTTCATTTGTTTTCTCAATTCGGCTAATTTTTTCTGGTAGCCAAAGTTCCGGTGTTTTAGCGGCATGGCCCGTATGTGCCAGAGGTGCGATGCTGAACAATAAATCTCGCTCACGACAAAATCTTCTTGTCTCCCTGATCTCGAGCAAATTATCAGCCTGAAGAGTCCAGTGCACTGCTACTCTTCTGACGGATCGTCCGTTTTCTCTCCAATCCGAACCTTTAAATATTTGACTAGCGAGCTCGATCACCGCTATTTTCTTATCAAAACTGCCAAGTATCCCTGAATCTCGCTCGTAGACTTCTTTTTTCAATGAATGAAGACTTAGTACGAGTGCTACTTTCATTTCTCGTAATTCTTGTAGTAGTTTAATGTTTAAGGAATGACCATTGGTGATCAAAGTTGTCCAGAGCCCGAGACTGGTCGCATGCCGAATGATCGGCAAAGTGTTTTTAGAAAGCATTGGTTCGCCTTCGCCAGAAATTTCTAGTGCTAGCCCACCAAATCTGGCGAATTCATCGAGAAGACGAAAATAATCAGGCATCGAGAGCAGATCTTTAAGACCGGTCTTCCGCTCCGGATAACGGAAGCATCCACGACAATTTGCATCGCATATACTATCCTGGTTGAGGGACATATAAGTGATAAAACGCTCACTTAATTTATGGCCTCGTACTTGCGACCAGAATCTTGGGCAAGAGACCAAGATTGGTTTGCTGTTTGCCATACTTATCTTTTCCTTTCTTATTCGATATTCTGACAGCGCCAAAAAAGATGTCAACATTTTATCTATTATATTCATTTATACATCTTTTAATTCTAAAATATCCTGTTTTTACTCTCGTTTGATTGACGAAAAAATTGTTTAGTGCTATTTATTAGACGTCAAAAATATCAACAAGCACTATGAAAAATCTTAATATCAATCAAATTCTAGAAAACTACGGCTTAACCCCAAAAGAGATTCAGATCTATCTGGCTTTACTCAGTATCGGCGAAGGTACAGCTACAGAAATATCAGACCATTCAAAAGTTAAAAGAACAACTGTTTATCCAATCGCTGATAAACTAGTAAAGCGAGGGATAATTGGTCAATATAGAGTAAAATACGGTACTCGCTTCGTGGCTGTTAGCCCCAAAAACCTAATTTCAAGGCTCGAGTCCATTAAGTTCGAACTAACAGCAGTCTTGCCTGAGCTGGAAGCGATTGAGAAAAAAGATTTATTCAAACCAAGCGTGAAGTTTTTTGAGGGGAAAGAAGGCTATTTGAATACGGTCAATGAAAGTTTGAACGGATACTCATTTGAAGTTTTATACCTGGGTTCAGCGGAAGAACTAAATAATATTATTACTGAAAAATATGTGACTGACGTTTATATTCCAGAGCGGCTAAAGCGGAGAATTAAATTCCGACAATTAGTATTCAATGATAATTTCTCAAAAATTTTAAAGGATAAAGATCCAGCTGAACTGCGGGTGACAAAATTCTTACCAAATAATTTTTCATTCGATGGCAATATGCTGATATACAAGGATAAGGTTGCTTATTTTTCTTCAAAGAAAGAGCTAACAACAATGCTGATTGAGTCGGTTGATATCGCTCAAATGGAGAAGAAAAAATTTGAGATCATCTGGGCGAAATCCTAATTCTATTAGATTATTCCAAGCTTTCAGTCTTTGCCATACATTTGCTAAGATGACAATATGAACAGAAAAAAGCTAATAGAAGATATTGTCGCTCTCTATAGGAAGACGGCCACTCAATTGCCGGATGATATTACTGACGCTTTCAATAGGGCGAAGAGGGGAGAAACATCTGTTTTAGCAACGGAGACTCTCGCGATTTTAAGCGAGAACCTGACTTGTGCCAGGAAGGAATCAAAGCCGATTTGCCAAGATACGGGAATTCCGATTTTTTATATTGAACACTCTTCAAAATACAAAGAAAGTGAGATTGAAGCGATTGTAAAAGAGGCAACTGATCGGGCTACTGATCAGCGAATCCTTCGGCCGAACGCAGTCGATCCGATAACGGATAAGAATATTGGCAATCTGCCGGTCATTCATTTTAGAGAGGGCAATTCCGGTCTGAAAATCGAGTTATTGCTAAAGGGCGGAGGGTCTGAAAATCTCTCAACAATTTATCAGCTGCCAAACTTGGAGTTGGCTGCTGATAGAAATTTAGAAGGGGTTAGAAGATGTGTCCTTGATGCTGTTTTCCGGGCCCAAGGCAAAGGTTGCCCTCCGTATATTATCGGAGTTGCAATTGGCGGAAATGCTGAGGAAGTTACGCATTTTTCTAAAAAGCAGTTGATGCGAAAACTGGACGACAAAAATGCTGAGGTAGAACTGGCAAAATTGGAGACGAGATTGCAGAAAGAGATAAATCAACTAGGGATAGGAGTCGGAGGATTTGGCGGTAACGCAACAGCACTTGGCGTAAAGATAATCACTTCGCCTCGCCATCCAGCTTCATTTTTTATCGGAGTTTCTTTTTCTTGTTGGTGTCTAAGGAGGCAAAGTCTATGCATAGGTTAAATACTGATTTTGATAGGAAAGAATTAGTAAAACTCAAGATTGGTCAAAAAATACTTTTAAGCGGAACGATCTTTGGCGCCAGAGACAAAGCCCATCAATTTCTTCTGGACTCGAGACTGGACGAGATCAAAGGCTCAATAATATATCATTGCGGGCCGATTATCGATGAAAAAAATGAGGTCATTGCCGCCGGACCAACCACCAGCGCCAGAATGAATAGATATACTCCCAGATTAATCGAGAAGTATGACCTGCGGGCAATTATCGGAAAAGGGGGAATGGATCGGGATGTGATTGAATCTTTGAGGGGCAGAGCCGTCTATTTTTCCGCGATCGGCGGGGCAGCAGTATCATATGCTAAATCTATGACAGTAAAAAAGGTTTACAAGAAGGAATTTGGGATGCCGGAGGCAATTTGGGAGTTCAGTATTCGGGATTTCCCAGTTGTTGTTGCCATCGATTCGAAGGGCAATAGCCTGTATCAGCAGGTAATGGAAAATTCTAAGATAAAGCTAGAAGCGCTTCTAAATTAATATTATGTTCGATTTGCTACTTAATAGTAAATCCTGACACAAACCTGCCGGCATGTTGTATTCTCGTCTGTGTTATTTTTGAGACAATCTCTTCGTTTGAAAATCCAGTCATACTTCTTTGGGCAGACCGTGTAGCATTTGATCGGATTGGGTGGTTTGGGACAATAATTCATTGATTTCAAACAGAGCGGCGGCATTTTGCTTTGAACATTTGAGCTATAGACCGGTTGATTGGCGCTCGAAAATATTACTGGCATGAGGATTCCAACGGAAAATAGCGCTGTTCCCAAAATGTGCTTTAAACCTTTCAATTAAGTCACCTCCTTCCATTTTCCCCCCCATCATAACTCATAAAAGAAAATATACATTTCTTTTTAGTCCAAATTGAGGCTATCTTTTTTTGCACTTGATTTGATTTTTGATTGCAAAAGAGTTATAATTTTAAGCAGTTTATTTTATAAGATTAAACATTCCGATATATAAAGTGAATATTCGTTTTTATAACACATATTTTGGTCTTTAAACCACGAAACTAGAGCCCCGCTCTCGCTTTTCCATACCGGAATTTTGAAAGGTTCACATGCTAAATATTATTCTAAGCGCCGCCATTGCATTAGCTGCTGGTTATTTTTTGGGCTTTTTCCTCTACAAGCAGCTTCTTAGTAAGAAGAGTGCCGCTGCAAAGATGGACGCTGAAAAGATCGTTGAAAAAGCCAAGACAGAGGCGAAAGAGATCGTAGTTGAAGCAAAAGACAGTGCTATCAAAGAAAAAGAAGCTGCCAAAAAAGAGTCAGATGAGCGTTCTAAATATCTTGAAAGAACTGAGCAAGATTTGCGGAAGCGAGAGATGACTCTCGATGGTCGTTTCGAAGAGATTGAGAAAAGCCGCAAATCTATTACTGAAAAGGGTGAGGAGATCGAAAAGATTAAACAAACCCTCCGAGATCTTCGAAAAAAGCAAGAGGATAGTCTCGAGAGAATCGCCAAGATGACCAAGGATGATGCGAAGAAAATCTTACTGGATTTGGTTGAGAAAGAGGGCAAAGAGGAGCTCGTTAAAAAGATTAAAGAGGTTGACCAATACGTCCGTGATTCCGCTGAAGAGAAAGCGCGGGAGGTCGTGGTTTCTGCGATGCAGAGAATAGCCGCAGAGACAGCTTCTGAGACAACTATCTCAACGGTTACTATTCCGTCAGACGAAATGAAGGGAAGGATAATCGGTCGTGACGGTAGAAACATTCAAGCTTTCGAAAAGGTCACCGGCGTTGATCTAATTATTGACGACACTCCTGAGGCAGTTGTGATTTCTTCATTCGACCCAATCAGACGTCAGGTTGCCAAAATAACTTTGACTGAACTAACGAGTGATGGCCGGATTCATCCTGCGAAGATCGAAGAGGCTTTTGAAAAAGCTAAAAAAATTGTCTCAGCTGATATTAAGAAATCTGGCGAGGAAGCAGCCTATGAGGTTGGTGTTACTGGTCTCCCCCCTGAAATTGTTAAGATTCTGGGCCGATTGAAATTCCGAACATCTTTTGGGCAAAACCAGTTGCAGCACGCCATCGAGGTTTCCAGGATCGCCGGCCTGATTGCAGAAGAGGTCGGGTCTAATACTGCTCTCGTTAAAAAGGCTGGTCTCTTGCATGATCTAGGTAAAGCTGTGGACCATGAAGTACCTGGTTCTCATGCTGTAATCTCTGCCGATATTGCTCGGAAATTTAAGCTTCCGGAAAATTTAATTCATGCTATTGAAGCCCATCATGGTGATGTCGAGATGGAAACAACGGAAGCAGCAATTGTCCAAATTGCTGATGCTATCTCCTCTGCGCGCCCAGGTGCCAGAAGAGAATCATTCGATCTTTATGTCAAGCGACTACAGGAGCTTGAGCGCGTCGCTAATGCTTTTCCCGGCGTTGAAAAATCATACGCCATACAAGCTGGTCGTGAAGTTCGAATCTTGGTCAAGCCGGAAGAGGTTGATGATTTGGTGGCTTCCAAACTTGCCAAAGATATTGCCAAAAAGGTTGAAGAAGAGGTGCAGTATCCGGGGCAGGTTAAAATCCAGGTGATCCGCGAAACCAGGGCAATTGAATTTGCGAAGTAATAGTTCAACTAGATTGAAAACAATGAAACAATCAAACAATGAAACAATAAAAGTTCTTTTCATCGGTGATATTGTCGGCCGTCCCGGAAGGGGGGCCGTCACCGATTTCCTGGCAAAAAATCGCTCAAACTATGATCTTGTTCTGGCAAACGGCGAGAATCTTGCCTCGGGAAGCGGAATGACCTACGAAAAGTATCAGGAGATGATTAGAGTAGGGATCGATTATTTTACCTCAGGCAATCATATATGGCGGATAAAGGATTTTGTCTCATATCTTGATGATCGCAGTACTAAGGTTCTTCGGCCGGCAAACTTTCCAGCGTCGTGTCCTGGATACGGAGATGTTGAATTGGAGATAGCTGGATCTGCGGTTGCCATCATCAATTTGCAGGGACGAGTATTTATGCCTGACAATCTAGATGATCCCTTCTCGATCGGAAAAAAACTGGCAGAAGAGCACAAGAACGCCATAATCATTGTCGATTTTCATGCTGAAGCCACTAGTGAGAAAGTTGCTCTTGGTTATTATTTAGATGGAGTTGCCAGTGCTGTCTTGGGGACACATACTCACATCCAAACGTCTGATGAAAAAATCCTCTCGAACGGCACAGCCTACATTACTGATGTCGGAATGTGCGGACCGGCTGACTCTGTTCTGGGTGTCAAAAAGGAGATAATAATCGAGCGCTTCTTGACACAGCTGCCGCAATCTCATAAAGTAGCTGTAGGAGACAGCATTTTGAATGCTGTCGAAATAGAATTCGACAAAAAAAGCAAAAAAGCAACAAAAATAAAAAGAATCCAGGAATTATATTATTATTAATCTCTTAAGAGGGAGGTGAGTGTGAATAAGAATGAACTCATCAATGAGGTTGCAAGAAAGACTGGTTTGTCACGTCGTGAATCTGAGGTCGGAGTCCAGACATTGTTAGACCTTGTCTCGGTAGAACTTTCAAAGAGCGGCAAGGTAACTTTAACTGGTTTTGGGACCTTTGATGTCGGGAAGCGGAGATCGCGCGTTGGCGTTAATCCTCGGACGGGTAAAACAATCAGTATACCGGCGACGAAGATGCCTCGCTTCAAGCCCAGCCGAACATTGCGAGATCAGGTTAAATAAATCAAAAACAAATAGAAAAGACCCTTATTAAAAGGGTTTTTTCTATTATCCGGCTATCGCCAAAAGATGAAAAAAATGCTATGATTTGGTTGGTTCTCGCGTAAACCGCTAGTATCGACTAGCGATCGTTATAGCGTCTTCTTTTATCGCTTCTTTATTCGCCCCCATAGCTCAGTAGACAGAGCGGTCCCGTCCTAAGGGAAAGGTCGTAGGTGCAACTCCTACTGGGGGTACCAAGCGTCAAGCCAGCAAAGTATCAGAATGTTTTTTTATTCTGTCTTTCGCAAAAGTGATCCGTGAATGAATTCAATATTGTTATACAAATAAAAAAATGCCAGAAAAATATGCCAATGCAAAATCTGTAACTACACGTTCGTTGACAGTAATACTCTTCGTTCTTTTTGGCATTCTTATTTCTGCACAGTTACGCTCAATTCCATCTCGTATCTCAAATCCGATCACGCCATATGTCACTCTAAAGGAAACTAGAGTTTCTCTGGCTGACGAACAAAAACAGCTCAAGAATGAAATTAAAACTCTCCACGAGGCTATTAGGCTTGCAGAAACGGAAAATCAAAATAATGGTCTTGGGGCCAAGGAATTAGACTCTTTGCAATCAAAGAAAGCTCTGGCTGGGTTATCCAGAATGACTGGTCCGGGTGTTAAGATTGTGCTCAACGATAGCAATTCAGTATTAGTGACAGAAGATTCAATTATTCATGCAGCTGATCTTCGGGATGTGATCAACCTGCTCTGGGGGGCAGGAGCAGAAGCGATTTCGCTCAATGACCAACGCGTTGTAGTCAATACTGCTATTGATTGTATTGTGAATACGATCTTAGTTAATAATGTCAGACTTTCGACACCTTTTACAATCGAAGCGATCGGCAATAAGGATCGTCTCTTTGACACCTTGGCCAATCCTAGGTCTTTAGAGAATATCAATCTTAGAAAAGAAAAAAACGGTTTAGTTTTTGATGTCAGCAAGAACGATAATTTGATTTTGCCGCTCTTTGACGGAAGTTTTGAGATAAAAATGGAGTCGGTCAAATGATTTTTAAAAAAAGTGATTACATTATCATCTCAATTATCTGTATTTTCCTCGGCATTTTTATTGTGACTCAATTTTTATCAATAAAAGAAACCAGGAAGCTAATCCAGCCGGAGAATAATGAAGTGCTGGTACTTGAGGTCGCCAAATATACCAAAGCTAATGCTGATTTGCGCCTTGAAGTTCAAAACTTGACGCACGAATTAGATTCTTACAAAAACTCCTCTCTTAATAGTCAAGAGACTTATGAAAAATATAAATCTGATAGCGAAAGGTTGGATTTGATAAATGGTGCAATAGAAAAAACCGGCCAAGGTGTCATAATACATATTGATGGACGTCTGTCGACCGCACAACTTGTCGACCTTATCAATG
>Ga0172380_10007475_pt1 | contig 12259 bp, 7 predicted proteins | sample Leawe162metaG_FD_119747 | JGI IMG/M metagenome (GOLD analysis project Ga0172380, IMG submission 119747) | Leachate microbial communities from a municipal landfill in Southern Ontario, Canada - Leachate well 162 metaG | ecosystem: Engineered > Solid waste > Landfill > Unclassified | place...
AGGTTCCCCAGGCCGGTCAGGTCGCGCGCGACGATGCGGGCCATCACCCGGGCGCGCAGCCGGCGCAGGCCGGGGCGCAGGGTGCCCTCGTCGGCCGCTTCGGCGGCGAGGAAGTCGCGCATGGCCTGCGCGCTGAAGGGCTGCTGCAGCGAGGCCTGGAGCTCCTCGCCGATCTCCGGCCGGCTTTCGATGAGGCGGGCCAGGAAACGGCTCAGGGGCAGGATGTCGTCAAGGGAGGCCGGGATCATGGCAGTCAGCAGGGCTTAGGGAACATTTAAGGGTAAAATCAAACAAATAGCGTATCGGGCGCATTGTACTGGCTTGTCGTCCATGCGCACCCAACCCATTGATGCACGAGAGGACTTCAATCGATTCGCCGACCCCGCGCAAAAGCATTTTTGCGCGTCTTCTCCGCCTCCCCCGCCTGATCCCCGCATGGTTGCGCCGTACCCTGGCCTGGCTGTTCTGGATCGGCTATTTCGGCTTCGCCCTGCTTATTCTGGCATTGCGCTACTCGGTGCTGCCGAACATCGAGAACTATCGCGCCGACATCGAGCGCGGCATCTCGCAGACGGCCGGCCTGCCTGTCACCATCGCCCGTATCGATACGCACTGGCAGGGGCTGCGGCCGCAACTTTCCCTGCGCGGCTTCAGCATCCACGACGCCGCCGGCCGCCCGGGACTGACTTTCGACACGGTCGAGACCGAACTGTCCTGGGCGTCGCTTTGGCACTGGCAACTGCGCCTGCACCGGCTCGAGGTCGACGCGCCGACGCTGCACATCCGTCGCGAGAAGAGCGGCCGCATCTTCATCGCCGGCATCCAGCTCAACACCGAGGCCAGCGGCAACGACTTCTCCGACTGGCTGCTGTCGCAGGAGCGCATCGTCATACGCAATGCTTCGATCCGCTGGGAGGACGAGCGGCGCGGCGCACCGCCGCTGGAACTCGGCCAGCTCAATTTCCAGCTGCAGAACGATGGCCGGCGCCACCGCTTTGCCCTGACGGCCGTGCCGCCGCGCGAGCTGGCCGCGCGCCTGGACGTGCGCGGCGATTTTCGCGGAAAGGATTTCGATGCGCTGGAGGCCTGGAAGGGCAAGGTGTATGCCGAGCTCGACTATGCCGACCTGGCGGGCTGGCGCGCCTGGGTGGACTATCCGCTTGAACTGCCGCAAGGCGCGGGCGGCATGCGCCTGTGGCTGGACTTTGCCGAAAAGCGGCTGAAGGCCCTTACCGCCGACATCGCCCTGCGCGACGTCAAACTGCGCCTGGCGCGCGAGCTGCCCATGCTCGACCTCGCCCATCTCAACGGCCGCATTTCGGGCCGTCTCCCGGGGGAGGGCTTTGAGGTCGCTTCGCGCAAGCTTGCCCTGGCGACGCACGACGGCATTACCCTCCCGCCGACCGATTTCAGCCTGCGCTGGACGCCGGCTGCAGGCAAGCAGCCGGCCGAGGGGAAAGTCGCCGCCAACGGACTCGACCTCGACGTGCTGAGCCGTTTGGCCGGCTTCCTGCCGCTGGATGCCGTCATGCGCAAGACGCTGGCCGATTATGCTCCGCGCGGCCGCATCTTCGACCTCATGCTGGACTGGAAGGGCGAAGCCGGTGCCTTGTCCGCCTTCAGCGCGCGCGCACGCTTCGAAGCACTCGGTTTGCGCGCGCAGGGCTATTTCCCGGGTTTCGTCGGCCTGACGGGCAGCCTCGAGGGCAACGAGAAGGGGGGCCACGCCAGCCTGGACAGCCACCGCGCTGCCCTCGAACTGCCGACGGTGTTCGCCGATCCCCACCTCGACTTCGAACAGCTGAACGCCAAGGCCAGCTGGACGATGTCGGATGGCCGCATCGACGTGCAGCTGCAGAACGTCGCCTTCGACAACAAGGACGCCGCCGGCAGCGCCTCCGGCCGCTACCGCAGCAGCCTCGACGGTCCCGGCGAGATCGACATAACGGCGCGCCTCAGCCGTGCCGACGGGGCGGCGGTGTGGCGCTACATGCCGCTGGTGGTCAACCGCGACGTGCGCGACTGGCTGCGCGCCTCGATCACCGGCGGGCGGGCCGACGACGCCCGCCTGCGCCTGAAGGGCGACCTGAAGGATTTCCCCTTCGCCGACGGCAAGCAGGGCCTCTTCCAGGTCTCGGCGAAGATTGCCGGCGCCGACCTGCGCTACGCGCCCGGCTGGCCCGGCATCGACAACATTTCCGGCGACCTGCTCTTCGAGGGCCGGCGCATGCTGATCCGTGCCAAGAGCGGCAGCATCTACGGCGTCGCCGTGTCGGGTGTGAGCGCGGAGATCGCCGACCTGGAGGCGCCGGAGGAGATCATCGCCATCGCCGGCCGCGCGGCGGGACCGACGGCCGATTTCCTGCGCTTCATCGAGACCAGTCCGGTCTCGGAACAGATCGACCGCTTCACCGAGGGGATGCGCGCCACGGGCAGCGGTACGCTGGCGCTGAAGATCACCATGCCGCTGCGCCAGGTGGCCAACACCCTGATCGAGGGCGACTACCAGTTCCTGCGCAACGGACTGACGGTCGATCCGGATCTGCCGCCCCTTACCGAGGTGAACGGCCGCCTGCAATTCACCGGCGGCAGCGTCAGCATGAAGGAGGCGCGCGCCCAGCTGCTCGGCTCCCCGCTCGTCATCAATGCCGCCACGCGCGGCGACGGTGCGGTCGCCATCAATGCCCAGGGCAGCCTCAGCATCGCCAACCTGCGCAAGGAGACGGACCATCGCCTGCTCGATCACCTGTCGGGCAGTGCCGCCTGGAACGGCACCGTCCTGGTGAAGAACCGCAATGCCGACGTCAAGCTCGAGTCGAGCCTGCAGGGCATCGCCTCCAGCCTGCCCGAGCCGTTCAACAAGACTTCGACCGAAACGCTGTCCTTGAAATTCGAGCGCAGCGCGGCCGCCTCGCCGGGCGGGACGCGCGACCAGGTGCGCATCGCCCTGGGCAACGAACTTGCCGCCCATTTGCAGCGCCGGCACGACAAGGAGCGGACGGTCGTCGAACGCGGCGTCATCGGCATCGGCGAGACACCGGCCCTGCCCGAGCAGGGCGTCCTGCTGGCGGCCAACGTCCCGGCGTTCAACGTGGATTTCTGGCGCGGCCTGTTTGCCGGCAACGGGGGAGGCCATCCGATCACCGCCCTCAACCTGCGCGTCGGCGAGCTGATCGTCTTCGATCGCCCGGTTCACGAAGTGAACCTGAAAGCATCTCTGCAGGACGACGCCTGGCTGGGCCAGGTGGCAAGCCGCGACATCACCGGGGAATTCTCCTGGAGGACCGACGGGCGCGGGCGGCTGCGCGCGCGCCTGAAGCAACTGACGCTGAACGACACGCGACCGGGCCATGCCCTGGTGGCCGAGGAGCCGCTGCGCGAGCTGCCCGGCCTCGATATCGTTGCGGACAACTTTGTCCTGCGCGGCAAGAAACTGGGCAAGCTGGAGCTGGCGGCCAGCAACGAGGGCAGCGCCTGGAAGATGGAGAAACTGGCCCTCGCCAATCCGGACGGCGCACTGGTGTCCGACGGCGTCTGGAGCGGCGGCGGAACGCAGCTCAACTTCAAGCTCGACGTCTCCGATACCGGCAGGATGCTGGAGCGCCTGGGCTATGCCGACGCCGTCAAGCGCGGCACGGCGAAGCTGGAGGGCAAGGTGTCCTGGGCGGGCACGCCGACGCAGATCGACCATGCCACGCTCGACGGCACGCTGAAGGCGGAGGCGGCGCGCGGCCAGTTCAACAAGCTCGAACCGGGCGTGGGACGCCTGCTCGGCATTCTCAGCCTGCAGTCGCTGCCGCGGCGCATCACGCTGGATTTCCGCGACATCTTCAGCGACGGCTTCGCCTTCGATTCCATCGCCGGCAGCGCCAAGGTGGTGCACGGCGTGATGAACACGCAGGACCTGCAGATCCAGGGGCCCTCGGCGAAGATCTTCATGAAGGGCGAGGTGAGCATTCCCGCCGAGACGCAGAACCTGCGCGTGCGCGTCGAGCCGGCGCTGGGCGAGACGCTGGCCGTCGGCGCCATGATCGCCAATCCGGCTGTCGGCGCCGCCGCCTGGGTGGTGCAGAAAATCCTCAAGGATCCGTTCGGCCAGATGTTTGCCTTCGAGTACGCCATCAGCGGCAGCTGGAGCGACCCGAAGGTGGAGAAAATCCAGCAGCAGGCGGCAAAGAAGGAGGAAGGGAACCAATGACCGCCATGCGCATTGCCGCCGTGCAGATGGTGTCCGGGCCGGACATCGCGCAGAACCTGCGCGACGCCAACCTCCTGGTGGCCGAGGCGGCGGCGCGCGGCGCGCAGCTGGTGGCGCTGCCCGAGTACTTTCCCCTGATTTCCGGCGACGAAACGGACAAGGTGCGTGCGCGCGAGAAGGAAGGCGCGGGCCCCCTGCAGGACTTCCTGCGCGAGACGGCGCTGCGGCACAAGGTCTGGCTGGTCGGCGGCTCCATCCCGCTGGAGGCTTCCAGTCCGGACAAGGTGCGCAACAGCTGCCTGGTCTTCGACGATGCCGGCCGGCACGTCGCGCGCTACGACAAAATTCATCTTTTCGGCTTCCGGCGCGGAACCGAGCAGTACAACGAGAGTCGGACCATCGAGGCGGGCGACGAAGTCGTCGTCTTCGATTCCCCGGTCGGGCGGGTCGGGCTGTCGATCTGCTACGACCTGCGCTTTCCGGAGCTGTACCGGGCCATGGGGCCGGTGGACCTGCTGGTGGTGCCGGCGGCGTTCACCCACACCACCGGCCAGGCACACTGGGAGTTGCTCCTGCGCGCGCGGGCAGTGGAAAACCTCTGCTACGTGCTGGCCTCGGCGCAAGGCGGCACGCATCCGAGCGGGCGGCAGACCTGGGGCGACAGCATGGCGGTCGATCCCTGGGGCGTCGTGCTGGAGCGGTTGCCGAAAGGGGCCGGGGTGGTGACGGCGGAAGTGGATCCCGCCCGCATCGCCGAACTGCGCGCCAGCCTGCCGGCACTGGAACACCGCAGGCATTTATGAACTGCAGGTCGGGCTGCAGGTCGGGCTTCAGCCCGACATGGTCCGCCGATCAATCGCTGCCGTCGGGCTGAAGCCCAACCTACAATGAACATGAATACCGCGAATCATCTGATCACCGCCGAATCCCGCCTGCTGGCGCCCTTCGACCTCACTGCGCGACAGCTCGAATCGGTGTTCGGCGATCTCTACCGGCACCGGCTCGACTATGCCGACCTCTACTTCCAGTACAGCCGCTCCGAGGGCTGGAGCCTGGAGGAGGGCATCGTCAAGTCGGGCAGCTTCAACATCGAGAGCGGCGTCGGCGTGCGCGCCATCTCCGGCGAGAAGACCGCCTTCGCCTATTCGGACGAGATTTCCCTGCCGGCCCTGCGTTCTGCGGCGCAGGCCACCCGCGCCATCTCCACGCAGGGATCCCAGAAGCGGGTGCCGCTGCTCTCCGGCAGGCCGGTGCCGGCGCTCTACGGCACGGCCGACCCACTGGCTTCCCTGCCCGATGAGGAGAAGGTGAAGCTGCTGGAGCGGCTGGAGGGCTTCGCCCGCGCCGGGGACAGCCGCGTTGCCGAGGTGATGGCGCACATCGCCGGCGCCTACGAGGTGGTGCTGATCGCGCGTTCCGACGGCCGTCTCGCCGCCGACGTGCGGCCGCTGGTGCGCGTCTCCGTCACGGTCATCCTGCAGGCGGCGGGGCGCCGCGAGCAGGGTTCGGCGGGCGGCGGCGGCCGCTTCGACTACGGCTATTTCAGCGATGCCGTGCTGCACGACTACGCCAGGCAGGCCGTGCACCAGGCCAGTGTAAACCTGTCCGCGCGGCCGGCGCCGGCCGGCGAAATGACGGTGGTGCTGGGCAGCGGCTGGCCGGGCATCCTGCTGCACGAGGCGATCGGCCACGGCCTGGAGGGGGATTTCAACCGCAAGGGCAGCTCGGCCTTCGCCGGGCGCATCGGCGAGCGCGTCGCCGCGCCCGGCGTGACAGTGATCGACGACGGCACGATGCCCGACCGGCGCGGCTCGCTGTCCATCGACGACGAAGGCAACCCGACGCAGCGCACCGTGCTGATCGAGGATGGCATCCTCGTCGGCTACCTGCAGGATTCGCTCAACGCGCGCCTGATGGGCGTGCCGGTCACCGGCAACGGCCGCCGCGAGTCCTTCGCCCACCTGCCGCTGCCGCGCATGACCAACACCTGCATGCTCAACGGCGACCGCGATCCGCAGGAGATCATCGCCTCGGTGAAGAAGGGGCTCTACGCCGCCAACTTTGGCGGCGGCCAGGTCGACATCACCAGCGGCAAGTTCGTCTTCTCCGCCGCCGAGGCCTACCTGATCGAGAACGGGAAGATCACCCATCCGGTGAAGGGCGCGACCCTGATCGGCAACGGCCCGGATGCCCTGACGCGCGTCTCCATGATCGGCAACGACATGGCGCTCGACCCGGGCGTCGGCACCTGCGGCAAGGAGGGCCAGAGCGTGCCGGTCGGGGTGGGACAGCCTACGTTGCGCATCGATGGGCTGACGGTGGGCGGCACCGGCTGACGCCCACCGTTGGTTGGTGAATATTGATCAACATCAAACTACAAAGCCGGCCCCCTATCTATAGTCATACGCTTTGCATATGCGCTGAGGCCCTGAAACCGCCGCGGCAACCAAGGGGTGTGACATGAACAAGTTATTCGCGCTGCTCGGCCTGGTCCTCGCCGTCTTCATCGATGCCTCGGGCAACCTTGCCCAGGCCCAGATCGCCGACATCAATTCCGCCATCAACAAGGCCGGCCGCCAGCGCATGCTGTCGCAGCGCATGGCCAAGGCCTACCTGCAGATCGGCCAGGCCATCGACGCCGACCGCTCCAGGAAAATTCTCGACGGCTCCATTTCCCTGTTCGACCGGCAGCTCGTCGAACTGAAGAACTTCGCGCCGACGCCCGAGATCAAGAACACCTATCTCAACCTGGAGCGCGCCTGGCTGACCTACAAGGACGTGCTGGTCGGCGCCAGGCCCAGCGCGGAAGGCGCCAGGCGGGTGATGGAGGTCAATGAGGAGGTGCTGTCCCTCGCGCACCAGGGCACGGTGCAACTGGAAAAGCATTCCGGCACGACGCAGGGCCGGCTGGTGAACATCGCCGGCCGCCAGCGCATGCTGTCGCAGCGCATGGCCAAGTTCTACCAGGCCATCAACTGGGGCGTCGCGCCATCCAGCGGCGCGGCCGAGATGGACAAGGCGCGCAAGGAATTCATCGCCGGTCTGCAGGAGCTGACTTCCGCGCCGGCGAATACCCCGGCCATCAAGGACGAGCTGGAATTGGGCCGCCAGCAGTGGATGTTCTTCGAGAACGCGCTCTTCAACAAGGGCGGCGACAGGAAAGCCGCCGCGCTCAACGTGGCGACGACCAGCGAACGCATCCTCGAGGTGATGAACAACGCCACCGGCATGTACGAGCTGCTGCAGACCAGGAAGTAAGGCGCCGCCGACGGCGGGCCGCAAGGAAAAGCCGAGCGTATGCCCGGCTTTTTGCGTTAATATGCAAGACCTTAGTAACGCTGCGGCCCCCAGGCCGGCATGGAAACAGAATCGACCATGAACGCCCCGATCAAGTCGAACAAGCCGAACATCGCCTCCGTCTCGCCCGGCCCCAAGGGCGGGCTCGCCTATCCGCGCGCCGTCACCGACGACGTGCGCATCCGCGACATCATCGAGGTGGCGCCGCCCTCGCACCTGTTGCGCGAGTTTCCGCCGACGCCGAAGGCGGTGGAAACGACCTTTGGTGCGCGCCAGGCCATCCATCGCATCCTGCACGGCGCCGACGACCGCCTGCTGGTGATCATCGGTCCCTGCTCGGTGCATGATTTCGATGCCGCCATCGACTACGCCACGCGGCTGAAGGCCGAGGCCGACCGCCACGCAGAGGATCTGCTGGTGGTGATGCGCGTCTATTTCGAGAAGCCGCGCACCACCGTCGGCTGGAAGGGCCTCATCAACGATCCGCGCATGGACGGCAGCTTCAAGATCAACGAGGGCCTGCGCATCGCCCGCCACCTGCTGGTCGAGCTCAACGAGATGGGCCTGCCGGCGGGCACCGAGTTCCTCGACATGATCACGCCGCAGTACATCGCCGACCTGGTGAGCTGGGGCGCCATCGGCGCGCGCACTACCGAATCGCAGGTGCACCGTGAGCTGGCCTCCGGCATGTCCTGCCCGATGGGCTTCAAGAACGGCACCGACGGCAGCATCAGGATTGCGGTGGATGCCATCCGCACCTCGCAGCATCCGCACCATTTCCTCTCGGTGACCAAGTCCGGCCACTCGGCCATCGTCTCCACCAACGGCAACGAGGACTGCCACGTCATCCTGCGCGGCGGCAAGGAGCCGAACTTCGATGCAGCCAGCGTGGACAAGGCGTGCAAGGAACTCGGCTCAGCGGGACTCGCCTCGCGCGTCATGGTCGACTTCTCGCACGGCAACAGCCGCAAGGACTTCAAGCGGCAGATCGAGGCGGGGCGGGACGTCGCCGGCCAGCTCGCCGCGGGCGAGGACCGCCTCTTCGGCGTGATGATCGAATCCCACCTGAAGGAGGGCCGCCAGGACCTGGTGCCGGGCAGGCCGCTCGAGCACGGCAAGAGCATCACCGACGCCTGCCTCGGCTGGGAGGACTCGGTCGCGCTGCTCGACATTCTTGCCCAGGCGGTGCGCGACCGCCGAGTGGCACTGCTCGGCAAAGAGTGAGCAACCGTTTTCCCGGCCTGGTGCATCTCGGCGACGCGAGCCACTTCGTCGATCGCCTGCTGCAGGTCATCGAGCACATTCGTCTGTTCGAGGATTTCAATCGTAGCGAGATCGAGATGCTGGCGGCGCACCTGCGCTGCTATCGCGCCCCGGCCGGCGCCGTCGTTATCCGCGAGGGCGACAGCGGCGACTTCATGGTGATCCTTCTCGATGGCCAGTGCGAGATCGTCAGGAACGACCCGACCGGCGTGCCGCGGCGCATCAGCCTCGCCGGTCCGGGCAAAACCCTCGGTGAGATGTCCATGATCGATGGCGAGCCGCGCTTCGCTTCCTGCATCGCGCTGGGGGATACGCTGTTCGCCGTGCTCGACCGCGACAGCCTGTCGCGCATCATCGCCGGCGACCCCCGGCTCGGCATCAAGATTCTCATGGAACTGGTGCTGCTGCTTTCGCAGCGGCTGCGCTCGGCCAGCGGCAAGCTGGTGCAGCACCTCGACGGCGGCAGCGACGCCACGTAGGCCCGGCTGGCGCCCATGTCGGCCTGAAGGCCGACATGCAGCGGCGCACTCCGCAGGTCGGGCTTCAGCCCGACGACCGCAGGAAGTCCCTGCGGGACAATCCGTCTAATTCCGCTTCCTGTCCTTTTGCCAGAGCACGTCGCCGCGTCCGGCGGCGCGGTTGAGCGTGCGGCCGAGCACGAACAGCAGGTCGGAGAGGCGGTTCACGTACTTGCGCCCGGTTTCGCTGACAGCCTCGACCGCCGCCACGGCGACCAGCCGGCGTTCGGCGCGGCGGCATACGGCGCGGGCGAGATGGGCGAGGGCGGCCGCACGCGCGCCGCCGGGCAGGATGAACTCCTTCAACGGCCCGAGCGTTTCGTTGTGTCCGTCGATGGCCGTTTCCAGCCCCTCGATGCTTTTCTCGTTGAGCAGCGCCGCGCCGGGTATCGCCATCTCGCCGCCGAGGTCGAAGAGATCGTGCTGGATGCCGGTGAGCAGCAGCCGGATGTCCTCCGGCAGATCCTCCGTCAGCAGCAATCCGATCACCGAATTGAGTTCATCCAGGTCGCCCAGCGCCGCGATGCGCGGGCTGTCCTTGGCCACGCGCGAGCCGTCGGCCAGTCCGGTCGTGCCGGCGTCGCCGGTACGGGTGTAGATCTTTGACAGGCGGTGGCCCATGCGCGCGAATCCTTTCGAAAGTCAGTCCTGGCAGGACGGCGAGTGTAGCGGGTAACGGGCAGGCGGCCAAGCGGCAGCGGCATCATGCCTGCTTCGCCACGGCGGCCTCGATGTCGAGCGTGTCTCCGCCCACCTTGACCACCAGCACGGCGCAATCGAGGGCGCCGACGACCTGGTCGATGGTCTTGCGGCGCTGGTCGTAGAGGATGACGAGGTCGGCCTCCAGTTCCTCGGCCGCACGCAGGGTTGCCGGCGCCAGTGCCTCGGTGGCCAGCCGCACGTCGCAGGCGCAGCCCTCGATGCGGAGCAGGCCGGCGGCATGCCCGGCATCGGCGGCACGCGCCTCGAGCGAAGCGTTGCCGGCGGCGAGCAGGGTGATCGGCACGCCGGCGATGCGGGCTAGCTGGGCGGCGATGTCGAGGGCGCCGCCGCAGGTGGCGAAGTCGGCGGCGAGGAGGATGCGGCTGCGCCACATGCGCGACTGCCAGCCGGCGATCAGGACATGGCAGGGGGCACCGGCGATGATCTGCGCGGCGTTGTCGCCGAGCAGTCGCTCCTTGAGATCGCCGCGCGGCGGGCGCCGGCCGATGACGAGCAGGTTGGCGGCGGCCTCGGCGGCGGCGGCCACCACCTCCTTCACCGCCGGCTTGCCGTGGCGCACGATCGGCTTGCAATCGACGCCGGCCGCACGGGCCGCTTCCGCCACAGCCTCGATCCGCGTGCGTGCCCGCTCGTCATCGTCCGGCGATGCCACCACGGTGGCGACGTCGAGCGTGACGCAGAAACCGCGCGCCAGGGCGAGGGCGATTTCGCGCGGCCTCTCGCTGTACTCGCTGCCGTCGGTGGCGAACAGCAGGCGCTGGCGGCGCAGGCCGTCGGGCAGGACGCCGCCGTGGCACTCCCTGAAGATGCGCTTGCTGCAATGGCGGCAGACGTCGGGGTCGAGCGTCCAGTACAGCGCGCGCGTGACGTCGGTCATCACCGGGAAGAAGGCGCCCTCGCCGATGTCCTTGACGTAGCCGCCGTGACGCAGGAAGCGGTAGGACTCCTGGTTGAGGCGATAGAAATACAGGCCGCCGCCGAGGCGCCGGCGGCGGCGCGCCTCCTGGGCGAGGATCTCGGCACCGGCGATGTCGATGTGGCTGATGCGGGCGGCGGCGATCAGCACGGATTTCTGCTGCGGATTGGCCTCGTCGATTTCCTGCAGGGCCTGCTGCACGTAGCTGGCGGAGCCGAAATACACGGCGCCGTTGATGCGCACGATGCGCAGCTGCGGGCATTCGGGCTGGCCCCTGGCGCGAACAAAGTGGTAGGCGCCCGCCTCCGGCGCCGGCACCAGCGGCACGATCTCCGGGCGCGAGGTGCGATGCAGGTACATCATCAGCGACAGGGTGACGCCGAGGAAGATGCCGGCTTCGAGGTTGAACAGGGTGCCGACCAGGGTGGCGAAGAGGATCGCCGACTCGGCCTTGCTGGTGTGCCAGATGTGGCGGATGTGGTGGAAGTCGATGAGGCCCCAGGCGACGAGGAACAGGATGCCGGCCATGGCGGCGGTCGGCAGGTAGGCGGCGAGCGGCGCCACGGCCAGCAGCACGGCGAGCAGGAACAGCGAGGCGAACACCGAGGCCAGCGGCGTGCGCGCGCCGGCCTCGTAGTTCACGCCGCTGCGGTTGAACGAGCCGGAGGAGGCGTAGGCCGAGAAGAAGGCGCCGACGAGGTTCGACAGACCCTGGCCGATGAACTCCTGGTTGCCGTCGATGCGCTGTTCCGAGCGCACGGCGATGGCGCGGCCGATGGACACCGCCTCGGTCAGCGCCAGCATGGTGATGACCAGCGCCGGGCCGAGCGTGACGCGCAATGCGTCGAGCGAGAAGTCCGGCAGTGACAGCGGCGGCAGTTGCGCCGGCAGGGCGCCGACGGTGACGATGCCGGCGGCCGCACCCTGCCACAGCACGATCCCTTCGGCGACGAGGCTGCCGACCAGCATGGCGACGATCATGTAGGGCACGCGCTTGAAGGCGCGGCGGGAAAGGATGCCGGCCGCCAGCGTGGCGAGGCCGACGCCGGCCACCCACGGGTTGATGTCGCCGGCGCGGACGGCGAGCAGGCGGGCGATCTCGTAGAACGGCGTGCCGCGCGGGATGTCGATGCCGAAGAAGCTGCGCACCTGGCTGGCGGCGATGAGGATGGCGGCGCCCGCCGTGAAGCCGATCACCACGCTGTGCGAAATGAAGTTGACCAGCGCGCCCATGCGCGCGAGACCGAGGGCGAGCTGGAATGCGCCGACGAGGAAAGTGAGCGTCAGCACCAGGGCGATGTACTGGCCGGAACCCGGCACGGCCTGGTGCGAGAGCGCGGCGAA
>Ga0172380_10007477_pt1 | contig 12259 bp, 25 predicted proteins | sample Leawe162metaG_FD_119747 | JGI IMG/M metagenome (GOLD analysis project Ga0172380, IMG submission 119747) | Leachate microbial communities from a municipal landfill in Southern Ontario, Canada - Leachate well 162 metaG | ecosystem: Engineered > Solid waste > Landfill > Unclassified | place...
ATCCGAATGATAAATATCGCCCAGACAGGCCGGGATTGAAAGCACTCCCGTTTATCGCAGATGTGAAGGGGAAAGATCATGAATGTAACCTGATTGTGGAGGGCGAAGTCAAAGCTATGGTTTCTTATATCTGGTTAGACTCTGAAAAGTGGCAGATATACGGTATTCCAGGAAAAAGAAATTACCGGGAGTTATGTGAAAAATTGAAAGGGCGCCGGGCGTGGATTCTATTCGATCCAGACGCACAAGATCAAGCGCAGGACGCAGCAAAAATAATCGGCGGTGCGCGGATCGTCGATATCCAGATGAAGGTAGATGACGCCTTGAACGCCGGTTATATAGGCACCGGGGAACTTAGGCGGTTGTTGAGGAACGCAAAGTGATGCTTGACATTGGATGGAAACGGTACATAATTAAATAGTCACAGAGTTCTACGGTTTTTTTATTTGCCGACAAATACCCGCTTTTCTACGAAACCGCTGAACCTGTGACAAGAATTGGCAAACGTAGGATGGCGGGTATTTGTTTGCAAAAAAGGAATGGTCACGATGGAAGACGATTTTGATAAAGGATTACTACCAACAATATTAGGAAGCTCAACGGTAAGATATTATCCAGCCCTTGCTAAATACGTAGGAGGTGCAAAAACTGCGCTGTTCCTTTCCCAGCTTCTTTATTGGAAATTCAACCCCAAGATGATCCAGAGAATAAAAAATAAAGAAGGCTGGTTTTATATCTCAGTTGCCGATATGGAAGAACAAACCGGTCTTACTCGGCATGAGCAGGATAGCGCAAAAAAAGATTTACAGAGCCTCGGCGTACTTGAAATCACTTACAAAGGCATATCCCCTAAGACAACCCATTTCAGAGTAAATATCAAAATTCTCAATGAGTTGGTTTCCCATTCATCGGAAAAGCGGCTGAATGAACAGCCGGATTCCGGCTCACTAGTCGACGGAAAAGCGGTTGATTTTAATACAGATACTACACATACTACAACAGAAACTAACCCACCTGCTAAAGCAGGTAAGGAGATTGTTTTCCCTGCTTCTCTGAACACCGATGAATTTTCTACCGCATGGAAGGAATGGAAACAGTACAGGTCTCAAATTCACAAGAAACTTACTGACATGACACAAGCGAAGCAGTTGAAGATGCTGGAAAAGTTTGGCAGTACGATTGCCGTCGCGATGATCGAGCAGTCGATATCAAGTGGGTGGCAAGGGCTGTTCGAATTGAAAAAGGAAAACGAACCACTCAGTTTGGGGATAAGGAACTGATATGATAAATCTATATGTAGGCGACTGCCTTGAATTTATGCGTACTATGCCAGACAAGAGCGTGGACGCTGTGATTACTGATCCACCGTATCGTACTTTGCTGAGCGGAAAATCAACAATTAATAAACCCCTGATGAAAAAACTCGCTGATGAAAAATGGCAATTACCTGGGAATGAATGGGTAATAGAAATTGAACGGGTTATGAAAATTGGGGCAACATATTACATATTTTGCGGATTTGAAGATATTTCATTCCTAAAACATAATCTTAGAGCGTCAGGGTTGAGAACGCTCAATAATCTAGTCTGGATAAAATCAAATCCGATCCCATCCTTCACAAAGAAAGTTTACAGAAACTCGTCTGAGGTTGCAATTTTCGGTAGCAAGCAAAAGACGAATTATTTCAGAGACCGGAAACAACAAGAACTTCTCGGAGTTTATTATGAGCCAGTTGTATCTGGGGCAGATCGTACAGAACACCCAACACAGAAACCATTGTCAATAATAAAAGAATGGGTACTTGACACATCACAAGAAGGCGACACAATCCTTGACCCATTCATGGGATCAGGAACTACCGGCGTAGCCTGCGTACAGACAGGTCGCAACTTCATCGGATGTGAGATTGATCCGGGCTATTATGCAATTGCTGAGAAGCGCATTAAGGATGCACAGCAACAGATAAGGATGGAGATATAAATGCAAAAACAAAAGCCGGAAGTTTCAGAAATCATTTATCATCCCGAAAAAGCTGGGAAGTTAGCTGTTCAATTCGTGCAGGATTTGTACGATCACAAAAACGAAGGGATACCGCTGGGGCTTCCAGATGTGGATAAAATCCTTGTCCCGCTCCGGGCCGGCTGGCTGGTGACGGTTATCGGCTACACATCGAATTTGAAATCAACGTTCATGGACTGGATCGGTTTGAGAGCGCTCGAAACCATTCCTCCGGAAAGCAATAAATTTGTTTGCAAAGTCACCTGGGAGCAATCCGTTGAGGAAGATACCCTGGGCTGGATCGCATCGAAAAGCAATCTATCAGTTACGAAAATGGCGCGTGGATTGATTGAAGAGCCGGAATGGGATATCTTGCGAGGGACAGCGACAAAGCGGGCCGCTACCCCGCTTTGGATCATGGGGCACTCGCAGATGGAATTCAAAGCCGGCCGCCGGGCACGCCCGCGCATGACTATGCGAGACGTCGCCAAAGGCCTTGAGTACATCATCCACGACAGCACCCCGGATATCATCCTGGAGCCGTCTCTGGTTATTCTGGACTACCTTCAGCGCATGCGAAGCGATACACAGGATGGGGGAACCCGGCGGGAACAGATGATGGAGGCTGTCAACCTCAGCAAAGATTTGGCTGTATCTTATGGCTGCCCGGTTGTTTTGGGAGTTCAGGCGAGCCGGGAAACACTGAGCCGCGGCGATAAAATCCCAACCTTGCAGGACGGCCAAGAGACCTCAAACATAGAGCAATCTTCTGATGCTTCGTTCGGCTGTTGGTATCCAATAAAGAGCGAAAAGGAGGGAAATATGATCGATGGATGGAGAGTAAACAAAAACCTATTTTTCTTGCGGCTGCTGAAACAGAAATTAGGTGAAGCGCCCGCAACTTGGGCGCTGCACGTTGATCCTGAGCGCCGCATTTTCGCAAATATGTCCCACAATCACGTAACGCTGGATCAGCTATGAAACCTGTGCCTGGAATTTACGAAGTCTATATTGGTTTGGAAAGCTGGGAAGCGATCGTGTATTTCATCGAGAAATACGGTTATCTGCCGGATCATCCGCAGCGGATCAATAATAAAATCTTCATCGCCGGGCCGGTGAAAGAGGAAAAGGAGAAAACAGCATGACCAACGAGGAAATGTTACAAAAGATTGACGATAAGGTATGGAAATATTACCTTAAATTCGCAAACATCCCTGATTACATCGCAGTAAATACAAATGATCTCATCGGCTACACAGAAAAAGACGGGATTGAAATAAAACATTTTGACGACGTTGAACCTGGGGAGGTGAAATATGGACTATCCTAACGAAATAATCTCACCGCCCCGTTGGTGGATCACGTTCACGCCGTACGGGATTCACACATGGGAACTCACCAAGTACGGGTATTGCAAAGAGCGGATGGTGCATAATATGTACTGTACTTATTATCGAGAAAGTGTTATCTACTTGGAAGAGTGGAAGAGAAAATACACACTAATCCAGATGATAAGAGCGTTAGATAAGAGGATAAATGAAAGCAACCAGCGCAAGGAGTTGATGGAGAGATGAGCAAGTGGTAAAGTTTGAAACCTGGGGATAAAGTTCGCGTCATCGATTGTTTAGAGGCTGATAAATATAAAGGTGTAACGTTTACTGTTGTATCCGATCCGTGGACAGTTGGGAACTCAGAACTTGTAAAAATAGAAAGTCCTGACAAGAAATTCAATGGGGGGTTTTCAACAGCATGCCTTATGGAAGTTCAAGAAAACATGTAATTTTCGATAACGTTGATTATCATAAGTAATATTAGGAGTGGAAGGAGTGAATTATGAATATATATATACCTAGCGACGAGGAACGAGAAATTATATTTAACGGACTTCCAAAAGGATATGAAGATTGCGCAAGAGAACTAGCTAATGATGATGGTTATTATGCGCTTATGCCTGGGTTGGAATGCGATGTGCATCTTAGGCGCATCGAACGTTACCCGTATTGCAAGGATGGGAAGTTTCACGTAAAGATTGCGTACAGTGATAAGTGGATCAAGAAGGGATATGAAAGCAAAGAAATTGAGAATGTTGATGTTCATGAAGTAAACAAACTTATGCGTCGTTATTTATTGGATGAGAAAGTCTGATTGGAAATAAAGTGAGGATGAGATGAGCGATAACAAAGAATGGTTGGATAGTCTAAAAGTCGGTGACGATGTCGCAATTGATCGTTATCAATACGGAAAACGCACCTACAGCGTACGCAAAATAGATAAGATCACACCAACGCGCAGATTTTCCATAAATGGGGCTTATTACGATAAAAATGGCAGGGAGATGGGTTCTGCATCTTCTTGGGGGATTAGAAGTGAAATCGTGCCGGTAACAGACGAGATAAAAACTACCATCCGCAGAAGTAATACGCTTTTTGCGATAGGAAAGTTCCCATTTGATTCACTGAACAACGGTGACCTTGAATCTATATACAATATCATAAAGAACAAAATTGAGGAGGAGGGATGAGCGAATGGATAAACATTAAAGAGAAGTACCCACAACAAGGAAAAATCGTACTTCTACTTTCCAGTGGCATATTCAACAGAGTTAATTTGGGATATTGGGAGTGTGGTCGCGGGTTTGTAAATTGCGTCACTAATTACCATGTTTATGATGTAACGCACTACTGCGAAATACCTGAATTTAGAATGATATATGAGGAGAAAAAATGAGCGAACTAAAAGCGTGCCCGTTTTGCGGAAGTAATGACGTGGAAGAGTCAGACACATATGATGGGACTATGCGTGGTACAAGAATTGTTACGTGTAATTCATGTGGTTCTGGTTCTCTTTGGAAAACGTGGGACCGCCGCGTCATGCAATGGGTGCCGGTGGCGGAGAGGTTGCCGAAGAAAGAGGGAGTTTATTTTATCTTAGACCAAAGCGTTGTGTTTCTAGGGAAAATCAACAAAAATACAGCATCATTCAACGGGAAAGATTGGGGAGAATATTACCGCCCAACCCACTGGCTCGACGACCACACATTCGATAAGGAGGAGAAATGAAACGACGATACGTGAAGGTGTTCAAAGAGTGCGGAGAATGCCCTGAGTTTGAAACAGATAACTATGTTGATGATTGTTCAGCGAGCGCCTATTACTGCAATAAACGTGATCTGAGAATTATATACCCTAATGGCGGTTATAAAACTTACCGGCCAGGAATAGTTACCGTAGAAACAGCAAAAGAGACAATAAAAAATTGGTTCGCCACCTGCGATCTTCCGGAGGTAAGTGAGATTGAATGGGTACTCGTCAAGGACGATACGCCGGTTGATGTGCTGCCATTTCCCCTTGAAACGTGGATTGAAGCCACAGAAGAGAATATCGATAAATTTTATTCTCTTTTCAGAGATTGGAAACCTGGTTACTATTTTGTGTCAGAAGACGACCAGGGGGATTGGTATTTAGGATGGCGCATAAGTGACGTTGATCCGTATGAAGTGAATTGTTTTGCAATTTATCGCACTCCTAAGGAGGTGAAAGATGAATAAACCTGTCACGTACATTGACCTGGAATACGTCAGATCGTGCCGGTATGGTAAGAAGGCTGCGGTAAGGGTTTATTACCACAAGCACAAAACGGATCCGGACGTGATCGTCAGGAAACGGATCGGCCAGCGGAAAGTTTGGTTGATGGGCAATGTGAAGGTGGAAGAATGAGCAAATACAAGCTGACCGATAAAAAACCGACGGAAAGCGGATATTACTGGGCAAAACAAGAGGAAGATGATCCAGAAGTTGTTGAGATAGAACCCCGTGATTGCGAGGAAGATGATGAAGATAAATTTGCTGTATATCTTCCCGGTTGGGATATCCCTTGCAGCCTATCAGATTTTATTTCGTGGTCTGAGCGCATCGAGGAACCAGAGGAATGAGCAAAGTACCACATCGCAAGATTAATTGGGATGGCTACACATTCGACAGCACCGTCGAATACGAACGTTATTGCGAATTGAAGTTGTTGCAAAGCGCCGGGGAAATAACCGGTCTTATTGTCCATCCTGGATTCGTTCTGCAGGAAGGATTTACGCATATGGAAAAGAAAATCCAACCGATCAGATTTACCGCCGACTTCGAATACACCGAGAACGGCAAGCACGTCGTCGAGGACGTGAAGTCAAACTGGACGAAGACGTTCACGGACTATTCGATCCGCCGGCGGATGTTCCTGTTTCAGCACCAGGATATTGATTTTAGGGAGGTAGTGAAATGAATAGCGAAAGATTTGCGTTGATTATGATTACCATAATTATTTCATTGGCAATGATATTTTCGTTTCTTGAAAAGGTGATGAAGTGAAAAAATTAGAGAACGGAACCGGCTGCGGGAAGATCATCCTGACGTTTATCCTGATGCTCATCATGGCAGTCATGGCGGTGCGGGAGGTGATCCAATGAAACATTGCCAAAAACAGTGCGTTATTTGCGGAGAGATGTTCACTGCGATGAAAAGCTCTCAGGTTACTTGTTTGAAGCCGGAGTGCAAGCGGAAGAACAAGAACATCAAAAACAACGTGGCCCACAAATTTCTGAGCAGCACAAGGATTTGTGAGATTTGCCACGAATCATACAGTATTATCCGGTCTAACCAAGTTACCTGCCAGAAGCCAGAATGTGTCAAGGAGTACAATAGGCGCAAAAACAGGACAACAGCGCCCGAACGGGTATGCAGCATAAAACTTCTGCGACTGCCCGGGCACGAATGTCCAAAAGAAGATATAATTGATGGGCAGGCGGCAGAATTTGACCAAACAATAATCTACCTGTGCCCAGTGTGCAACAGTCCATTTATCCCGTACATAATTGACGGGAACGTGATCGACAAGTGCCCGGACTGCATGAGAACGGCCGTTGTAGGAAAACATTACCATCAAAATAATTTACAACCGATGAGGGGAATAACGATAGGAGGAATGTAATGGAAGTTATGGGATATATTATAATCGCAGTGTTGATTGGCGTGTTGATCTGGGCAATCTATCAATTGATATATATTGATAGGAAAATCAAAAAGAGTCAGAAAGATCGGAAAGAATTGTTTAGAGTTCTTGACGAGCAACGTTCAAAAAATAATGCACTTCTTGAATGGTTCCATGATGGGGGAATTTGTCCGAGATGCGGATGCACAGAAAGCGAAGTATCCCCTAAGCCGCATCGGTGCGAAAGATGTGGAACGTGGTTCAACAAAACACACAAAATTAGAAAATGCACAGGGTGCGGGTTCTGTATGGAGGTGAGTTATGAGTGAAGATAAATACATGAGAGCGTCTAAAAGGTTATTAGAAATATTAAGAACAGGCGCGACGAATGGGATGTGCGGAGGGGATGAAATCCTGTTTTGTGCCGACGTATTGAGAGCCGAAATCGAGCGCCCGGAGCCGCTTGTCCCCGGCGTGCGGTATAAGAACACGGAAGCTAACTTTAATCGGATACCGATGGATGGAGATAGGACTATCATAGTTAATGTGTTTTGGAACAATAGTAATATGATTCATGCAGCATACTATGGAAACAAAGTGTATTGGAGAACAGCAGAGGGGTCGCGTTTACTAAGACCAGATGCCTTCGCATTGATCCCTGACGGCGAGGTGCAGGATGAGTAACAATTTACGTCAAATTGGAACTCGTTTTGAAACAGAAGAAGATAACTCACAGTCTACTTTGGGGGGAATAAAAATGATATTTACATGGGAAGTTGTTGGTCATGTAATGTGTCAGCAGACTCTGATGTCAAAACCTGAACTAGGAGAGGAAATTAGGTGCATCGGAATACAAGAGGTAGAAGGTGAATAACATCATCCGATGGTTTCACGATCTGCGCCGTGAGTGGCATAATGCGTGGTACGAGTTCATGCTGGCGCATGGCCGCTGTTACTGTGGCCAACCTATTGACTATGATACCATGTACCCTTTCTGCTCGGAAGCATGCATGGTGAAGTTTGGGAAGGAGATGAGATGAAATCGAAAACTTTCCAAAAGTATACTAACGGTCTTGAATGGGAAAATGGTAGCATTATGCTGGACTTGGACAACCGCAGGCATATTGCTCGTCCTCTCACTTCCGAAACCGCGCCATTGACAGAATCAAAGATTTCTTATACAACCAAGACCGTCTACGTCAGCGGGCCGTATACGCAGGGCGACCAGATGGAGAACGTCGGCAAAGCGATTGACGCAGCGGAGAAACTTTCACGTGCCGGGTATGCGCCGGTTATCCCGCACTTGTCGGCGCTGTGGCAGATGAAATATCCGCACGACTGGGGTTTCTGGATCGATATTGATTTGGCAATCCTGGCTATGTGTGATTTCATCTACCGCATCCCGGGTGAAAGCGAAGGCGCCGATATTGAAATGGAGTTCGCAAAGAAGAATGGTATTTACGAACTCGTTGAGGATCATGGACGATACAGAATAAGAGCGATAGGAGATGAATAATGAGTGAACTTACTAAATATCAGGCAAAGAAATTGAGTGACGCACTGTCTGAATGGCTGCAATTACGGCCTACATAACCTAAAACAATTCAACGATAAGAAAAGCCCCCGGTGATCTGCCGGGGGCTTTCTGATGCAACGGCGATTACGATTTCGCTTCCTTTGCCGGCAGTCTGTACATCACGCAGAAAATAGGGAGTGAATTAACACTCCAACCGGAGGACGATTATTTTTTGTGCGGCTACTGGAAGGATTCGGACCTCCATCATGTCCATGCAGAGGACATATTATCCCATTTCTAATACAGTAACCTTTTTGGATCGACCGCTTGTTTTTGCAAGATGGCCGTCCTATAGAGCTGCCAGAAGGATTTGAACCTTCATCTACCGGAGTACAAGGCCGATATTCTGCCGTTGAACTATGGCAGCCTGGAGCCGGTTACGTGTTCCGGCTTCTTGAGTGAAGCAAATCACCAAAGAACGTTCGGGCCCGTCACCATATTTTGGGTTTGGCGCTCCCACTGCTTTTGACGGGTATCGATAGCCTATTGGCCATCCATCTCCGCTTTACGGATTGATTTAATTATATCACCAAAATAATATCATATCAAGTAAAAAGCAGCCCCGTATTTCTACGGGGCGCACCTGCAAACTGATTAAATCACACCGGTCGCCTGGAAAGGGTGCTCAGACGACCGGGAAGTGATAGTGCGCTGCAAGCGCAAGGAGGAAATGAGAATGATTACAGTATAACCAAAAATAACGGAAAAGTCAAGAGACGTCGCCGGTACATTTGCAAACGACCTCCGCTGAACATCCTTCCTTGAGCTTGATTACCTTACCACCATCAATATATGCCGGCCGCCAGGTTCGTTCTACATCTTTCGTGTCATACCTAACCTCAACGATTTCCATTTCCCCATAATAGTCGCGCATTCTTTCAGCGTATAATTTAGCGCTTCTCTCTTCCTCTGTCAGAAATACGTTTTTCATCCTGGCAGGAATGATCTTTCCAGACAGACGTATTTCGTCGGCATGATTTGTGGCGTGGTAGGCAATTTTTATCATAATAAAAGAGAAGGGGGCGCTTTCACGCCCCCGGGTTGTTTATCCGAACGGTTGTTCTTTCGAGAAAGTTTTACCCAGCACCGGCATACCCTTCGCTGTTGAGTAAAACAGCTTACTGCCTCCGAGCGACACAACGAGCTGCCCACAGGCGATAAGCAAGGTGGCTGCTGTGGATAAGTTTGCGTCGATGGTAACGAGATCAACCTCAGTGCCGGCCGCCTTGGCGATGTAAATCGCTATCACGCCCAGCAGGTTGAACCCAGTTACCCAGGTCTGCGAGTCTCCGTCTTGCACAACGCCAAAAGTCTTGAGAACGCTCACCACAGCGCTCACAAAAGCGCCGAAACCAACCATGCCCAAAACCACACCAGAAATACTTGTTACATCCATAATTTATGCCTCCTAAATTAAATTGACCGACCATGTATCGCCGTAATATGCGGCGATAAGAACTGTTTGCCCCCATAAATTACACTTCAACCATTTTTGTATTTTTCCATCATCTCCTTTTATTTCTAAGATAGCTTCGTACTCTACGGGTAGCCCGGCATAAAGTACAGCAACCGCCGGGGTCTTTGTATTCGTTTCTGGACGCACATTTAGGCTGCCCCACACGACAGTAGCCTTCTTTGTTGTTTTCTCGCCTGTGTCCTCTGTAGTGTCTGTAGCGGGCGTTTCCGTAGTGTCTTCGGATGCAGAACTTTCGAAGTACGGCGTTGGATCAACTGCGCCGCCGTAGCCATTCGTGGTAGGTTCTGTGGACGGCCTTATCTCGAAATGTAAATGGGGGCCTGTGCAAAATCCAGTATTTCCAGACCTGGCAATGATCGTGCCAGCGGTCACATTTTGCCCAGCAGTTACAACAACACCGGAGAGATGGGCATAAATGGATACGCCCCAGTCATGTTTTATCTTGATGTAATTTCCATACCCGCCGTCTTCGTAGGCAATTTTATTGATTGTCCCATCAGCGGCAGCATAGATAGCCGTACCGACAACACAACCATAATCGATGCCATTGTGACCGACAAGGTTCCATTGCGAATAATCGATATCTGATGGGCCAAAATCCTGGCTAACCTCTGCCGCCCCTAAAGTTGGATCGATAAGTTTGATGGTCATTTCACCACCGGCTTTCTGCGCTTCTGCAGAACATCTTTCAGAGATTTATTCTCTGCCCGGAGCGCCTCAACTTCAATCCGGAGCGCCTCAACTTCTTTGCGCAGTTCTTCGACTTGTTCTTTAAGTTCATCTCGTTCTACAGTCAAGCAGGCTGCCTCCGTGATTTTTTTTTGGGTTTCCGCCTTCATTGCGTCGATTTGTTCCTGGAGCGGATCAACCAACTCCATGGCGATTTTTGTCAAGACGGCTGCGGTATCGGCGTCGGTGTTCCTTTTTTCAGATCCGATTTTACGCCATATAGGAATACCAACGATCAATGCGCCGATTATACCAGACGCCAGAGATATGAGTGCGATAATCAATGTTTCGCTCATCACGTCACCGCCGGATTATCGACGCCGACGCAGGCTTCCCCGCCTTCGCCCATGAGTCGATCAAAGACAGTGTACGGTACCCAAACCGACGGGTATCCCATTCCCCAGGATGGAGCAAATAGATGAGCTTGCCGTTTATCGGATGATCCTCGGACACAGATCGCATGGCCGCCTAGCCATTTACCCATATCCGTTGACATCCCGATCCAGTATTCGCCGCCGATCAGTTTTGGTACCATGAACTCTTGATACCAGTTCACTCCGATCACTGTTGGCCTGCCGATTGCAGTAGCCGTACGTGTCTCATCTGTGGACGTTGCCCAGTAATAATTCAGCAAGCCGTCTTTCAGATCCGGAGCCTTCTCATGGACATTTTTATGGCCCAGTTTTTGCAAAACCTTGAATGCTGCCCAAACATAGGCACCGGCGTCAACGGATGGATCAGTTGTCGGGTCGTCGTCATTTAGCTGCGCCTGATGGTATAGCCAGAGCGCATCGTACTTCTGCTGGGGTTTGCAGTTGTACAGAGACATCATGATCGATGTGCTGAACCCGACGCAGGCCTGATATTGCTTCTGGTCATAAAACGTCTGTAGCGCTGGCGAGAACGGTAGTATCCGCTCGACAGATTTCACAGCAGACATTCCGAGCAATTTACTTGCAGGGTACTTTTCTTCGTATGCCCGGTCTCTCGGTTCCTTGCGACCAAACAGATAATTCATTTTGTGCCTCCTAAAATTAGTATAAGGATGAGTGCCAGCATTCCAATCATGGATGACAACCAGATGCCGGCAACGATAGCGATTGAGGTAAATTCCCAGTTAATCATCATAATTCTGCATTGAAAGTAAGATAGTTTGACGTATCTTCGGTTAAAAAGTAGAATGCTCCAGTTGCAGTTACCGTTGTTCGTAAATATGCAGAATTAAGGCCAGTCATCGCAATGACTGGCTGCCCACAATTGCCAACCGTCCATGTCCCGACGACTGTGCCAATCGGAATAACCCGCTTTTGAACGTAGCAAAAAGTGAAACCATAATTGCTACCGGCAGCATGATAGGCGGCTACCTCAAAATCTTGTCTTTGCGCGCCGCCGATTTTTTCAAAGTAGCGTTGGCATAATAAATTTTCTTGTGCCATAGATCGTGGTATAAAATCTGTACAAGTTGTTCCTTTTTCAAGTTTTACATCCGTTATATATACCAAATC
>Ga0172380_10007478_pt1 | contig 12257 bp, 14 predicted proteins | sample Leawe162metaG_FD_119747 | JGI IMG/M metagenome (GOLD analysis project Ga0172380, IMG submission 119747) | Leachate microbial communities from a municipal landfill in Southern Ontario, Canada - Leachate well 162 metaG | ecosystem: Engineered > Solid waste > Landfill > Unclassified | place...
CCTGTATATTCGGATATAAAGACACCATCAGCCTTATATTATTACGGCGCAAAGATTCCCAGAACGGTATCCCCCACTTTTTTATCAGGATAGCGTTAGTCACCATATCCAATCTTGTATGCGGTAAACATTTACGAGTTACATCCATAAACTCTAATAATTGCGGATGTAATAAAGGCTCACCGCCCATAAGATAAAATCTTTTAATAGTCTTGCATATTTTAGTGAGTTGCGTAAGTTGTTCTTCATACCATTTTAAATCAACAAAGCGTGGTTCAGCCATATCGGAGAAATGACTACACGACTTGCAATTTAAGTTGCAATGGTCAATTATGTGCATAGCTAAACCGTTTATCTTCATTTACGGAAATAGCCTCTACCATTCTTATCATTGATAACTTTAGTATCAGGACTGACTTTAGCGAGAAATTCGTCTACCGCCATTTTACAACCGCCTAATTGGTAATCGTCTATTATAACGTATCCACCTTGTACTAAATTGCCGTATAAGTTTTCCAAGCAACATTTAGTAGACTCATACCAATCACCGTCTAATCTTAAAACAGCAATATCGCCTATCGTGTTTTTATAGGCTGGTAATGTTTCGTTAAACCAACCCTTGACCATTTTTACGTTATCTTTACTTAATTTTAATTCGTTGAATAACCAATCATGTACTTCATCATAAGTACCCAAGCAATAACCAGTTGCTAAATCGTTAGCATGTCTATTTTTATGTCTGATAGATTTCTGCACACCGTCTTTATCTGTTTGCGGGGGAAGCCCTTCATAAGAGTCAAACATCCACATCTTGCGGTTATTGCCTTCGTTACGTGCTATCATGGACATTACAGCAGAACATCCGCCTCTTGCCACACCACATTCCACAAAGCAACCCTCTAATTCTAAGGCTCGGTAAGTTATATTGTAAGTATTCAACACGCCTAATCGTGATACCATAGTATGCCCTAAAACTTTCTGGACTATCTCGATTCTTTGTGTTGCTTCCTTATTGCATGTCAAATAATAGTAAATATAAGCCGGAATATAAAATGTCTGGTCGTTTACTTTCTGATATACGTCAAAGATATTACACGCCACATTATAAAGTTTATCGAACTGTTGTGGCGGTAAAACCTTTTTTAATATTGATTGTGCTTTATCGAACATTTAAAATCCTTTTAACAATATCATCGGCGGTTAACCCGAAGTGCCTCAATATTTCGGTGCGATTGCCTGCTTTAGTATAATAAACATCGGGTATGCCCATTCTAATAAGCATTACTCGAAGTGAATTATCGGCTATTACTTCCGCAACCGCACTACCTAATCCACCTATTATATTATGTTCCTCTATTGTAACGATAAGATTGGCAACCTTAGAAGCTATGATTATTGCTTCACTGTCTATCGGTTTAATCGTGGACATATTTAAGACTAACGGTTTTACGCCGGATTGAATCAATTTATTGGCAGCTTCCATTGTGGTAGCAACCATGCCGCCAGTAGCAATTAAACATACATCACTTCCACTTATTAATGTTGAGGATTTACCAATATGGAATGAGCCTAAACTATAAACTTTATCAGAATAATCACACCGCATATAGCAAGGCGACTTTGAATTATACATAGCGATTGTCGCTAATTCCGCTTCGTCTTTATCGCATGGTGCAATCACTTTCATATTGGGTAAACTTCTCATTACCGCTATATCCTCAGTGGCATGATGAGTAGTCCCTAATGCACCGTAGTTTAATCCAGTTCCGCCTGCTACTATATGCACTCTTGCATTGTGATAACAGACATTATTTCTAATTTGTTCCAGACATCTTAACGTGGGGAAGTTAGATATGGAATAGCAGAATACTATTTTACCGGATAAGGCCAATCCTGTGGCAACACCTATCATATTCTGTTCAGCTACGCCAACATTTATAAACCTATCGGGATATTTATCAGCGAAAGTTTCAACTAATCCATAACCCATATCCGCCGTTAATAAATAGACACGGTTATCTTTGTCTACTAATTCTGTAAGTGTTTTTATAAATGTTTTACGCACCTACTTTATCACCCTCTCTCCATACGCCACCTTTTTGCATAATAAGACAATTCCTGCCTCTTAATAATTTAACACTTTCATTATTATCCAACTTGTTATTATAATATTGCTTAACTATTTGTCTATCTGCCAAACTGTACCAACAATGTTCGCCATAAACCGTGCTTTCTAATCCGCAAGTATCACAATAAGAGGAATCCATTCCTCCACTAATCCATTCATGTGTTTTACATAACTTAACATCATATTTATAATAACCACATCTTTTGCAAACCAGATGTGAAACATTTCCAACGTCAACAGTTACTTTATCCATGTTATGACCGAATATTTTACAAAGATAGTTCATTTTAATTCCTCCATTGCCATTATTAATTCCTCATCACTAATAACATGATAATGAGATTCGGTTTGATTCTCTAAAAAGCTAACGCCTTTACCTTTTACTGTGTGGGCAATAATACAATTCGGTCTATACATTTTTATCGGTAGACTTTTAAATGCTTCATGTAATTCTGATAGATTATGCCCGTCTACCCAATTTACTTCCCACCCGAATGATTGCCATTTATTCCCTAACGGATTTAATTGTAAAATATCCTGTGTTTTACCTAATGCTTGTAATTTATTACGGTCTATAATTACAGTCAAATTATCTAACATATGATGTGAAGCAAGCATAGCGGCTTCCCAAGTTTGCCCCTCATTTAAGTCACCTTCCCCAATTAATACATACACTTTATTTTTACGTGAAGCTAACGCCATGCCACAAGCTATTGAAAGCCCCTGCCCTAATGAACCTGTTGATACGTCAACTCCATTTACGTAATGGTTAGCGTGACCTTGCAAGAACGAACCGTCCTGATAAAATCCCTTTAAATCTTCAATGTGGAAGTATCCGCATTCGGCTAATGTTGCGTAAAGTGCCGCACAAGCATGACCTTTACCTAAAATAAACTTATCACCTTGCTTCATTACATCGTTGTATAATACGACTAGTATATCCGCACATGATAAACACGAACCTATATGAGCAGACTTAGCATCGTGCGTCATCTGTAATACGTGCTGTCTAATTTTTAAAGCCAACTCTTTACTATCCACGTTTAACCGCTTCTATGTATTTTTTAATTCCATCTTTTAATGTGTGCGGTTGATAACCTAATTCTTTACGAGCCTTGCTTATATCAAGTTCAAATTTGAAAGGTCTTTCTACTTGATTACTAACGAAGTTTACGGTTGACTTAGAATTAGTCATTTTTAAAATTGCATCAACTAAATCTTTAATACGTGTCCCTTGCCCCGAACCTATATTGTAAACCGTCTCTTTACCACGTTGCCACGCTAATATTATTCCATTTACAATATCGTCTACATGGGTAAAATCACTACTTTGTAATCCGTCACCGTCTATTTTAATAGGTTGATTCGCTAATGCACTTCTTACGAATATATCCACCGCCCGATTATCACAATATTCACCATACGCTCCGGCGAATCTTAATATAGTAACTTTCATGGGAACGTGCTTGAGGCATAATTCACCCGCTAACTTTGTTATACCATAAATATCTCTAGGTGCTGTCGGATGTAACTCATCTACTGGTAAATATGCTGGCGGTATTGTGTAAATACTCATTGTGGAGGCGTGAATAAATCGCTCTACTTTATTAGCGATTGAGGCTTTGACTACATTTAATGTTCCGTCTACATTTATCCCCACGAAGTCTTTATCATCGGTGCAATATGGCACTTGTGCCGCTAAATGGAACACGGTTTTAATTTGATGTTGCTTGAATATATCGTTTATAAATTCAGAATTACGAATATCACCGATATAAAGTGTAATTTTATCCTTGATTGCTTCTATGCGTTGTGTGTTGCCTGAATGGCTAATGCCGATTACGTGGTTACCGTCATTGACTAATCGTTTACAAAGGTGAGAGCCAATAAAGCCAGTAACTCCAGTAAGAAGGATTTCATTATGCAATTCGCACTTCCTTTACATATTATTATAGCATTTAGAGTCTGCTAATGCAAGTATTTTTATACAATTCCTCATATTTATTTACCTGAAATTCTACTGATAATTTAGTCCTTATTAATTCCTTCGCTTTAAGTGTTTTAATCTTTGCATCATCTTTATTATCTAAAATATATTGCATAGCCTTGCTCATTCCTTCAATATCACCGTAATCAAATAATATTCCACCGTCTATATCCCGAATATCATTACCCGCACCTGTATTCTTTGTAACTATTACTGGAGTCCTGCATAATATAGATTCAAATGAAGGTCTAGCACCAGCCTCATTAATGGAAGGTTGAACCAGCATATCAGCGTCTACCATAGCGGACTTTTTATCATCACCTTTTAAGTATCCCGTAAATAATACCCTATCCGATAATCCTAGACTTTTTATCTTTGCTTCTAATTCAGTCCTGTAACCATCATCCTGACCGGCTATAACTAATATTGCGTCATACGCTCGTGACAATTTATCAAAGGAATTTACCAGATATTCCAGCCCTTTTATTTTATTAATTCTACCCATGAATAGAATAATCGGCGTTTTTATGCCGTACTTCGTTCTGAATAATCCCCTTTTAGGCAAGCAATCGTATTCATTTATATCGAATATAGAGCGTAAAACTACCACCTTACTTTTATCGGCGTAATCTTTAACGTCTAATTCGGTTTCAGCTATTATTTTACTCGCACCGTCTAGTAATCTTTTAAAAACCACATCGTATAAGGACTTGAATAAAGATTTGCCGAATTTCTTATTAGAGCCATGCGGGTCAATGATATAAGGGACTCCATGTTTTAAGGCTTTGTAACTTAATACAACATTCTGAAAGCTACGATAACAGTGTAAATGGATAACGTCATAATCCCTAACGTTAAGTTTTAGAATATCCGGCATAAAACAGATATTGGCGATTTTCGCCCAGTTATGGAATAGTTTTAAATTAACGTCTAACGATTTTAAGTAATCTTTATCTAATTCCCAATCGCTCACACATAAAGTAACTTCGTGTCCACGTTGTTGTAACGCACGTGATAATTTATACACCGCTTCAACTGTACCGCCGCCATGAGGCAAAGACATAAATTCAAAGGCTTGTAATATTCGCATTATTCGTCAGCCAATATATACTTTTTAATTCGTGAGCTACTATTAAGCGTCCTGCCAACGCCATAAACAATATCGCAACCTATATCTTTACAAACGTCTAACTCTTTTTGTGGCATATTGGTAGCAACCCTATCGCCGCCCTTTGCAAAGATTTGCGGTCTAATCATTCTTAGTGTTTCTGCAATCGTACCATCATTATCTATGGATACCACGACTTCATTTAACGGATTAAGCCATTTTAACGGTCTTTCTGCTATCTTTATTCTATCCTCTAAGTGATAATTGTGTCCGCCTTTCTGCAATCTTAAAGATTCGTCATTAGCGACAATAACGATTAATTTATCACCAAGTTTATTAGATTCTTCTATATGTTCCCAATGACCATCATGGACGAAGTTAAAAGCACAAGTACAAACAACAACTTTCATAAATTAATTCTCATGCCGACTTCATGCTTTCTGAACCCTAATTTTTCATAATAAGACGTTGTTTCTTCAGTACATTCTAATATTGCTTTATAACATCCTTTTTGTTTAGCAATCTCTATCATTTTATTTATAAGCGCAGAACCTATCCCTTTCCCTACATAATCTTTATTAACAACTACATCTTCTATATGACCGGCAATACCGCCATTATTAATAAACTTTTGCTCGCATACTAATGTTGAACAACCGATAACTTTATTGCTATCATTAACCGCCACATAGCATTTATGATAAGGATTGCATTGCATCTTCCATAAAATAAAAGCGGCTTTCTCTTTTGTTAATTCCCCGCAATTACGGAGGTTAGATAAAGTGTTAAACAAACTTTCATTAATATCCGATTCTTCTAATTCCCTTATTTTGTATTCCACAATAAACCTCTAATTATTATATTTGTATCATCTGGATTTGACACGTTAATACAGTCCAATCCAATTTGCTTCATCGGATAATCGTTGCCATTTTTAAATATTGTGTCCCCTATAAATAATATATCATGCTTCTCAATACCTATGTATTCTTTTATTAATGGTACGCAATTAGTCTTGTCCATTCCTTTCTTTGTTACCGTTATCGTAGTTGTACCGCCAATAGTTATTTCACATTCCGGCAATACTTCCTCCAATATTAATTTTAAAGGCAATCTTATTTTATAATCTGCGTCAAAATTGGTTTTTAATTCTAGCGGTGCGTTTAATCCCATTAACGCAATAGCAATTTGCCCACCCCTATCATCAATAACTTCGCCATAAGGCTTGTCTATGATTACATCTTTACAAACCTCTAATAATGTTTGCTTTATTGTATCGCTGTATTCTTTATTAAATACATCTTTATAGATACAAACCCATTCTTTTTTATAAGAATATAGACAAGTAGATGTAGACGGGAATAAATATAGTTTATTTAATTTATCCGATGATAACACGCCACTTAATTGATGCTTCATTTGGTCTATAGAACACCCAGATACAACACCAACATAATAATTGCCTAATAGCAACTTGAATAATTCAGCCGATTCTTGAGTAATAGGTAATCTACTTTCGGTTAGAGTACCATCTAAATCAAATAATATCAACTTTCTCATCTTATGACTACTTTATTTCTATCATTTCCTATCGTATATATGATATTCATTTTACTGTGACAGATTTGGCTAAATTTTTTGGACGGTCTACACTTACCCCCTTCAATACTGCCACATAATAAGCCAACAACTGTCCTATAATTACACTGACAATAGGGTAGAATATATCCTTAACTTTCGGTATAGGCAACCAGTAGTCAAACACTTCATTATTTTTATCCGATATACCGATAACCAATCCCTTACGAGCCTTGACCTCATATAAATTGGATATTGTCTCCTGATACGTATAATCATTCGGGCATAAACCTATAACCGGCGTACCTGATTCAATCAAAGAAAGTGTACCATGTTTTAGTTCACCCGCCGACATAGATTCCGCATGGATATAAGATACTTCTTTAAGTTTTAAAGCACATTCCCCCGCTACAGCGAAGTTTATTCCTTTGCCTATATAATAAATATGTTCCGCCTTTTGTAAAACTTTAGATACTTCCTTAACTTTATCTACCTGCAATAAACATTCCTTGATTTTATCCGGTAAAGTATATAACTCAACCATGCCCTCATCGTATTTATTCGCCATAGTATAAGCTAACAGGTAAAAGATAACTAATTCGTTTGTAAACGCCTTCGTGGAAGCAACCGATACTTCCATGCCGCAATTCATGGGTATAGTAACATTGCTCATTCTCTCTAATAAAGACATGGGTTTATTTATAATAGAAATTATCGTACTACCTTTTTGTTTCGCCTGTTTTACACCCGCTAAAACATCGGCAGTTTCCCCGCTTTGTGATACAGCAACGATTAAAGTATTCTCACCGAATGATGAATCGAAGTAGTGTAATTCTGAACCTACGATAACATCCGCCATTTTTTTACCGATACGAGACATGAGATAACGACCAACAATAGTAGCGTAGCGTGAAGTACCGCAAGCTGTCAGTATCACGGTATTCGCCCTTAAAATATCCATTGCCACGCCAATTAGTTTACTCTTATCCTGTTTTAATGCTTCAAGTAAAGTATCCGGCTGTTCGTAAATCTCTTTAATCATATAATGAGCAAATTCTTTATTAGATTCGTCTTTCACTAATTCTTCCCCTTTATAATCTAACGACACTTCCGCAATATCATTGTCTTTTAGTTCTGTTATGCTATCAACATCTTTAAACGCCTGTATGTCACTAACGACATAAACACTATCTTTAGTTTTACCGATTAATAATGGGCTATCTTTGCGGCTTACCATTAAATATGGGTAGTCTTTATGCAACGCTACTATAGCATATGAGCCTTTTAAGCATCTAATTGCAATTCTAAAAGCATTATGGAAATTGTTGCCGTCTAAATAATGTTCAATTAAATGTGCGACAACTTCCGAATCTGTCTGTGATTTAAAAGTATGTCCTCGCTTAATAAGTAACGCTTTTAATTCCGCAAAGTTTTCTATTATGCCGTTATGGACTATGGCTAAATTATCATGGCAGTCAGAATGGGGGTGTGAATTAACTTTACTTACTTCTCCGGTTGTCGCCCAACGGCAGTGAGCAATACCTATCGTACTTTGTGAAGAATAGTCTACTTTTAAATCTTCAATAAATCCTTTATCCTTTGTGATAATAAGTTCTTTATTATTAACTATGGCGTATCCGTTTGAATCGAACCCACGATACTGCAATATAGTTAATACGTTTATTAAGTCTTTTACGACTGGTTTAGTGGATACTATTCCGACTATACCGCACATATATCGTCCTTAAAAATAAAATCATTCTTTCTTAAAGATAGAGTAGTTACACCTACCAAGCACCACCAGAATACGCCTAATTGACACCAAACAAAATTATCCAGAAGTCCTAATGCTATTAAAGCGATAAAAGCGTATCTCCACCTAGTCTTTATGAGGCAATAAATGGTTACGAATATCCATGATAAAGCGGCTAACAAACCTATCTGTTGCATAATAACCAAAGGCACATTATAAATCGGTTTATCTTTTACGTCTACAGGATTCATAACATATCCCGAACCTAATGGCTTTAAATTCTTTAATCCTTCTACCAGAAAGTTTACCCTATTATTTAATACATAGTCAGAGGTGTTAATATAATATTCAGGTGAAGTTGGTTGTTCGCCTTGTGTTACCGTAATAACTTCTAACGCTTCTGTATTATGCTGTCCGGTCAATATTAAAGTTGCTTTATCTATCGGATTAGCATAAAGTTTCTTTGTGTAATTAAAGGGGTAAACGCCTAATACAATGACAACAACGATTAAAACAATCGGCAGTAAAATCCTCTTACTAAAATCACGCCGGATTAAAATAGCGGCGAACATTACGGCAACAGCGAGAATTCCTTCTTCCGCACCTGTAAAGAATATACCTAATAGAGCAATCGTAACAATAATCCATTGCTTATAGAATATAGATACTACACCACCGAATAACAACAATCCCACAGCAGGATTATAATCGTATAATGAAGCAAACCCGCCGTTACGTATACCGTAGTTTAAGATAAGACTATAAAATACGACACTAATAGATTCAATAACTACGGCGATAGCGAAAGGTTTAAAGATTTTATCGCCTAATACTCTTGAAGTAAGATATATAGCGAAAAAGTATAGAGCCAAAGTAATTCTAGAGATTAAGTCAGCGAATATCCTATCATCTATATAACGTGCAAATCCGGCAACTATCATGGATAACGATATGATGATAAGAGGCATGTAAACAAACTTCGAGCCGAAAGTTTCCCTTGTCCAGTTCCGCTTGTCCATCAACACCCATAAGATAATGATTAAACTTATGGCGAAGCCGATAGACATTCCCTGATAGAATACGTTACGGAAAGCGAATGAGGCAACGCCGATACCTAACGCCCACGCCATAAACGTCTTATTAGTTATGAATTGCCGGATTTTATCGGACAATCAATTATCCTTTATATATTACTCGCTATTTCTAGGATTTCTAGGCAAGAAGTAATCATCGGTTAAAAAAAGTTCTGGGCTTAATTCTGGGTCTATTTGGTGAACCGCTTTATAACATCCAACGAATACTTTACGCAACACTTCATGCACCTCATTAGATTGTTTAGTTGGTGGCTTAATAACGAATACTCGTTCACTTAATTGTTCTCATTCTTTTTTCGTAATAACAAACACTTAACCATCCTCCAAAATTATTTCAACTTTAATGCTTCCGCAATAATCTTATTCTGTGTTTGCCCGTTATTTTTACTTAATTTATCTATTATATCTAGCGTTACGTCATCGGTCTTAAATCCCGCCGTGTTAATTCTATGGTCGTAAAGGAATTTTATGGCGTGTTTCTGTAACTTGCCATTATATATTAAGGCGTATTCTTTTATATAGCACATGATTCCATCTTTCGCTGAACCGTCATGGATATTTATGAAGCAACCTGATTTTTTAACGATTGCCTCTATGGTATGCTTCATTGTATCGCAATCCATTCCGCCATGATAAAATCTTTCGTTGCCTGAACTCTCGATATAATTACGCACAGAACCTATCGAACTTGTCGAACCTTCCATGCCCACAGTCTCTACCATACACTCTCCTTATCCAAGTACAGTCTTAATACCGCCAACGTATCGCAATATCGCTATGATAATTATACCACCGCCGTACATTATTGCCCACCTTTTATACTTTGAAGAATACTTCCATCTTTTATCTGCGTACATTCCCCAGAAGAAAAATAATAGAAGCATATTGATAGTTAAAGGTGATGTTTTAACCCATGCCCATGCCGCCATATTAGTCATCAATTCACGGATAAAATAATACGAAGCAACCGCAATTAATCCTATCGATATATAGGAGTTACGATACTCTTTGGCTTGCAGGAATATTAAGGCATTAGTTTTAAAGTTTTTCATTTAGCGGATTTTTCAAACCCACGTTTTATCTTCTTCATGCCTTGTTCGACATTCTTAAACGGGTCGAGCGTCATTTTTTCTTTATGCTGTTTTTTCTTGCCTTTTTTACCTACCATGATTTACCTCCTAATTATTTACTGCATTTACTTTGCCAATAAATTTATTAATAGTATCGTATTCAAACGCACCTTCCCAATTAGGTGTTATTGTAGGGATTAAGATATAAACTGGTCTATCGTTATCCAATAGATATTGTACTTGGTCGAATAGATTATTTCCTTCTAAGCCAAACTCTTTATTCAGCCATTCTACATAAGCGGTATATCGTGCGTCTGTTTTATAATCAGTTGAAGCCATGTTATTACCTGATAAGAATAGAGGGAATATCTCTTTACCTTGTGCATAAACATACATCGTACCTAATCCATAAGAGCCGCCCGAACACGTAATCACGCCAGAACCGTCCGGCAATGCTTTCTCGGCTTTCTCGAAGTCTGTAGCTAACGGATTATTAGTTGATAATATATTGGCGTTTAATAAGACTGAATTAACTAATATCAAAGCCACCGCACCATAAGCGACAATCTTATAGTGTTTTTTACTCATAAAAGTAAGTCCGTATCCCGCCATGATAGCAAACATCGGCAAACTAAAAGTCATAAAAGTCCACGTGCTAGGGTCTTGGTCTGTCACGTAAAGCCATGTCGTAAAGATTATAGTTAAAACCATTAATTGTAAAGGTCTGCCTATACGATTCTGCCATGCTTTAATAAAAGGCACGATAGCTAATCCCAAAGTCACGCACATAATCCCTATAAAGTAAGGTATCCTGATTAAAAACTCATACCACGATATAGAGCCGATTGTTCCGGTAGAACCTAGATAAGCGTTTATAGAATCCCATGATAGATAACCCGCTATAAACTTTGGCGTGGGTAGATACATTAGGACTAAAACTAACGCATAAGGTAAAATTCCGCACACAATATAAATCCAGAAAGTTCGCCACCATTCTTTCCATTCACGGATATGTGCGGCAAACCAGATAAAGGCAATTAACCCTACGATAATATGTATTGCAGTACCTAGACCTAACATCAATACGGTGAGTTTTTTACGCCCTGTTACATAGAAGTATAGAGCCAAAGTGACAAACATAGAAGCAATAGCGTATTCCTCTAAGATACTGGACTGTGATAAGAATATTGCCGCACCTAAAAGAATCAATACAGAGACTAAAGCATACTTTAAATTCCCCGTAATCTTTTTAGTGATTAAATAGGTTGCCGATACAGTAATAGAAGCAGGTAAAACACTTAATAATACAGTCATTGCTACTGGTAATTCAGCTTGAGGCACGTATAGATTGATAAAGTGGCCCAATAGCACATAAAGCGGACTGCCGTAAGGTTGCGAATTCATCCAAATTATAGACGATGCAAGCCAATCACCGGAGTCTCCCGATGCAAAAAACCAGTTGAAACTTTTTGAAGCTAACACGAAGTAATAGATAAATGCGATAATGCCAATGATTAAATAATCATAACGTAGCAAGTA
>Ga0172380_10007479_pt1 | contig 12254 bp, 10 predicted proteins | sample Leawe162metaG_FD_119747 | JGI IMG/M metagenome (GOLD analysis project Ga0172380, IMG submission 119747) | Leachate microbial communities from a municipal landfill in Southern Ontario, Canada - Leachate well 162 metaG | ecosystem: Engineered > Solid waste > Landfill > Unclassified | place...
GTCCACCTGCACGGTAACCGATACGGCGGCGGCGCCGCCTGCGTTGATTGTGCCCAGGTCCCAGATAACATTGCCGCCGATAAGGGTGGCAGGCGGGTTGGAGCTGACGTAGGTGTACTTATCCGAGAGGACGTCCACCAGGGAGACGTTCTGGGCGGGCAGGTCGCCGGAGTTGGTCACATCGATGGTGAAGGTAAGCCAGCCGCCCGGTGTGCCCGTCGCCGGCCCCATCTTGTTAATTGATAACACCGGGCGTGTATAGACGGTGAATTCCTTGTCGGCAGTGGAAGGTCCGTAACTTGCTCCTCCTGCGTCCTTCCAGGTTGTTGAAAAGGTGTTTACCAGGTGACTTCCCTGATAAACGGACTCGTCTATCAGCACGGTGATCCAGCCCGAGAGGGAAATGCCGCTGGGGATATTGCCCAGATTCCACGTGACCGTGCGTGCGATGGGATCATAAACCGCTGAATAACTGGAGCTTACAAATGTCAGTCCTTCCGGCAGCTGGTCGACCAGCACGGCGTCTATGGCGTCCGTGCCGCCGGCATTGGTTATCGAGCCGGAAAAAGTGATATAGGAGCCGGTGGTTACCTCGTCAGGGCCTTCTTTGGTAATGGTTAGCTGGGGTGTGGTGTAAATGGTGCTGGTCAGGGAAGTGCCGGCTGGGCCGTAGGTAGTGCCGCCCGCATCCTGCCAGGTGACGGCCGCATTGTTAGACAGGGGGGTATTGTTGGCCACTCCGCCATCAACCTGCACGGTCAGTGATATGATGCTATTGCCCCCGGAGGCCAGTGATCCCAGGTTCCAGGTGACCGTGCGCGCACCGGGATCGTATACCCCTGAATAGCTGGAGCTGACATAGGCATATTCGGGCGGCAGGGTATCCACCAGAGTTATATTCTGAGCAGGCAGGCCGCCGGTGTTGGTTACATCGATGCTGAAGCTGAGAGTTCCTCCCGGGTTGCCTGTCGCCGGGCCGGACTTGCTGATTGCACAAGTCGGGTGAGTATAGATAATGACGTCTTTGGTAGCAGTTGCAGGGCCGTAGCCGGCGCCGATATCGTCCTTCCAGGTGATGCTAAAGGTATTTGTCAGAAGAGTGCCGTTGGGGACGGCGCCATCCACCTGGACGGTGATCCAGCCGGGCATCGAAGTGAGTCCTCCGACGCTGCCAAGGTTCCAGGTGACGGTGTGCGCCACAGGGTCATAGACAGATGAGTGGCTGGAGCTTATGAAATTCAATCCTGCCGGCAGGTAATCCACCATGACCACATTCTCGGCGCGTATATAGCCGACATTGCTCAGAGTGCCGGTGAAGGTTATATAAGAGCCCACGGTGGCCTCATCCGGGCCTTCTTTGGTGACGGTGAGAGATGGTGGAAATACGTAGGTTGTATCGCCGGTTATGGCATTTACTATGGCGAAATGCAGCTCGCCCCTGGCATCGTTGATAGTATCCTTGACCGTGCCGACCGATCCGAGACTGCCGGTCGAGCTGAACAGGGTTAGTGGAATCAAGCTCGCACCGGTTCCATCATCTTTTACAGTCCCGCCGTAGGCGGCGCCGTACCAGTCAATGGGTATGCTGACCTCGATACCGTAATTTGTTCCGTCATACTTGCCATAAGCCCCAACCGCCCTGGCATCCACGACGCCGCCGTAACCGGCAATATTACATACACGGCTTGTCAGCGATCCGCTGGTGTAGGCGCCCATCCTGTAATAAGGCGCGTTGTACTGGGAAAGCAGGATCCTTACCTTGGGAGTAGCCGTGTCAAGCACCGATATCTGCAAAAGGTGGTCCGCATAACCCGCCGCCGCCGCCCCCAGGTTTAACTGGATATTGTAAGTCTGTTGTGGTCTTATCACACTATTGGTGAAAGTATCGATGCGGTAATAGATATTTTGTATCTTGTTTGCGGCACTGGCGTTGTCGGTTCCGCCGTTCTGGGTGGACATGGCATTCCAGAAGTAATTGATATCGGCAGCGGTATTGCTGAAGCCGGTGCCGTCATAAATGCCGGTATTTGAAAAATCCTGGATTTCGTAGCATCCGGGATTGGGCGGCGGTGAGGCGGGCCAGTCAGTGAATGTCCCGTCTATGACGATCGCAGAGGGGCCTACGAATGTATCAGCACTGACCGGCTGGCCGGAGGATAGCAGTAGTGCAAGTGCTGCCAGGAAGATGGCCGACAGGCGATATAGAAGCTTACCGCTTATCATAAAGCGTCTTCTCGGTGACGTGAATATAGTTCATTATACAGGAATTATCTGTCATAGCATAGAGAACAGGGGGAGTGCGCACTCCCCCTGTTCTGTTACAAAAACCGGATTATCGGCAGTTAAACGAATTTGACTTCCAGCATATGCGTGGAGCAGGAGATACAGGGGTCGTAGGCCCTGACCAGCATCTCCATAGCCAGCTTGATCTCGTCCTGCGGACGGTCGATTATCTCCGGCAGCAGCTTGTTGAAGTCATGCTGGATGCTGTTGTGGTTCTCGTTGGTGGGGATGATGATGTTGGCGGCGATCAGCTTGCCCGCATCGTCGAAGGTGTAGTCGTGGAAGAGGATGCCCCGGGGGGCCTCCACAGCGCCCACGCCGCGCCCGGCCCTGGGCTTGACCTCCGGCTTCTCCGGCTTGATGCCTTTGCTCAGTAGTTTGTCGAGGATGATGATGCTGTTCTCGACGGCGTGCATCGTTTCAACAATCTGCGCCACGCTGATGAAATAGGGATTATAGCAGGGCGCCTTGAGCCCGAAGGTCTGGGCCACCTTTTTTGCTTTGGGGTGAAGCTTGGTGTGGTTGACGTTGAAACGCGCCAGCGCGCCCACCTGGTATGAATCGCGCAGGTGTTTGGTAAATTTAGCTGTCGAATGCGGCACGCAGAACTCGTTGGTCACTTTCTGGTAGTCGTTGATGGGTATGGGCTTGCAGTCGGTGGAGCCGATGGCGCCTCCGATGAAGCTGTATTTATCGGGCCTGTGGAGCGCGATGTACTCGGTCTCACGCGTGAAATCGGGGAACTTGAGAGTTTTGAACAGCTCTACACTGGCCTCAAGGTCCTTCATATACTCGCCCTCGAGCGTCTGCTTGAGCCATTTAAGCTGCTCGATCTCCGGCAGTTTGACGAAGCCGCCGGCCACCATGGATATGGGATGTGTCTTGCGTCCGCAGAGCATATCCGCCCAGTTGTTGGCCGTTTTCTTCATGCGCAGCGCCCTTAGTACAACGTCGGTATGTGTGGTTGCCAGGGGAATAACACTGCCCACGCCCAGGAAGTCAGGCGCTATCAGGAAATAGAAATGCAGCACGTGGCTGGTGACGGTTTCGGCATCGAAAAGCAGCTCGCGGATGAGAGAGGCCTGCTCGCTGAGCTTGACGCCGAAGGCGGCCTCCACCGCCTCGATGGATGCTGTGGCGTGCGCCACGGCGCAGATGCCGCAGATGCGCGGCGCAATAAAGTTGACGTCGGAGTAGCTGAGCCCGCGCAGCATGGATTCGAAGAAGCGCGGCGATTCGGGTATTTCCCACAGACACTGTTCGATCTTGCCGTCTCTGGCGTTGACGATTATGTTGCCGTGCCCCTCGACGCGGGCTACGTGATGAACTTTGAAATTCAATTCTTTAACAGCCATTATTTAGAAACCTCCAGCGCTCCATTGAAGAGCTTGAACTGCAGTAGCATGTCGTCCATAGTCAGACCGTATTTGGCCATAATGTCTTTTTGTGAATTGGTGTTGGGCTCGTCCACCGGACCCCGGCAACCCCAGCATTTTCGTCCGGCGGTGACGCAAACGGCGTTGCAGCCGCCGCGGGTGATGGGTCCCAGGCAGAACTCGCCGCGCTCGAAGGCGCAGATGTTTTCGGCCAGCTTGCATTCCACGCAGACGGGATTGTGGCACTGCTCGAACTTTTTGCCGGTCAGCAGGCACTTGACCAGGCTGATGACCTCGTTGCGGTTAGGGGGGCAGCCAGGCAAATATGCATCCACTTTGACGTAGGCGCTGGTGGGTTTGGTGGGTATGGTGTCATAGTATTTGGCCGATTCACCGTAAACGACCTTGAGATTCTCCTCCATGGAGAAGCGGTTCTTGAGGGCGTTGACGCCGCCCGTGCAGGAGCAGGCGCCCAGGGCCACCAGTATCTTGGCCTTCTCTCTGATCTTCTGCAGCCGCTCGACGTCCCGCTTGGTGGTCTGGCTGCCTTCGATGAAGGCGATGTCGTAATCGTCGGAGTGGTCTGAGCTGGCCTCGCGGAACTCGACGATGTCCACCGCGCCGATGAGATCAACGATCTCCAGGTTGAAGTTCAATACCTCGAGCTGGCAACCTTCGCAGCCCGTGAAATCGAAAAAGGCTACTCTGGGTTTCATTTATACTGCCTCCTTTAAAGACTTTACCTGGGCGTAGGTGAAGACGGGCCCCTCCTGGCAGCAGTACAGCCCGTTGATCTGGCAGTGGCCGCACTTGCCCACGCCGCACTTCATCCTGCGCTCCAGCGACATGATTATGTGGTCGTCGGCCAGGCCTTTCTTGAGGCACTCGGCGATTACGAAGCGATACATGATGGGCGGCCCCACCACGATGGCGTAGGTCGTGGCCGGGTTAAAGGATATCTTGGGGAAGAGCGTGGTGATCACGCCCACATTGCCCTGCCAGGAGTCGTCCGGCACGCGGTCGACCGTCTCCAGGAAGCACATGTCCTTGCTCTTGTCCCATTCGGCCAGCTGGCCGATGAAGAGCCTCTCCTGCGGTGAGCGGCAGCCGAAGAGCGTATTGACCTCTCCGAAATCCTTGCGGTTGTCCATGACGTAGTTGATCAGAGAGCGCAGGGGAAAGAGGCCAATGCCGCCGGCCACGAAGAGTATGTCCTTGCCCTTGAGCGTCTCGATAGGGAATCCATTGCCGAAGGGGCCCCTGATACCCACTTTCGCGCCCTTCTCCAGCGTGTGCAGCTTGTCGGTGACGCTTCCCGTGGCCCTGACGGCCAGCTCGAATGAGCCTTTGTGTGTGGGCGAGGAGGTCACCGAGATGGGGGCTTCGCCCACGCCGAAGATGGAGACCTCGACGAACTGGCCCGGCCGCTGGCCGAGCTCCTTGCCGTCCTCGAATTTGAACTCGAATACCTTCTCCCTATCGCTCAGCTTCTCGACCCTGATCAGTTCGGCTGTTCTCGGGAGGTGTATGGATTGTTTGGCGGTTAGCTGCATAACCATTTACTTGGCCTCCTTGAGCAGGTTATAAGTTTCAGCCGGGCTGGCGATCTCGGCCAGACAGGCGATGGCGCAGCGGCCGCAGCCGACGCAGCCAAGGTATTTATATCTCTCCACCAGGTACTTGCCCTTGCGGTACATTCGGTGGCGGAAGCGCTGTTCCTTGTGCTCGCGGAAGTTCTCCCCGCTGGCCACGCTGGCGAACTGGGTCAGCATGCAGCCGTCCCAGCGGCGGTAGCGCTCGCCGTCCTTGAGGTTGAGCGACATCTCATCCTGCACATCGAAGCAGACGCAGGTGGGGCAGACCATCACGCAGGAGCCGCAGCTGAAGCAGGTAGCTGCCTTGTCCGTGAAGATCTTGCTGTCCCAGGTGGCGTCCAGCAGCCCCGGTATCTCGTTCGGCTTCATCTTCAGCGATATCTTGTATTTTTTCTCGGCATCCTTGCGCACTCTGTCGCGTTTCTCCAGGTCAGCCGGTGTGGCGTCCCTGGTTTTGGCTTTGCCGATCAGGCTGTCGCCCCGGCTGGTACCGACCGTGACGAAGTAGTCGCCGCCCAGGTCGGTCAGCATCAGGTCGAAGCCTTCGTCCGTGACACTGGTACCCATGCTGGCGGCAAACGATTTGGGATTGGGCGCCAGGCAATCGACACCGATAATAATAGCCTTGTTCCTCTTGAGGAAGTAATTGGGATCGGGGTCCTTGCCCCCGTATACGGCATCGAAGAGCAGGATGCCCTGGATGTCGAAGGGGTGCACACCTATGATGCAAAGCTCCTGCTCGCTCACCAGCGGCTCGACCCTGGGCGATTTGCCGACCTCATACTTCAGCACCGTTTCCATCTGCGGGAAGAAGTATTTTTTGGGCGGCAGCAGCGACACGTCGTAGTCAAGGCGGAGCTCGCCGCTGCCCATGAGCGGGCCGAAGTTGAACTTGTTGCCCTGCGCCTTGATGCCGATGACCTCACCCGCAGCCTTCGTCTTGATCAGGTCATCGACGAAGCCTGCCAGGTCCTTCCTGGATATGACCCGGTTCTGCATACACAACTCCTTCTGTTATTTTTTGTTTGCTGCGCTCAATGTTATGCAGCATATTTAAATATGTTCATATGTAGACACCGGTTAAAGACAGTAAACCGGTTCAACATTTAAATCTGGTAAAAAATAAATTATCGGGTCAGACGTCTGACCGTGTTGCCGCCGGCGTCGAGCACGGTAATATCGAGGGGCATGGCGCCGGGCAGCGTGTGGGTCGAGCAGGACATGCAGGGATCGTACGGCCGCCAGGCCATCTCAATCTGGTTGAGCAGCGATTCCGGTATGTCCCGGCCGGGTTTAATCAAATTTTCGGCCGCTTTTTTGATGGATATAAAGAGGGCGGCCTGGTTGTTGGTTGTTCCCACGATCAGGTTGCACTTCTTGATGCATCCCTTCTCGTCAGCTACGTAATGATGGGTGAGGGTCCCGCGCGGCGCCTCCACGATGCCCACGCCCTCGGTCGGCTTGGCAGCGGGGATGTTCCTGATATTTGGCCCTGTGATCTCCCTGTCCTGTGAAAGCTCAAGCAGCCTCTCGGCCGCGTAAAGCAGTTCGATCAGGCGCGCCCAGTGCGTGGCCAGCGTGTGATGAACGGGTTTGCCTCCCAGGGTCGAGTACATTTTGTCGTACTCCTCCTGCGCCAGCGGTGTGGCCATGCCGTCGGCGGCATTGAGGCGGGAGAGCGGCGTGGCGCAGTAGACGCCGCTGTCCTTGCCGTCCACGAAGCCCTTCCATCCCACCTTCTTGAGGAAGGGGAACTTGGTGTAGCTCCAGGGCTCCACGTGCTCAGCGATGTGTTCCAGGTAGTCGCGTGGCGAGTACTTGACGAACTCCTTGCCGTCCGGGTCGACGACCCTGACCTTGCCGTCGTAGAAATTGACCTTATTCTTATCGTCGACCAGACCCATGTAATAGGTCCGGCTGGTGAAGGCGTCGCTGGTTATCATGTCCACGTAGGCCTTGTTCTTGAGCACGATGTCCCCGAATACTTTGAGCGATAGCTGGGCGAAGGCGACATCCCTTCTGGCTATCTCCTCGATCTTTGCCCTGTCCTCTTCCGATATCTGTTTGCTCACGCCGCCGGGCAGCCCGAAGACGGGGTGGATCTGGCGACCGCCCACGGCCTGTATGATCCAGTGGTTCTCCTTGCGTGTATTGAGAACCTGTCCCGCCAGCTCCATGCCCACCTTGGCGATCACGCCGAGTATGTTGCGCTCCGCCACGGGCGCGTCCGGCCCCATGATGAAATCCGGGCCGGCCAATATGTAGAAATGGGTGGTGTGGTCGGTGACGTAGAAGGCGCTGTAGAGCAGCTCACGGATCTTTTTAGCCGTGCTGGTGGGCTCGGTTTGGAACATATCGTCCAGCGCCTTGGTGGCGGCCATATGGTGTGCTTCAGGGCACACGCCGCAGATACGCTGTGTTATCTGAGGCATCTCCTCCACGGGACGTCCTTCGCAGAACTTCTCGAAGCCGCGCAGCTCGGGTATCTGCAGGTAGACGTTGGCCACGCTGCCGTCATCATTGAGGAAGATGGTTATCTTGCCGTGGCCTTCCAGCCTGGTGATGGGATCGATGGTGATCTTTCTCATGGCCGGGTCCTCGCCCGTTTCATCATAGAATCGGGCAGGCTGTAGCGGTAGGCGTAGCCCGCCGGGTCCACTATGCCGTCGAGTATCTTTTTAATCTCGTCCTCGTCGTTGGAGTCGATGATGGAGGCCCAGGCTGTCAGAATATGGCTGCCCTGGTCGCGCACCCCTTCCACCGGTCCGTAGCAGCCGGTGCAGGGCATGTTGGCCTGTGGGCAGGGGGCGCCGCAGCCGCCGCGTGTGCCCATGCCGCAGCAGAGCAGGCCCTGTTCCAGCAGACATTTATCCGGCTCGGGGATGATCTCATAAGGCCTGTGAAAGGCCTTGATCTTTTTCTCGTGTTTGACGCGGGGGCAGTCGTTGCAGACGGCGGTCGCCGCAGGGGCGATGACCGTGCCCCTGGGAGGCAGTTTGCCGCTGACCAGCGCCTCGAGCGCCATCCAGGTGGTGCTCTCCTCGGGAGGGCAGCCGGGCACGAAATAGTCCACGTCGACCGTCTGGGCCAGCGTCTTGACCGTGTTGTAAAACTCGGGTAGCTCCAGTTCGCCCTCGGGCACGAGCACCTTTGTCTGAGGGATAATTTCGGCGCTGTTGTCGCTGGATGCGGTACCGATGTAGGTGTTTTCCAGTATCGATTTTGCGTCGAAGAAATTGGCCAGCCCCGGTATGCATCCCTCGTAGGCGCAGGAGCCGTAGGCGATTAATATCTTAGATTTCTGCCGCAGCAGTTTGGCCAGGTGTTCGTTCTCGGAGTTACGGATAGCGCCGTTGAACAGGCAGGCGTCAATGCTGCCGTCCGGCATATTCTCGACATCCTTATATTTGGCGTCGATGGCGACCGGCCAGAATACGATGTCCGCGGCTTCGGCCAGCTTGAGTATCTTATCTCCGATAGCCAGGGTGGCTATCTCGCAACCGCCGCAGGAGGCGGCCCAGTAGAGCGCGACCTTGAGCTTAGGCAACCGCTCCCTCCTTCGTCTTGAAAGGTCCCAGCGCCCTCACCTTTTCGGTCATCTCGTTAACGATATGGGAGAACCGGTCGCCCTCGGAGGCGGAAACCCAGTCCAGGCGGAACCTGTCCTCGCCCACGCCGAGCTGTATGAGCGTACGCTTGAGCAGGTCCATGCGCCGCAGAGCTTTATAGTTGCCTTCCGAGTAGTGGCAATCGCCGGGATGGCAGCCCAGCACCAGGACGCCGTCTGCACCCAGCTCGAAGGCGCGCAGCACGAAGGCGGGCTCTACGCGGCCGCTGCACATCACGCGGATGGCGCGTACGTTGGCGGCGCATTTGATCCTGGAGGTGCCTGCCAGATCGGCCCCGCGATAGGAGCACCAGTTGCATAGAAATGCGACGATCTTAGGTTCGAAATCTGTCATATCAGTATATTCAGATAGTGACCGTCAACAGGCCTTAAATATTACACTACTTATACGGAAAAAAGTCAATCCGTAGTGGCCGTTTATCGGCCTTATTCCCTGTCCGAGCTACGCGGGACGGGCCTCTTCAGCCTTTCGCGGTGCTTGAGCGAGGTTTCGTCCATCTCGAATGCCTGCTTGACCATGGCGTCCAGCCCGTTGCAGCTTTTCTTGATCTGCCGTGTATCCAGTGAATAGAAGACCAGCGGACCCTCGCGGCGCGCCTTGAGCAGTCCTGCGTCATGCAGTATGCCCAGGTTGCGCGAGGCGCGGGTCTGACTGATGCGCATGGCCTGCTTGATTTCCAGCACGCAGGCCTCCCTTTCCATCAGCAAATACATGATTCTTAATCTCGTTTCGTCCGCCATGGCTTTAAATATCTTCAGTAGATCACGCATCCTTTACCCTCGTATACTTATGCGCACATGAGCATAAGTAGTAAACTTGTATGACATATTACACTATCGGCAAAAATGTTGTCAATCATCTTTTACGTAGCTTTTTTATTGCTATTGCAACCCGGTCATTGCGAGCATAGCGAAGCAATCTTGTGCCGTCATGCGGGTGTACAGGATTGCCGCACCCTACGGGCTCGCAATGACGATGTGATCTTGATTTACTGTACGGTTGCCTCTTTGACAGGGAAAGTTCATAGGTGGTTTATTCATTGTTTACTTGCGCTGGAGGCGCGGTATCCACATTGGTACGTCTCTGATGTATTGTTTATACTCATCCCCAAAGCGCGCTATTAATAATTTTTCCTCATGGCGTGAGATGCAGTGTAAGAAAACTATAGCAATTATCCAGAGCCCGATAGCCGCGATGGATATACTAAGTATTATAAGACCAAGATATAGCAAAATCTCACTCAGATATATGGGGTGTCTGACAATACCGAACACGCTCTTTCGAATTACAACCGGCGGCTCTCTCTTTTCACCGAAAACAATGGACATGCCCCTTAGCGCCAAATATCCGGATATTAAAATGAAGATAATCCCCAGCGGTATTCGAATATACAAAGTTACGTATTGATTTAGCATAGTTGTGTAATGGAAAAAGAAGGAATCTGCTATCCAGGTAATAAAAAACAGGCAGGCCAGAATTGCCTGCCCGGCATCGCCGACTGTGTGTTCACCAGTGAGGTCCTCGCGATTTCCATGGGATCTCCTGTTATTAACGCCGCGTTGCATGCAGTCATTCTCCTTATTTATTCTCTTGGGCAAGTTCTATGGCAGGAGCGCCCGGACCAAAGCCGGCCACGCTTTTTTGCGTCGCATATTTATATGGGATAACGCCCATATCTGTGCGCAGCCCTGACCATGGCCACATAGTTCTCGCCCTTGCAGGATGGATGGATGGTATTGGAGGAACTGAGGATATAGCCACCTCCGGGTGCGGCAACGGCTATCGTGTCCTTAACCGCTTTTTCAACCTCTTCCACAGTGCCGGTGGGCAACAGGTGTGTGCAGTCGATATTGCCCATAATGCAGATGCGCTTGCCGTATTTTGCCTTGGCCTGGCCGATGTCCATGCACTGCGGCTGAATGGGATGGATGCCGTCGAACCCTGCCTCCACCATATGGTCCATGATCGGCCACATAACGCCGTCCGAGTGTTTGATGGCCTTCATCCCGCGCCTGTGTATGTGCCTTACTATCTCCACGTGGTAGGGGAAGATGTATTCCTCGTAGTGGCGGGGTGACATTAGAGTGGATTGGTTATAAGCAAGGTCGCTGGATAGCGCAATGGCATCGGCGCCGAGGTCGGCGCCCTTGTCGATTATCTCCAGTATGTAATCGGTGGTGATACGGGCCAGGTCCTTCACGAACTGCGGGTCCTCTTTATAATAGTAGAACAGGTTCTCCATTCCTCCCATCATCGACCAGCTTTCCCGGAAGGGGCCGACAACAAAAAGGACCTGGGTTACATCCTGGCCCAGTTTATCGATAGAAGCCATCAACATGAGGAACTCGCTCTCCTGGGGGTGAACGATCTTCAGGTGTTTCAAGTCGGAGGGTCCTGCTATCGGGCCTTTGACCGTCACTGCGTCGCCCACCCGGTCCACGTGGGATACCCTGCCCCAGTCATCCTCGATGTGATTAACATCGATGAGCTTACGGTTGAAGAGATGAATTGAGGTCAGTCCATCCAGATCGAGCTCCCGGGTGATCTTGTACAGCAGTTCCAAAAGCTTTAATTTTTCCTCCAGGGTCATTTCGTGAGCCAGCTTAACCGGCGGGACGTCGTCGGTCAGCAACCTTCCTATATTGATGATGGATTCTTCGTTGAAAGCCAGCTCCCATACCGGCACGCGGTCCGGTTGTCCCAGTGACAGTGCAGTCAGCATCCTTTCTCTACCCGTCATATTCATGATTTTCATATTCCCTGCAGGTTTATTTGCGATGGATTATTCTACCCGGCTTCAAATACTATTGCCATTTTTTCAACGCTTTCAGCATCTCTTTTATAGAAAAATGATCCCGTGAAAAAGAGAATCGCCGCCAGAATGAGTGTTGCCGGAAGGAATAGCAGCGCCTTATCCAGGCCGTAAATATCCGAAAGAGCGCCCACTACGAGTGGCCCGAGCGCGCTGCCGAGAAGATGCTGAAAGACTATGTTAATGCTCAATGAGGTTGACCTAAGACCGGGATGAACGACGTCCTGTGTCACAGCTATCGCACCCGGTGAAAACATGATGATGAATAATCCCATTGCGAGGAGGAAACCGTATTGAAGGCTGCCATGTAACAGAAATGCAACGAACAACAGGGATGAAGTTATCGCACAGGTGAGCGCAGGGAAAAGCATGCGTGAATTCGGCTTATTTTTATAAAACCGGTCGGTGAGGAAACCGCCGAGGGGGCCGCCGACAATGGCCAGAACCATAATGATACTGGCCATCAACCCTGAGCGTTCAATAGCCATACCTTCGAATCTCTGGAAATAGGCAGGCAGCCAGGTTGTCAGGGCAACTATGGTAAAGGTACAGGCGGAGA
>Ga0172380_10007480_pt1 | contig 12254 bp, 20 predicted proteins | sample Leawe162metaG_FD_119747 | JGI IMG/M metagenome (GOLD analysis project Ga0172380, IMG submission 119747) | Leachate microbial communities from a municipal landfill in Southern Ontario, Canada - Leachate well 162 metaG | ecosystem: Engineered > Solid waste > Landfill > Unclassified | place...
AGGCTATGGGGAACCTCCCGGCAACGGCTGATTGTTTCCAGGAGTTCTCGTTGTTCAGTATTTAGCGTCAGTGGGGATAAAGGGCGGGCCATGCAATTTTTGCTTGTTCAATCAAAAAAAGCGCGAGATTATCCGATATATTTCAAGCTTTGGGTACTAGACACTGCCTTAGTCGCTATTATGGTAGTCATTCGGTTGACGACGTGGATATATTTGGCGGACAGTTCGTTCAAGCGCTTGCCCGGCAGTCTCTGTGGCGTACCGTCCAAATCGAAGATGACACAAATATTGTTCATAGCGAGAAGCCTGTTACGCGTCTTAAGCGGACCAAAACCGACGATATGGCAGATGTTGGCGGCTTGGGCGGATCGGAAACCGGGAATGACATAAGCCTCGACGCCATTTTTAAAGTATCCCACCCAGCGATTCTTTGAGTGGGATATCGGCATTGAGTCTGTACCAGTCATTGAACCACTGACGATAGGATTCGAATGGCTGATGCAGTTCTATACGCGGATCGTTACTCAGAGCATAGGCCATGCCTTCGATTAGCCACTGTTCACCGGTTAACAACGCAAGGCTGCCGAAATTATCGGCCTGCCAATGATGGATAAGTTCATGCGCCACGTAGTGTTGCTGCCAAGCTCGCGGCGCGATGACGATAGCGAAACGGCCCAAGGTGAATCCAGCCTGGTTCGATAGGCCGAATACAGACCGGCATTGCTCCGTGCGACAGAAGATGATCTTCGGCTCGCCGATAGACAAGCCCCATTGCGCGGCAAGATAAGTTTTCGAGTTGGAAAGTAGCGACTCCGCCGCCGTAAGCTGAGAAACATCGTCTATGCATAGGTTTTGTTCGTTGCAACGGACGCCAAATGCTTCCGGAATCAACACCCGAGCCGGTTTGAAAACAGCTAACGCAGAAATCGGCAACAGCAGCAGAATCGCCACAGCCCAGCTAGTGAATTTCATCAATCTTCCTCCATGGCAGCTAACGCAAAGCACATGCGTGCCCAGTTATTGGTAGCCAAATTTTGTCTCATTTTCCGACCGCCAACCGGAATAAGACCGTTATGCTGATAAAAACTTAATGTCCGCTCAAATTCCGGGAGCTGCGGCGTGCAAAGCTCGATGCACGACCAACCCTGCTGTCGTCCATAATTTCTAACCTGCTCTATCAGCATTGCTCCGACGCCTGAAGAACGAAACTCGGGAATAACGTAAAATTCTGGAATGACGCCTATTTTTCCGCCGGCATATAACACATACATTTCGGTAATGGTCGAAACAGCCACTGGGCTATTATCAGACCAGCCAAGCATTGCCGCGTCGTGCCCTGCGGATAACAAGGCTTCACAGCGCTGAACCGTACTTTCCAAATCAATATCGAAATGCTGCGCATGAGTACGCTCGCAGATTTCCTGAGTCAGCTGGACAACCAGTGAACCGATAACTTCTGCGTGGTCCGGCGTTGCTTGTATAAATTCCAGTTTCATTCGTGTACTCACTTGTGATAGCTGCTTTAATCCAAGTTCGTTATTTAGGTTTGATGACCAGCATTTGATTGCCGCCGCGTTGAAATTCGTAAGCAACCTTATGGATCTGTACGTCAAAACCTCGGCTGGCAAATTCTTCGCTGACGCGAGAAAGATAAGGCGAAATTGACCCATCCAGCGTAAGCAACGGAAATATCCGCACCTCGCTAGCAACGCGCAACATTTCCTGTAGTGCCTGAAGATGAAACTCCGCCGATAAGTGGGTGCTGTACAAAAACAGAAAATGCGACGACAAGGCAATATCGAATTGTTCGTTTTCAAAAGGCAACGCAGGCAATTCACCGGCTATGTATCGGCCTTGCTGTTTGCCCAACTCGAAATCGGCTAGGAAAGAATCCATGCCCGACATGCGGATTTCCCCGAGCGCCTCTATCGATGGAATGACATCCCAGATGTAGTCGTTTTGGTTGTTACGCATCTGAGCCATGACAGTTTCATAGGTTTCGGCAATGCGGCTTTTGATCTGCTCGACATCAAAAATGTAGACCGGGTCCAGTGAAACGATATGTCCGCCACGTTTGGTCAGTTCAGCGTTGAATCCGGCAGGCCCGTCACCGCAACCCAGAATATGGCGGCCAAGATCGGCCTCGGCCAAGCCAAACATACCGATATATTCAGCGTACGAACGTCCCCAGGGCACGACCTTGTCGAGTGTAAAAGCCAACTCAATACTCCTTAATGTTCAGGGTTTCTAACCCGGTTATTGATCTTCTGAATGTTTGGCAACAAATCGCCCGATGCGGCCAAGATGGGTAAAACCGAATCCCTCCGGATACTTGAGTCCATAACCCAGCGCCCGATCAAAGCCAATGTGGGCACACCAGATTAAACCGGCACATTGCAGTGCCGGGGACGGAACCGTAAAGCCGATCACCAGGCTGGCAATGGCACCGAGGTATGAGTGCGCGCTGTTGTAGCTAATGGCGCCAACCTTGGCGCCGCCGAAGTAACCGAACAAAGAAATATCGGGCACCAGGAAGTAGATTGCAAAAGTGCTCCAGTCCAAATCGAGTTTTGCGTAAGCAATGCAGGCTGCAACCAATACGCAAAATCCCTCCAGTCGCAACAAAACGCGAACGGCCCCCGTTGCTTCACCTAGCATTTGGACTCCAACAATTTCTGCATAGAAACTGGTTATTTTGAGTTAATTACAACTCAGGTTAATGTCTTGCAACAACTGTCAGTATTGACAGGGCATGATGTGAAACTTGTAACCTCTGGCGTGCAGCTCGCTTATTATCCGGCTATAACCGCAAGCCAGGATTTTGCGGTGTATCGACAAGTTCTCCGGCCATAATGGTTTCACTCTGCCCCCATGAATGCCAGCATTAAAGACATTTGCGCCGCCAACATTGGAACGCCGGTTTGAATTGCTTTTCCTTGATTGACAGCCTCTTGCAGTAGTTTCGTCATTTCCGGCGCGATCACGCAATCGGCTATCAGATCACAGCACCCGATTAGCGATTTGCTGATCGGAAGCTCATCGTCCGGTTTCATGCCGAGCGAAGTGCAGTTGATCGCGATGTCGTAGTGCGAAGTTGCCTGGATTGCTGTGGTTACCTCAAGGTGAGGATACGCATGACGGACGCGCTCCGACAGAGCACTCGCCCGATCCGGCGTACGATTTTGTATGCATAGCGAAGCGCAGCCATATTTTGCCAGCGCGAAGGCAATGGCCGCCGCCGCACCTCCGGCTCCGACAAGAAGAATATGCGCCCCCTTCACGCGGTTTCCGGCGGCGACCAGTCCGGAAATGAACCCCTCACCGTCCAGCATGGTGCCAATCAAACGACCATCACCGTTACGGCGAATGACGTTCACGGCACCGACCAAGCGCGCCTCGGAAGTCAGCTCATCAACTAAGTTGGCGGTGGCGATTTTGTGAGGCATTGAGACGACTGCGCCCCCGAAGTTTTTCAAAGCGCGCAGGCCTGTGATAAATGCGGGAAAGTCTTCAGCGGACACTTGCATCGGAAGCATAACAAAGTCACCCAAGCCCCCCCGTTCATCCAGTAATGTGTTTGCCATGGCCGGCGTTTTGGCCTGGCTGACGGGGTCGGCTATTACGCCGAGTATTTTGGTGTTGCCGGTAATCGATGCAAGCATGTTTTTTGGATTCTGCATAAAAGTGAGGCGTTGTCCCTTTGAATGTCATGTTGCATGATATTGATATACCCCATATTCCCAATAGCCGCCGCCCGGCTTTGAGGGACCGACCCAGTTTCTGGCTAACAACTCCTGGGCTATGAAGTAATTAACGAAACCGTGCCCCACCAGCAAAACACTTTGATGCTCATGCGCCATGTCTATTAATGTCGATGCCGCAACTTGCGCCCTCCTTTTTGCCATTGAGAGCGACTCACCGTTTCGTGAGAATCCAATCACCGACATACACCGCAACAATATGCCCCAGACATCGACGGACATCGTCAACGAACCCGTTTTGAAATGAGGTGCGGCAATTTCCCGAAACACGGGATCGCTCAGCAAAATATCGCTAAATCCCAGTGCCTTGGCCGACTCTAAAGAACGAGTAAAATCGCTACAAACGGCAACATGGCATGCCGAGGCACGCTGCTTGGCGTGTTCCGGCGGTTCGTCTTCTATACCGGATAAATCATAACGGCTGATTATCTCGCCAATGTTCCGCGCTTTGGCTTTGCCTTTTAGCTCGCACGTCGGTTTACCGTGCCTGATTAATGTAATTTCCATCACTTAACTTGCAATATAACCTGGAACTAAGGCGCTGGCGTTACATTCGAGCATCATATTAGAACCTCTACACGGTCACCTTGTGTAGCCGGATGGGAGATCACCAGGAACTGGACATCAGCACTCGATTCATTTCTGAATTGGTGTGGCGCACCGGGAGCCACCTCAATGCCTTGTCCTTCGGACAGTAGAATGGGGTTTCCGTTTATTTCAATAACTGCGCACCCATGCAAAACATAGAAAAACTGGCGAGCGCTTGTATGAAAATGACGTACTTCGCTTGCGCCGGGCGGAACACGTTCGGAGATAACCGACATGTCGGCTCGTTTTACGAGATGCCAGCCGTCGCAGGCATCGCCCCAATGGTAGTGCTCGGCGGATGAACGGTCGATTGCTTGCATTAAGGCCTAAGGTAAATTGGGCGTGTCGCGGACAATAAACCACTCGACTACTGCCGACATGACAACAACGCCGGTTCCATCGATAACCTCTACTGGAATAGACACCGATACCCGTCCGCGAGAGGCAAGCTCAGTCGACCAACGGACAAGTTCGTCAGCGGCTACTTCGCATCGGGCGGATACCTGACCCGACGCTGGTTTACGAAACTTGGCTTCGAGTTTTCTCACGACCGGAATCACTCCGGTCTCGTTAGCAAAGTGTTGCGAAAGGAATGCACCGGACCCCGCCTCGGCTACTGCCAATAAAGCCGGTCAACGTCCGGCAAGTTGTCATAAACCTGCTCAATGGTTTGGTTTTCGGTTAGGGCTTTGACGACGACCGGCAAGGGTTCAACCAAAATACCGGGCAAATCCACTTCCAAAGGATTAACAATCAGAAACGCCAATTTCTCCAGCGGCGGACAAAAGTCCGCGTCTACGCAGGGCTTGTTGCCGCGCGCATCGATCCGGTACCAACCGTATTGCTGCAGGTAAACCGCGTTCAAAGCGTGCAGGCAATAAGGAGGTTGGTCGCCGTCTATCGTCAACCGCTGGTAACAAAGTCCGGCCGGAATACCGTTGGCGCGCAGCAGCGCCGCCAGCAAATGGCTTTTGGCGTAGCAATAGCCGGTGCCGTGGATTAACACCTCGGAGGCTTTGCAGGTCACCGGATTCAGCCGGTAGTCCCAACTATGCTTGATCTCATCGCGAACGAATTCGAAACAGCGTTTGGCAATTTCTTCCTCACCGGCACAACCGTCCGCCAACTTTGCGGCTTGCGAGACGATCGCGGGATGTTGGCTATCGATATAAAAGCTGCTGTCCAGGTATGGTTTCATCGCCGGCGATTGATTCACCGCGCGTTCGATTTCCGCTAATACGTCGGTAAGTAAAGAGGCTATTCCCGGCATCGCCAACAGCTCCGCTTCGTCGATGTTTGCGTTCGGCAACGGCAAGGTGATGGATGCCGCTTCAATCAGCGTTGCCGACATGGTGATCAAGGTTTCCCGAAGCGTAGCGTCGGCATGATGGGCACGTGGAGATGCGTTCAATACCGCCACCGGTTTGTCAGCAAAGCCCTCGAACGCCACCAACCAGTCCAGGGCATTTTTGATGGTGCCGGTAACGCCGTGGGCATATTCCGGGCTGGCGATCAGCAAGGCATCCGCTGAGGCGACTTCACTGCGTAATTGCGCCGCGACGGGCGGAGGTGTGCTTTCCAAATCGGGATTGTATAAGGGTAGTTCGCCAAGCGCGGTATACAAACAGACATCGATAGAGGCCGGGGCCAAAACTTTAAGAGCCCGCAACACGGCGGAATTGATGGACGCCGCCCGCAAGCTGCCGGATAAAGCCAGTATTTTCATCGCAAAGCTAAGTATTGAATATCAAGGATAAAATGGTGGCTACCCAGTACCGTTGGTTACCGCTGAACAATAAAAAATGGCAGCCGAAATACGGGGAAAGTCTGAAACTCCTTAGATTAGACGCTTTTTGCAATCGTCTAACAACTGTCAATATTGACAGTGTATAACCCATTTCCTTTGCTGGTAAATCAGGATTTCGGTGCATTCACCCACCTTATAGGATAAGCTTTCCAACAGTTCTAACGACGGTAAACCCATGAAAGCTTGGCAAGAAATTCAACTTCAAGCGTTGCAGACTAAAGATAGTGAGCATCAGCTTTTTCAAACCATTGTTTCGTTGGCTGCGGACTTGGGTTTTGATTACTGCGCCTACGGACTCAGGTTAGCGCTGCCGCTGAGCAATCCGAAGATCGTGAAAAAGAGTAATTATCCAACGGCTTGGCAAGCGCAGTATCAAGCTAAAAACTATTGTGCGGTCGATCCCACCGTCAAACACGCCCTGCACTCGCCTCTGCCTATTCTGTGGACGGACGGTTTGTTCGCGTCAACGACGGAGTTTTGGGAGGAAGCACGTTCCTTCGGGTTGCGTTACGGTTGGGCGCAATCCATGCGAAATGTCCATGGCGCAACCGGCATGCTCACGCTAGCCCGATCCGATGAGCCGCTTACCGAAACCGAGCTTGCGGCTAAGGCTTTCAAAATGGCTTGGTTGACCCAAAATGCGCATATTGCCTTGTCGCGCAGCTTGTTGCCAAAATTGCTGCCGGAAGCGGATACCAAATTATCGAACCGCGAGATTGCGGTACTGCGCTGGACTGCCGATGGTAAAACCGCCGGCGAAATAGCCAGCATCATGAAAATCACCGAGCGGACCGTCAATTTTCATATCAGCAATGCCGCGACGAAATTAAATGCGGCCAACAAAACCTCGGCGGCCATTAAAGCGGCGATGCTGGGTTTTTTGTAAACGCTTGTCGAGAGCCGCCCGATTGATTACCAAACCTACAGCTACCAAATTGACACCAATTTCGATCACACATCCAGGGAATGAGATATGATGACTATTCAGGTAATCTGCTGCTGATTTTGTCAATACCCGCTTGAGCACACCCCTCATCTTTATCGCCGCCGGGAGCACCGCTTACCCCAATCGCACCTATCATATTTCCTTTCGCTTTTATCGCTAATGCCCCGGGCAATGGCGTGACATTGGGGATAGTGAGTACGGCATTATAAAATGCTGGGTTTTTGCTCATTAGATCGGCCACTTGACCACTGGTTTCTATATGATAGTTAGGGCCAAATGTCACGACGGCATAGGCTTTTCGATAGGCCGTCTCGAACGTATGCGGCGTACTCTTATCGCTTTTTAGCTGAACTCTTGGCTGACCGGACATATCGACAAACGCCACTGAGACGTTATATCCCAAAGCTTCACAGGAACGTACCGTTTCGTTGGCAGCTTCAACCGCTAAAGTAAGCGGAAGCGTATAGCTATTTTCCGCAGCATACACATTGGCTTGCAATGGCAAAAGTGTCAAAAATATCAGCAAACGTTTTGTTTGTTTTTTCATATTATTTTTCCGATGAAGTGATGTTCCAAATGCCCAATACGAGTTTTGGTGCTATGGAATAATCAAAAATGGTTGGCCTTTTTTGGTGGTATAAGTGATTAAATACTTCAACGGGTTGACCCTGTCGGCATTGCGAAAAATCAGGTGTTGGGCGTTGGCCTTGTCTTGATAACTGTCCCCGGCCTTGAAGGTTAATAAAGGCTCGTCAATGTACTGCGATTCCGCAGTACCCTCTAGAATGTAATTGAAACCCACTGATGGGTGATGGTGAACGGGCAGACCCAGTCCCGGCGGATAGGTGGTCATGACCAAGCGAAATTCGTTGCCTTCACTGTCTTCGTAACTTTGCAGGATGGTTCGAATGATTCCGTTGCTGGAGACCGACGTATTATCTGGTGATGTTATTTGTGCGAACAACGGCTTTGCAGAGAAAGCGCTTACCGCACCTACCATGCCAGCCAGAAACAGCCGTCGTTTGATATCATATTCGATATCAGGTGTAGTGACCTCGATAGCTTTTGCGATAGAACCATTTGCCATATGCCTTCCTTTTCTGGATATGTACTTATTAGACAGTAATGTGATGATTTGACAGCTTTGCCGGTCAGGCTGATTGGTGTAGGGCACCGTACCAGCCATTTAGCATCCATGATGAGCGGTTTTTGTGTGGCAAGATATTTGCTGATTCGCGGGCCATTGGAGATCGACCCGCGACTCAATCAAAACCTAACCTGTAGTAAGCGCCTCACCTAGTTGTTCATTCGTCATCGCCTGCCCGGCAATTCCCCAGGCACCATCAACAGCATGGACGATGTTAGCCCAAATTTGTTGTTTCGGCAGCTTGCCGCCCGATAACTCGTGAATAATTCCAGTTGCTTCTTCGATATGTCCCTGCTGAATTTCTCTGGTATTAAATGCAAATGACGGCACCTTCCATTCGATAAAGGCGACGTCGGTTTCTTCCAGTCCCGAATAGGTTTGTTGTTTGGGCAGCAGATGGATGGCGCCGACAACATTAGGCGTCATCACCTTGTTACCGGATAGCCCGTGCCATTTCAACATTGAATCGCAAATTTGGCGAAAAGCCTGTCTTTCGGTTCCCGCGGGTAAAACACCTTCTGTGAGCGTAAGAGTAAGCGGCATGTCTGTTTCCTGTTGTTAGGGGGTTACACGTAGCGAAGGCTATGTGGCGGACATTAAATAACGATCGCTATATTATATTAAATAACGACCGTTATATTGTCAAACATACTGATTCCAGCCATTTGATACAATGTCAATCCAAAATAGCATTGGATACACCAGCGTGAGATATACAACGAACCAAAAACAACAAACTTGCCAGCGCATTATTGAGGCAGCCGGGCGTTGCTTTCGAAAAGGCGGCTACAGCGGCATCGGTGTCGATGGCTTGGCAAAGGAAGCCGGCGTGACTTCAGGGGCTTTCTACGGACACTTCAGCTCCAAAGCAGAAGCGTTTAAAGCGGCGATCATTGCCGGAATGGAGGATTTAAAATCAGGTATTAGCCTTTTCCAACAGCAGCATGGCGAAAACTGGTGGGAAGAATTTGCAAAGTATTACATGGGACCGAAACGCACCTGCGACTTGGGTGATAGCTGCATACTTCAAAGTGTAACACCGGAAGTATGTCGTTCCGAGGAAGCGATACGTGCTGCATTTGAATCGGAGTTGCTAAAGATAGTCAAACTAGCGGCAGATGGTACACCGAAAACAACCCATCAGGCGGCTATTGATAATGCTTGGGCTAACTTTGCAATGTTGATTGGCGGTGTAACCTTAGCTCGTGCGGTTACAGACGAAAAAATCGCCAATGAAATTGCAACGGCCGTTCAGCAAGCGGTGATCGCCCGACAAAAGAGTACTTAAACCGCAACCAACAAAACCTCGGCGGCCATTAAAGCGGCGATGCTGGGTTTATTGTAAAAACCTAGCGATCAAATTTGATTACCGAATCCCCGTGATCACTGCTAAAACGAACTTCTGACCTGTAGAGCATCTTTCAGCGCTCGGAAAGCCTCATCGTATAGACGGTGCGATCCGCCTGGATTCATCCAAGCTTAGCCAAACCCAACCACCGTCACAAAGCGAAACCAAAGCGTGCCCAGAATGATGCAGCTTGAAGCCCAAGTCGCGAAGCGATATGGCACCCAGTTTACCGCCATATAGATAATGGCATGGACATACCTGAGCGCAACAAAAGCCCAGGCAAGTAAAAGTTGAACCTTGTCGGCTTCTTTCACTATAAGCATCAATAGGCAGATAACATAAAAAAGCGCTGGTACTTGCATTAGATTATTGAAAGTTCGAGCGGGACGTTCGAATCGATCATCAGCTGGGATATCGGACTTGAAATCCGCGAAATATCCGATCGATGCATGCCCACGAATAACAGCGACATTGCGTGCGACGGACCATAACCAGCCAGACCAAAGCCGTCAGTGTAAAGAGCGCGGCCATGGGAGAAATGAGCAGCTCCGGTCGTACAGAGTGATGTTCACCGGCTAATAGCCAGAATAGCCAAGCTGCGACCTAACCGACAATGATACCCAGGGGCAGCGTAAATCCGAAGGAAAGACATTTCGGTGGCTTTGGAATTTAGTGGCGACATATACGATCTCCTGATGAACATGGGTTGCGGAATAATCTTCGGTTGATATACTTGCATCATGCAACCAATTATCCTATTTCAATTGCAGAACGCAAGCAAATAAGCCAGATGTCCGAATCGAAGCTCGAAAATAGGTGTCCAATCGATTATGCCCTCGAAGTGTTTGGAGACCGATGGACGTTGATCGTACTCCGCGATCTGATGCTAAGCGGCAAACGTCACTACCGAGAGCTGATGACTTCGAAAGAAGGAATAGCAACCAATATTCTGGCTTCGCGACTGAAGAAAATGGAAGCGGACGGACTCGTTATCCGCAAACATAAGCCCGAAGACAAGCGCCAAGTGTTTTATGAACTAACGGACAAAGCACTTGATCTGGTCCCTGTGCTACTCGAGATTAGCCGCTGGAGCGTAATTTACGACAAACATACGGCGGCTCCACCGGATCTGATGCGCCGCTATCAAGAAGAGCCGCAGCAGCTAATTGCAGATTTGCAGGAAGCGGCAAGGGTCCGGCAAACCTGATCGTGTTTGCAACAAAAACGAAAATTCGGAGTGACTGTCTACTCCTTTTGCCAGATCAAAATTTTGTAGGCTATTTTTACAACTTCCATCGCCCCGAAATTTTGGACTGATCGCAGATACCAGCAAGACCGGCAACAGCCGGAACAGCTTGTTAATTCGACTCTTCATGACGCTAAAAACTGCCACATCGACAATTCGATTATGTGCAAACGCCTCATCGCGCTTCGACTTTTGCATTCCGCGCCGAGACTCCAGATAGGGTTCACACCTGTCGAGGTGCGTCATTTGCTCACGCCTCGCTCCGCTGCCGACTTGGCCCGTGAACTGTGTGCGCTGTTCATAAATATGATCGACCCGATGATGATCGCCGATGCACTCAGAATGCGTGCCGTGAGCGGTTCTTGCGCGAACCAGTTGCCTAAAAACACCGCCACCAGCGGATTAACATAGGCGTACGTTGCCACCAGCGAGATCGGCGCGTTCTGCAGCAACCAGGCGTAGGATGCGAAACCGATCATCGAACCGAACCCAATCAGATACGCCAAGGCCAGCCATGAGTCGGCCGATACCTGGGCAAGGCTGAAGACACTCCATTTTTCGCTTAGAACACTGACAACCAACAAGGCAAATCCACCGGCCAGCATTTCCGCTCCCGTCGTCATCAGCGCCGTCTTCGGCAAATCCGCGGTCTTGCTGTAGATTGAACCTACGGCCCAAAGCAAACTGGCGAGCAACAGCGCCGCCACACCGGGCATGTTTAACGGCATACCGTCCGAAAACACTGACGGACCGACCAGCAGGTAAATCCCCATGAAGCCGATGACCAGACCGACCAGTACGCGTAGCGTCGGTCTGACGCCGTTAGGTCTGAGTGCGTCGGCAATCACCAGAAACATAGGCACGGCACCGATGATCAGCGCGGCGACACCGGACGGGACGGTTTGTTCGGCCCAACAGACCAAACCGTTGCCGCCGAGCAATAACAAAGTACCGACAATGGCGGCCGAACGCCACTGCCGCAAGGTCGGCACGGCATCGCCGGCCAGACGCCGCCAAGCCAGCAAAATGACGCCGGAAACGACAAAACGCAAGCCAGCCGACAAAAACGGCGGTAATGTTTCGACCACAAAGCGTAAACGTCTAACCCGCCCAACCTACGCAAACCCGTTACGAACTGTCATCCTTGCCCTTTTGGATGGGGAATACCGATGGCATTATCAAAGAAATGGACTGGGCATATTGAAGCATGGCAGGCCAGCGGCCTGACGCCAGCGGCTTATTGTCGGCAGCAGCAGTTAAATCCCAAAACCTTTGCGGCACGTTTGTGTGAATATCGTCGGGAGCAACCGGCATTGTCGCCGTCTCCGGCACTCATTCCGGTACAAGTCCAAGCGCCGGCATCCGAACCCTTGGTGCTGCGGCACGCCAATGGCCATCAGCTTGAGCTGCC
>Ga0172380_10007481_pt1 | contig 12253 bp, 14 predicted proteins | sample Leawe162metaG_FD_119747 | JGI IMG/M metagenome (GOLD analysis project Ga0172380, IMG submission 119747) | Leachate microbial communities from a municipal landfill in Southern Ontario, Canada - Leachate well 162 metaG | ecosystem: Engineered > Solid waste > Landfill > Unclassified | place...
CATGTGTTTCTCGGTAATACAAAGCTATAACCAAGGACTCCACAGCGGCTAAGACACCTCAAAAAATAAAAATCGATTCGATAGTACTTATTTTGAGAATCAAGGTGCCGAGGAGCGGACCAATGATAAAACCAACACCAAATATGGCTCAGAGGAGTCAGAAATTCTTATTTCTTTCTTCAGACGTTGGTGAGATATCGGAGAGTATGGCCTGTATAATACTGATATTCCCCCCTGTGAGTCCGTTGATCAGCCGAGAAAGGAGATAGAGCCAAAAACTCTGGGTAAATATCAATATCAAATAGGCAAAACACGTACCTGCCACAGAAAAAAGGAGAAGGCTTTTCCGTCCATATCTATCTGATCATCTCCCGAGAAGTGGAGCACTAAAGAAAGAGCACAGCGCATAGAGGGAAATACCCAGGGCAATCAAAGTACCCGGCTGGAGAAGGAGTGAAGTCCCAAAAATGGAAACATTCCAAGCAGTAAGATGATAGAAAGTCTGCATGACTTCAAAGGCCGGAATCATGATACCAAAACTGATGATATCGAGGATAAGGACGGAAAAGATAATCAGATGTGTGGATTTCATAAAAAAAATTATATGAGAGCGAGAACTTGGGAGAGGATATTTTCTTTGTACACTCTATCGAGACCAGAAAAAAGTCAAAATATTGAACTCTGGAGCATCATCACAATAGCATCATCACGGGGGATTCATCGAGCTCGGAGATAATAGAGTTTTTCATCAGGTATCCTCTCAATACGAGCGGCATGCCCAGCTTCGACATCATCTGAATGGACCAGGAGCGATGGGATTCATCGTATCTGTCATCGTGACCCGAGAAAGATATTTTCCTCTAAAATATGTCCAGAAACTTTTTCTATTCAGGAGGTAATCTCCACGATACCATTGAGGTCAATCATTCCTTCATCACCAACGAGGGAGAGAAGATGGACATCTGTCCATGTGTGAGATTGGCTCAAGGTAGAATGTACCGTACACTGAATCTGCTGATTTTTATGTGATAAAAGTACGATACGTACCAAACTTTTCCCAGATTCTGTCTCAAAGTGAAGATGATAGTGTGTGTCCTCTGTCACAACCCCGTACCATTCTAGTTGTGTGTTATTTTTTATGAGTATGGTCCGGACTAATTCCTCGTCAGTACGGGTCTGATCAAACACCGTAACGATCCCCCCTTGGTCATAGACGAGAGAATGCGGGCTCTGAGAATCGATAAAGACGCAAGACATAGTCTAGACTAAGGAAGTAAATTGACTGGTAAGATTTTTTCGGATATCCTCCTCTTGATCGCCTGACTTGATGAGAGAGAGAATATCTGCGACCAATGTTTCCTCAGTCCCATAATCATAAATGATGATAGTCTTGATGGCGACTTGTGGGACGCCAGTATGTCCAGAAATCTTCTGCATTATCACTCCTTGCTCTGGCGATTTTATGATATCAATCACCTCATACTCCACGTTCTCCGAGTCAAGGAGCGAGAGCAGTCTGATACAGTGCGGGCAGTATGGTTTGATATAAATCTTCATATGAAACAGTATACAAAAAAAACTGTTTTTGAAAAGAAAACTTGCAAAAAGAACGAAGAAAAAGAGAATCATATCAGTGTTCAGTACAAATGAGTGAAAGTGCATAGAACACGGTGCATACAAAAGAATTATTGGTTCAAATAACCAATAAAACGAATTAAACCTATTAAACTTTGTATAATAATATGCGCGTTATCATCCTCGAAAATATCAGATCACTCAATAATGTCGGTGCCATATTTCGCACCGCCGATGGTGCCGGGTTTGATCGAGTCGCTCTCGTCTGATATACACCTACTCCGCCGAGGGAAGAAATATCAAAGACGGCACTCTGAGCGGAGGATTTTGTGCCGTGGGAATATTTTGTGCATATCGAAGATGCTATCCGGCACTATGCAGACCAAGGATGCACCGTTATCGCCCTCGAAAAAAACGAAAAAAGTAAGAATATTTTTGACATTAAAAAACCAGAATCAGTTGCCCTTATCGTCGGAAATGAACTCGAATGAGTCTCCAAAATGGCACAAGAAACGGCGGAACACATCTGCCACCTCCCGATGCTCGGGAAAAAAGAATCTCTGAACGTCGCAGTGGCGGCAGGTATTGGGATGTATGCGGTAATATAATTAAAACTTTCCTCCATTAACTAAAAAAACATATGAATAAAAAAAGAATATTTAACCTAATGACCCAGTTTATGCTCCCTGCTTTGACCATCGGAGGACAAATGGCGACATCATTAAAACACCCCGAATTTTGACTCATAATAAGTTTGCTCTCGCAACCGTTTTGGCTCTATTCATCATGGGCAGCGTATAAAAATGCGGGGCAAATTGGCATCCTCATCACCACGATAGTCTTTACAGTGATAACGGCCATGGGGATAATAAATTATTGGTTTATATAAGCTGCACATCACGTCGCTAGCTATACAGAAAAAATTGTTATAATAATGTTCTATGCTTACAGAAACTGAACAACAAACTGTAAATGAGAATAAAATATGGGGCTTTGGGGCTTATTTGCAGTGTACAAACTTTGATATGTATTATTGGGGTCGAGCTACAAAATCCAGTCAACTTCTTCCAAAAGAAAAACTTCAGGCAATGTATGAAAAAATGTGTGAAATGAAGTGACTCTTCGATATCACATATTGAGCAGAAGAAGGGGAACTATTGATGCTTAAAGGGGAACGAATAGCGTGGCTCCTCTTATCTGAAAACATACAAGCATTCCTTGATTGATTCGAGGTTTTTCTTTGACAAATCGATGATCATGGTCAAGAACTGATGAAAAAGAGCAGACAGCTTATGAATGAGTATCGAGCACTTCTTCATAAATGGAATATTATCTCTTTGGCCTATAATGCTAAATATGAACGTAACTGGATAAAAGTTCCACAAACACAGCAAAAACTACAGAAACTCATTGATCGTCTCAAAGTTGCAGTTCACGATATCGTGGCACTTCAGACACATACTCCTCAAAAATAAATGTGTCTGGTGTAATTTTTGGAAATCCATCTTTCTTTTCCAAGCTCTATATAAACACTGAAAATAGCTTATTTGCAATAAATGTTCTCAGCATTTGAGTTGCAAAAAAGAGACTTTTTGATAGGATGAAAGATATGAATTCGAAAATATTTGTGATACCGACTGATACGTGTATTGGTTTTGGGTGCCGTCTGGACGACAAAAAATGATATGAACTCCTCGTCAGTCTCAAAGGAAGGGATCCAAAAAAACCTATTGCCATCATGGTGCCTACGTGGGAAGATTTGCTCTATGAGACGACACTTTCTCCTGCCCAGGTGAATTTTCTTCGCACGTACAAATTTCCCTTTACTGTCCTCTCAGAGGTACGAGAAGATTTCCGTGACGAATATCCACTTCTCGATGTCTATGGATACAAAACAGTAGGTTTTCGTGTCGCTGAGGCCTGCCTTCCAAAAGAAACACTCCCCTATATCCGCAGTCCACTCTTTCTGACATCGGCCAATAAATCTGGCGAAAAGGAATGTCATACCCTAGAAGAAGTAAGGGCAAAATTTGCAGATCACCTGGATCTCCTCCAAGTATTGCCTGGGGTTGCAGGAAAGCTCCCAGCGAGCAACGTGATCAGTTTCAAGGGGGCTTCAAATGATCTCCAGTATACACGAAAAAACTATCCTCTTCCTCTTTAAAAAATGTTTTTATCTCTCTTTACCTCTCTCCAAAATATTGATGCAAGAATTTTGGAGTGGATGCGCTCAAGTATAGTAAATATCGAATGGATTCATCCAATAATCATCTTTTTTACCGATTTACACCCCATTGTCTTTGGAGTATTTTTGGTAGGGCTCTGGATCTATGGAGTGTATCGCAAAAATAATGGACCAAAGCACGTCGCTCTCGATCTTTTTTGGCATGTTTTAGGTGCCTTCATTGTTTATTGGATTATCAATCAGCTCCTTCCTGTCAGACCACGACCAGAAACTATCGGATCCATCCCCGCTCTTATCACACACCTACCAGACAACTCATTTCCCTCCGGGCACGCGATGTTTTTAGGAGCTTCATGGTGGGCGCTCCATATTCTCCTGAGAAATAGACGTATTGTCATAGGATTTCTCGTCCTATGAATTCTTACAGTGATAGCCAGGGTGTTCGCTGGCATACACTATCCCGGAGATATCCTCGTTGGTTTTATACTGGGATGGTGACTCGTGGCATTTTTTATGTGGTTACCCCATGGAGAAAAATACAGAACCTTGGCTCATAATATACCGATCCGGCTCGCAGCATATTTTCAACTCTAAAAATCACTCATTAGTTATTGATTTTTTGAGAGTATCCCTACAATCATATCTATGAACTCTGTTCGTCTCAAAATCTACTCCTCCCTCCTCTCTGTTTGAGTCGTATTGATCGGATTCTCTCCGAGCACCATCATCTCTGAACCACGACAAGAAATAGCGCCAAAAATCGATGCCCTCACAATCCTCTATTCATGAATAACAAAATTGGATACAGGTGATTCCCTCTTGTTACGTATAAATAGCGGAAATCCAGAGGATTTGGTGTCAGAATGCCGAGACGAGAGAATCACCGTAAAACAAGATGCAAATACCTCTACGATCCAGTGGAAACCTGGAAAAAACTGCAAAGTACCGCTGATATCCTATAAAGGAGAAAAATATATTCTCCCCCTGAATCAAAAAAATATCCCCATAGATGTTTTGTCTGATATGTCGACAGAGACACTGAGAAATACGCTGAGAATAACTACACTCATTAACACAGACACAAAACTCTCGACACTCAAAACACGAAAAATCATCAGAAATATCTACGCTATCCTGGAAGCACGTAAGAGCCGTTTTATCCTCCCTATTGACTGAGCCAAATTACCAGAAAAGGATTCATTTCTCCCAAATTCTCCCCGACCATTCCGTGCCGAATCAACGGATGGTGTCCATCATGGTTGGGACCTCTATGTGAACCAATGAACACCTGTACGTGCAGTGGAGGAAGGTATGATAGTACATATCAAGAGGGATTTTTCATGGGCAGAAATGGATCACCTCCTCCAAGGAGATAATGAGCTCAGTCGACAAGAAAATCTCGATGTCTATCGCGGAAATACGGTCTATCTCAAGACGCTCTCTGGACATGTTGCTATCTATGCCCATATGCAGGATATACCCTCCAGTCTCACGGTAGGAGATTACGTTGCTGCAGGTACCACCGTTGGCCACGTCGGAGATTCTGCTGTCCCGAGTAAGCAATATCTCTACCACCTCCATTTTGAGCTCGCCATGAACCCTTTCGATGACGAAACGGCTGGAACAAATACATTTGAGGATTATCTCGTATGGCCATGGTATGGGAAAGGAAAAACAACCTGATGGGTACGTGAAAACGACAATGGTTTATTCCAATAAACTTGCAAAGTACAATATTTCCCTATACTGACCTTACAGAGTATAAAATATATTGTCAACTGATAGAGAGACGAGTCAAGAGAAATAAGTGGCAACGTGAGCGATACTGTGTTATCATAGAATTAAACAAACTCCCAAAGTTCCTATAGAAATATGTTCGTGGCTATCAATAGAGTCGATGTAATCGGTTTTTTGATATTCATGAATACTTTCAAACAAAGCTCCATACCTTGTGATACCATTATTCTTTAAGATTTTTTAGAGCGCACTGCTCTCGAAAATAAGTACAGTATTTTTTATATCTCTTTTTAGGGGAATTCCCCCTTCTATTTTTACCCTTTTATTATGTCAGATTTTTTCGAGCAACTCGATTCTGAACTCGGTACAACCCCAGACACTTCGTCTGGAGCTCAGGTACCACGCCCCAGACAAACGGCTAAGCCCCTACCGCCTCTTCCAAAGGCTCCACTGCCCCAAAGGCCAATTCCTACTTCTCCAGCGCAGCAAAAATTTATACCGCGCACTGGATGAATCACTCCATTGGCTCCAAAAAAGCCAGCCTTTGTAGCAAAACCACCAGTACAAAATCCAGTCCACCAAGAGTGATCGCGCCTTCCAGGGAGAATCCTCGGGAAAGTCGTCGGAGGGTTTACTAAGAATGCCCCCTCAAAACGGCTCCAACTGCCTCCCGCAAATCCACCTCAAAATACTGAATCATCAAAAAATTGAGTGCACCCCATCGGTCAACATACACCTACACTCTCTCCAGCAAGTCTTAAGGGACTGAATGTCCCTGTAATATTTCCAAAGTCTCACGAGCCACAGACGCTCCCAAAGCTCGAGCGAAATACAACACGTATTATACCTATTGGGGGGCTTCGAACTATCGGAGCCAATATGACCATGATTGAACACAATGATGAGATACTCCTCGTCGATGGCGGCCTCGAGTTCGCTCGTGGTGGACAGAGTCCATGATTTGACTATCTCTTGCCAGATATACGATGTCTCCTCGGAGAAACCAAAAAAATCAAAGGAATGCTCGTCACACATGGCCATCTGGACCATATATGAGCACTCAAAAATATCATCCCCGCTCTCGGATTTCCGCCTATCTACGCTGCACCATTTACGATTGCATTTATAAAAAAATTCTTCGAAGAAGCAGGTCTCCGTGGCAAAGTACAGTTTTTCCCTATCAATCCCGACAGCGGAAAACTCTCAAATATTGGTGTCTTCAAATACGAATTTTTCCGAGTCAATCATACTATTCCGGATAGTTGTGGCATCTACATCGAGACACCAAATGTGAAAATTATGCATATGGGTGACTACAAGATAGAATTTTTCCCACGGCTCGATAAACCAGCCGATCTCCAAAATTATGCTCGTATTGCCTCAAGGGGAATCGATGTCCTCCTCCAGGAAACGACCAATTCGTATAAGCAGGAATGGACAGCTTCAGAAACAAATGTCTCAACTGAGCTACGTTCTCTCATTCAAGATGCGCCCGAAAGAGTGATTATAGGAAACTTTTCGACACTGATTAGTCGTATCCAAGATATCGTCTCCATCGCAGAATCTCTCGGAAAATTCGTCCTCATCAACGGAAGAAGTATGGTAGACTCTGTCGCGATTGCTCGTGAACTCGGCTATCTCAAATGCAAAGAAGGGGTTATGAAGCCCCTCGATGAAAAAACGATGGAAAGTATCCCAGAAAATAAACAAATTATTATCACTACAGGGGCCCAAGGAGAAGAATTCGGTGGACTCAATAATATCTCAAAATGAGATCACAGAAGTATCTCTATCAAACCTCGTGATACTATTATCCTCTCGTCCTCGATTATCCCCGGCAATGAACTGGCTATTATCGGCATGATGAATCGTCTCAATCGATTTGGGGCCAAAATTATTACTATCAAGGAATATGAAGTCCACTCAGGATGACATGGTGGTATCATCGAACAACGAGTCCTCATCAATCTCGTCAAACCAAAATATATTATCCCCGTTCACGGAGACATCACACAACGACTCACACTCAAACGTGAAGCCGTCAAAATGGGATGGGACCCAAAAAATGTCCTTATGCTCGAAGACGGATCTATCGTGGAACTCGATAGCCGTCATGAGATTATCTTCTGACGCAAAAAAATACCTATGGAGGCTATCTGAGTCGATGGTATGAGTATCGGATCGCTCAGCTCACGAGCCATACAGGATCGTATCCAGATCGGCGAAGAGGGTGTCCTCATCGTGAATAGCAAAGACGGAGTGGTCGAGTCTCGCGGGCTTTTCTTCCCTGATGAAATCGCCGCCTCACATGCAGCGATCAGTGCTGAAGTCAAAAAACTCACCTCCGGAAAAAAGGCAGGAGACAATGATAAAAACGCACGAGATGGTCTCTCAAAAGAACTCGGAAAAATGCTCAATAAAGTCTGGGGAAGAAGTCCTGTGGTCGTTGTGCTCTAAAAAACCATAACTATCCAAAAAACCGAAAACAGATAAAGGTTTTTAGGGGAACAACTGTTTGAGCGAGATGAAAGAAGATATGTGACGAACTCAGTCTATAGCGAGTTTTGGTTCCCCTAAATGCTTTTGGTACTTTTGGCAACAAAAGTACAAAGGAGCCCATAGGGCCTGGAATTCGAAATATCTATAAATATCTATTATGGAAAAGACATACTTTGAACATCAGGCATTCGAAAAAATTGATTTTTCAAAAAATCCCCTTCCAAAGGGAAACTATGAAAATTGTACTTTCGGGAATTGTGAGTTTCAAAATGCTGATCTATCAAGTATCCACTTTTCAGAATGTACCTTTATAGGCTGCAATCTTAGCATGGCAAACATCAGACAGACGAGTCTCGTGAATATCGTGTTTCGAGAATGTAAACTACTCGGGTGGCACTTTGAAAACTGCAACAAATTTCTCTTTTCAGTGCAATTCGAAAATTGTATTCTCGATCTCGCCTCATTATATCAACTCCCTCTCAAAAAAATGCACTGTAAAAACTGCAGTTTCCAAGAAGTCGTTTTCACTGAATGTGATTTGAGTGAATCAGTATTTGAAAATTGTGATTTTACACATGCCATATTTGAAAAATCTATCTTAGAAAAGGCTGATTTTCGGACATCATATAATTACGCAATTCATCCAGAAATAAATAAGATAAAGGGGGCAAAATTTTCCATAGCAGGAATCAGGGGGCTTCTCGTACAGTATGATATCGAAGTAGAATAAAAATAGCTCCCATGCGGGAGCTATTTAAAAAAAACAGAGAGATATTTTTCTTACAAAACTGATGCTTTCATAATAATTTTTACTGATTCAGCACGAGTAATAGAATCATTTGGTCTGAATTTGAGAATTCCTCATAGCATTTGACCGTTGATAATACCGAGTTCGCGAGCCCTTTCAACATAAGGAATGAGCACGCCCTCCGCATACGCAGGAATATCTTGGAAGACGGTCGTTTTAAGAGAAGTGTCGACAGAAATATTTGCAGCATTGAGCAATATTATGAGAGCCTCCCCTCGAGTAATAGAGTCATTCGGTCTGAATTTGAGCTTACCCTGTATCGTCTGACCATATACGATACCGAGCTGTCGAGCTCTTTCAGCATACGAAAGTATCCAAGCCCCCTCACCAGTAGGAATATCCTCAAAAGGAGTATCCGTAATACCGCTCACGCTGATATGAAGCGCGTTCATGGTTATTGCCAAAAATTCAGCTCGTGTGATAGGATTTTCTGGCCTAAAATACCCATCGCCATATCACATCACGACACCCATAAGAGCAAAAGATTCGATATACCCCTTTGCAAAGGAGTCATCGATATCAATAAACAAACTCGTACTGTTAACCGTGAGTACAGAGCCGGTATACGCAGCATCAGAAGTCGTGGACCCCATGTCTGCATAAGCAACTCACAGAAGCGTACCGGTAGGCAGCATCGCTAATGCCATAATGCCACATACTTTTTTCAAAAAATTATTCATAAGAAAAAAATAAGAAAATAAGATTATTATTGCGATTAAGCGAACCTAAAAGAATAATAAGGGCCTGTCATTGTACTGATACTATTGACCATATGCAAGTAGTACTACCTATGTTTTTATAAAATAGATTTTAAATAATACAATAGAACTCAAAGTCAAAAGAGGTCATGAAGAGTTGATTTCGTTATTAATATCAGAAAAGCTCACTAAAAGCGGTATCCAAAACTCTCCCGAAAAATAACAATAAAAAATCCTCTCAAATTGAGAGGATTTTTTCGATGTTTTTTGGTGGCGGGGGATGGGATCGAACCATCGACCTTCAGATTATGAGCCTGACGAGCTACCACTGCTCTACCCCGCGACACGTATACAATATATAAAATTTTTACATATTGTCAAAAAGTACTGAACGAAAAATGGTGTAACCGAGAGGGCTCGAACCTCTGACCTCTTCCTTCGCAGGGAAGCGTTCTTCCAGCTGAACTACGGCTACACAAATCGCTACGCTCAAAAGAAGAGAGAAGAAAGAAGAGAGAAGAAAGAAGGACTGAGTCGGTATTTTTTCTTTTTTATCTTTTATTTTTTCTCTAACTCTTATATCCACTCTGGATGCTCTATGTCTTCTTTGTGGTTCCCCTCAAGTTCCTTGATCTCCTCAAGACGTTCACTCGTTTCCGCAAATTTCTTTTTCATCTCACGGAGTTGTGCTCGCGTGAGCGGAATTGGATGGTGAGATGGAGGAGTAAAATCTCGTTCTGACATAGACAGGGGGATTATAGGGATTATTTTCATCTGACAAGTCCTCTTGTCAAATTTGTTTCTATTACTTCCCCTGAAAAATAGCACGAAACGTCAAAAGCAGTATCTTTGTGTCGAGCAAGAGGCTCCAATTTTCTATATAAAATAAGTCGAGCTCTATCTCTCGATGAAATGTATTGGTATCGCGACCATAGACCTGTGCCATACCAGTGATTCATGGCTTGATAGTGAGGACTTGTTTTTGTCTATCAGTATACCGTGCCACTTCTTCGGGGAGATGTGGACGAGGTCAGATGAAGCTCATATCACCACGGAGCACATTGAGAATCTGTGGTAACTCATCGATGGACCATTTACGCATAAATCTGCCAGTCTTGGTCACACGAGGATCATGCTTGATTTTAAAGAGAGGCCCATCGGTACGCTCGTTCGATTCAATGATATCTTTTTTTAGATGATCGGCATTATGCACCATAGAACGAAATTTTAACATCGAAAAGAGAGTACCATTCCGTCCAACACGACGGCTCGCATAAAAGGGACTCCCCGAGGATTCGAGGAGAATTGGTATACTCATTATGAGACTTACTGGGATGAGAAATACTAACAAAAGTGTTCCGACAATGAGGTCAAAAAGTCGTTTTATGACGCGTCCCCATGATGTGATACCTATGGTTCGGATTTCAATAAATGGAATACGGCCTACGAAATCAATATGAGCATTTTGTTTGGTCGTCTCATAGAGGTTTCCGACATACCGATAGCGAATTCCACAGATCTGGCAGTATTCAAAAAGTGATTTTTTGATTTCATACGGCAAATCATGTGAGAGGACGATGATTTCCTCAATATGGTATTTGTCTATCGCCTGGGCATGCTGGCTGATGGTGCCCAGATAGGGAAAGTGACTTTTTTGCTCAAAAGGAGAGAGATATCCGACGATAGAACTGTACTGATGTGCTTGTAAAATATTTTCGAGATCAGCTTCGGAATGGTTGATGATAAGCAGGATTTTTTTTGTGGCAAACCATTTTCGACGAATACCAAAAAGATGGAATTGTTTGATGGTAAACCGCTCGATGATGATGCCTATCATACAGATCATAAAGGCATAGAGAAGAATCAAACGAGGAATCAAAATAGTGTCATACGGAAAACCATTCGTCAGATAAATCAACCCGATCATCACAAAAAAACTGACAAAAATAGATTTTATGATCGTGAAGATTTCTTCTAAAATACCCATCATCCGATCTATAGTGTAGAGGCGCTGAAAGGCAAAAATAGTCCCAATGATAGCATAGCTGACGAGGGCGAGCGATAAGAGATACGGCGTGTCCATCGATCGCGTAGGAAGCTGCACCCCAGGGATAAGATCAGTCGATATACGGATCGTCCGGGCAATCCAAAAAGCCAGAACAACAATACCAAGCTCCAGAGGTATACGGACGAGTCAAAAGAAAAAATCGTGACGACGCATAAAAAGAGTGTAAGGAAATATTTGACATATCAACCCCTAATATGATATGATGCAGCTATGCATGAGAAAAGCCCCTATATGATGATCGTACTCCTCGGAAGTCTCGTGATGATGATGACGGCATCGCTCGTCTTTCATGTACCACAAAATGGAGAACAACTAGGCCTCATGAGTAGTATTTTTGATATGAAGGTACAGCGGATCAATGAAGGAAATACCCTCCATGCTCCATTTCTAAAAATGAATCAAAATTTTAATACTCCTCTCAGTCAATAAAAAATATTCTACCGGAATGTCCCTCAAAATACACGATTTACGTGTTTTTTTGTATCTCATCTCGGAGTATTTGTAACCGACGACGAATTTCTAGAGCTTTATCTGGATCATTTTCAGCCTTGAGAAGCTCTTGTTCGAGCTCTCTGATCCGTTGTGTCCGACTCAGAGCAATATCCTCAGGAGGCTGATTATCGAGTGACTGAGTCGCAGGTATTTCGGTCGCTGTATCTTCGCTCTTGATACTTTGAGAAAAA
>Ga0172380_10007482_pt1 | contig 12252 bp, 16 predicted proteins | sample Leawe162metaG_FD_119747 | JGI IMG/M metagenome (GOLD analysis project Ga0172380, IMG submission 119747) | Leachate microbial communities from a municipal landfill in Southern Ontario, Canada - Leachate well 162 metaG | ecosystem: Engineered > Solid waste > Landfill > Unclassified | place...
CCCAGCACATTCCCGGCCAGCGTCAAGCCCCCGGCCCAATCCAGGCCCATGATGCCATCCACCACGGGGTACAGGATATTCGTGCGCGCCCATTGGGCGAAGTCCACGATGCCGCCGGCCAGCAGGTCCAGAATATCCCCCAGCACGTTGCCGGCCACATTTAACGCACCAGCCCAATCTAGCCCGCGAATCCCATCCACAACGGGGTATAAGATGTTGGTGCGCGCCCATTGGGCGAAGTTGACGGCACCCTGCCCCAGGATATCCACGACGGTTTGTAGCGCGCCGCCCGCGACGGCCAGGGCGTCACCCCAGTTGACGCCCGCGACGGCCTCCCCGATGGGCACGGCGATATGGTCCCAGGCCCACGTCGCGCCGAACTCGATGCCGCTGGCAATGCCGTCGACAATCTGTCGACCCAGCGACGTCCACTGGCTGTCCGCCGCGCCACCCTCTTTCATGCTGCGCTCGAGGCTCTCTGCGTCCATGCCATACAACCTGGCCAGGTCGATGCCCGGCAGCGGCTGCGCCGGCTTGGGGCCGCGTCCCATCGCCTCCCCGAACAGCTTGTACAGGTCCACGCCCGGCAACTGCTCGGCCAGGCTCGTCTCGAGATGGGCCACCATCTCGCTGGCTACGGCCGGCATCATCTCGGTGAGCCCTGTGGCCAGGCTGGTGGTGCCGCCCCAGGTGAGGGAGGTCACCTTCATCGGACCTTCCCAAAGCGGCATGTCCGGGAAGTCGGCAGCCCTGACCGTCGGCTTGACGGCCACCTCTGCCTCTTCCCCGCCGGGCAAGGCCCCTGTCAGGGCGTCGATGATAGGTTGCACCAGGTGCTCGTAGGCCCAATCCGTCGCGCCTACCAGACCCTCGCCGATTTTGTCCAGAATGAGCTCGCCCACCGCCGGCAGTCCGCCCGTCTCGAAGGCCGTCGTGATGTCGGTGATGATGGGGGACACCACGCTCGTGCCCCAGTCGATGACCCCCTGCAGGCCCGCCTTAATTTGCTCGAGCGCCCACTGCCCCACGCCGGCAAAGCCGCCCTCGCGGAACCGGTCCACGACCTGGTTGGCCAGGTCGGTCGCGCCCGCCGCGATGTCGCGCACGAAGTCGCCGAAGCCCAGCAGGTTCTCCTTGTAGGCCACGCCCAGCCCGGCCAGCGCGCCGACCACCAGCCCCACCGGGTTGAGCAGCATGGGCAGCGTCCGGGCCAGCAGGGCCACGGCCCCGCCGCCGGTTGTCATGGCCGCCGCCAATCCCGCCAGCGCGCCGACGACCATGCCGATAGTCTTGACCACCTGCGGGTTCTCACGGGCCCAACTGCGCAGGGCCGCCACCGCCGGGATGACGGCGCCCACAATGCGGTTGACGACGGGCAGCAGCATCATGCCAATCTCAATCTTGAGCGCCTCGGCCTGGTTCTTGAGCAGGGCCATCTGCGCGTTGACGCCTTCGAGTTGTATCTTGCGCGCCGCTTCCGTCGCGCCGTCCAGCCCCATCTGGAATTCCTCGAAGAATTCCGTTGAGGCCCCGCCCATCATGGACAGCACGGCGTTCATAGCCTCCACGCTGCCGAAGATATTCCCGACGCCTTGCTCAGCGTAGACGCTGGTATTCTTGATGTTCCACAGTGCGGCCAGGAGCGACCCCGTGTTCTCAATCAGCTCCTGCCCCGTCGCCACACCCAACTCCTCGAAGGCGGCCGTCATGCCCGCGGTGGGCTTCATCATCGCGGTCATCGTGGCGCGCAGTTGGGTCGAGGCCACGTTGGCGCTCAGGCCCTGGGCCGTGAGGTAGGCTACATTGCTGCCCAGCTCCTCGAAGGACACGCCCATCGTCTTGGCGATGCTGGTCACCTGTGGCATGGCCACCGCCAACTCGTCCATCGTGAGCACGCCCATGCCCACCGTGCGCGTCATGATGTCGCTCACGCGCGACGTCTGGTCGGCCGAGAAGCCGTAGGAGTTCATGATCGCGACCAGGCCCGATGTCGTGGCGCCCAGATCCGCCGCGCCGGCCTCGGCCGTCTTCATCGCCGCTTCCAGGATGGACATGTGCAGCGAGGCGTCCGACACGCCGCCGGCAATCTCGACGAATGCTGCGGCGGCCGCCTGCGGGCCGGCGACGCTCTTGGCGCCCAGGTCGAGCACCTGCGCATTGAGGGCCTGCATCTCGTCGCGCGTGACCCCCAGGATGGCCTGGGCGTCCGTCATCGTCTCGTCAAACTGGCGCGCGGAATTGATGGCGCTCTTGAAGCCCAGCGCCGCCGGCGCGATGGCTGCGCCCAGGGCCAGGCCGCCGACGGCCATCTTTTTGCCGAGCGACTCGAACTGCTTCCCGATGTCGCCGACCAGGGCTTTGATTTGCCCGCTGGCCTTGTTGTCCGCCCGGATGACGATTTCGATGGTATTAGCCACGGTTTACCGCTTTCGTCGCCGCCGCTTGCGCTGGGCGACTTTCTCCTCGACGTTCATGAACGCGATGTGCAGCGCGATGGTGCGCGCGTCCTGCGCGTCCAGCTCGGACGGCGTACAGTGGTACACGTCCCGGCATAGGCGCAGGTCGGTGTACTCCGGCGGCGCGGAGACCCCGCCTGTCCACAGGTGAATGGACAGGCGGTCCGCTAGTTTTTTTCCTCGGCCTTGCCCTCGAACACCCGCGCCAGAAAGCCGCGCTCGGCATCCGTCAGGCGGTCCACGACCGTCGGGTCGTCCTTCGGCAAGGGCAGCACAACCCCCTCGTCATCGACCCAGTTCCACTCGACGACGCGCTTGACGAGCTGGTCGTCGGCGGCGTCGAATTTGGTGGCCATGTCCATGCCCTCGAAGGCCAGCGCCAGCCGCTTGCTCTCGCCCCAGGTGACGGCGCGCACCTTGACGTAAGACCCCTCGCCCTGTACCGCGTCTGAGGCGTGGGTCGTGATGTTGAGTCGCCGGGCCATGGCTAGGTCCCCACCGGGGTGAGCGTGACCTCACCGTGTGAGCGCAGCTCGGCCGAGACCATGACGACCTCGTCGGCCTCCGAGTCCAGCCCGATGGGCGCGCTCATCAACACGAACTCGCCCTCGTACTGGTCCGAGCCGGGCTTGCCGTCGGGAACCTGGATGGTCAGCGTGCGCGCGCTGTCGTCGCCGCCGAAGAACCAGTCCTTCAGGATGTCGAGCGCCTCGTCGGCCGTCGTCGAGTAGATGACGTTCAGGGTCACCCCGACGTCCTTGCCCACGACGACGCGGGACTTCCACTGGGTGGAGAAGGGGCGGAACTCGCCCACGCCGTGCTCGAGCGAAATCTCGGCGCGGTTGGACGATCCGCTGATGTCGGTCGGCGAGCCGGACGCGTTATCCAGTTTGATGACGCAGTTGGTCGCCACAACAGCTGTAGTCGTTACGGTCATGAGGTTGTACTCCTTATACTGAACACGTCAGAACGAAACGAGCCCCGGCAAAACGCAGCTCCGGGTCGCCATAGGCAAACGTCACGCGCTCCGAGGTCCACTTGAACGCCCGGATCGCGGCCAGGCCGAAGAACGGTTTGGCGCGCTGGGCGTCGAGCACGTCCTCGATGGCATCCGCCACCGCGGCCACCGCGGCCATGTCCTCGCCGATGAGCGCGCGCTGGCGCACGTAAACATCGACGTGCACGGTGACCTGCTTCTGGCGCAGGCCCGCCCCAAATGTCGAGCGGTCGGTGCGGCTGGTGAAGTCCGCTTCGGTGCGCTCCCAGGTCACCTGGACGGTCGGCCAGTCGGTCATGCCGTCCGTGAGCGTCCCGTGGGCCTGCGCGCGGGCAACGCCCTCGGCCTCGGCCAGGGTGTCTTTAATCGCCTCCACCAGCGCGTACCTCACCGGACCATCCTCCCCACCGCCTCATCGAACAGCCGGAAAATGCGCTCGCGGTTGGCGTCCACCGCGCGCTGCAGGTAGCGGTGCCCCTTCGTGCCCCGCGCCCGGATGGCCAGGGCCACCGCCCAGGCGCTCGTGCCGTGCCGCCGGGCCCACGTCTGGAGCGCGGCGGGCGGCGGCATGTGCGGGCGCGTGCCCGTCTCGACATACGGCGCGTACTTGACGACCGACCCCACCACGCCCTGCAGGACCCGCTCGCGCCGGATTTCCGGATGGATGCTGGCCTTCAGGCGCCCGGTGTCCACCGGCGCGTTGCGCTTGGCGTCGGCGGCGATGAGCAGTGTCGCGTCGCGCATGGCACGCACCATCGGCTCGCCGTCCAGGTCGGCCGCCACCTTCTCCAGGTTGCGCTGCGTTTCGAGCAGCCCGCGAATGCGCGTCTCCATCAGCCCACCGCCAGCCGCACCAGGCGCCCGGACACCAGCATGTGCTCGACGTCCGGGTCGAGGACCTTGCGGTACATGAGCAGGCCCATATCCGCGTTGCCCAGCGTGTCGGCCCAGGCGCCCTTGCCGCGCTGCCACCAGCGCGCCGCCTGGACGATGGCCGCCTCGCGCACCTGGGGTGGGCAGGTCTCGGCGTAGCCCCAGCGGGCCGTCACGCGCACCGACGGCAGGCCAACTCCGTTGCGGGCCAGACGCGGGAACGTCGCGTAGGCCCCCCTGTAGGCCACCATCAGCCCCGTGTACGGTAGATTGGCAAAGTCGGGCTTGGCCGGATCGCCCCGGAAGGCCAGCCAGTCGTCCGCACCCCAGGCCGTCCAGGTTGTCCCGTCGCCCGTCTCGACCAGCGTGATGGCCGCGCACTCATCGATGGCCTGGACGCTGTGTCCCGACCCGGCGAACGTGCGCGCCACCGCCGTGGCCAGCGCCACGAATCCGTCGGGGCGGTTGCAGAACCGGTCGACCGCCGCGCTCGAGGCCGCCAGCAGCGCGGTCAGCACGGCATCGTCCGTTGTAGCTGTCTTCTCCAGCCGCGCGCGTAACTCGACCGCCGTCGCGTAACTCGTCATGGCGCGCGCTCCCCGTTCCGCCGGACCCAGCCGGCCATGCCCACCCCGCCGTCATCCACGATGTGCACGTCGAAGTCGCGCTCCAGGTGCGCCGCGAAGGCGTTGAGCGCGTCCCACACCGGCCGGCAGGGCCGCCCCGTGCCGTCGGGGCTGTAGTCGTGGAAGACCATCATGCCGCCGGGCCGCACCCAGTTGAACCACGGGAAATCATGCGCGACCCCTTCATGGTCCCCGTCCACGAAGACCATATCCAAGTATGGACCGCCGTAGTGGGTGATGTAATCCTCCGAGCGGGCCACGACCGGCTTGACGCGCTCGAAGACACTGAGCGCCGCGCGGGCCAGGGCCATCTCGTCGTCGCGCGGGTTGAGCGTCGTCAGGCGCGCGGCCGGCGCGGCCTGGGCCAGCATGCAGGCTGAGAACCCCAGCGCCGTGCCAATCTCCAGCAGATGTGCGCTCTCGAAGTCGCACCCGCGCGCCAGGGCATAGAGCGCGGCGGCCTGGTAGGGCGCCACCTCGCGCTTGATTTTGGTGGTGCCCACTCGCTCGCGAGCCGTCGCCAGCGCGTCCGGGATGCCTGGATGCTGGCGGACCAGGTGCGCCATCAGGCGCTCCGGTGTGCCTCTCAGTCGCATGAATACACCTCTCCCTCACGGCGCACGACGCCGACCAGGCCGCGCGGCCCCTTGTTGCCCCAGCACTCCATCAGCAGCACGTCCGGCTGGGCGCGCCCGATGGCCCGCAAGAACGCCATCACCCCCCACACCACGTCGGGGAAATGCTGCGCGCTCTGGTAATTGAAATCGTGCACCAGCAGCAGGCCGCCGGGCCGCAGGGCGTTGAACCACGCCAGGTCGCGCACCATCTCCGGGCCATGGTCGCCGTCCACGAACACCATGTCCAGCGGCCCCAGGCCATCGCGCAGCGCCGCGTCGCGGCTGTCGCCCTCCACCACCGTCACGTGGGGGTATGCGGTCAGGCTGGCCCGCGCCGTCTGGACGTGCTCCGGGTCGATGTCCACCGACGTGATGACGGCGTTCGGCGCGCCCCAGGCCAGCATCGCCGCGGAGAAACCCAGGCCGCAGCCAATCTCGACGATGTGCCCGCCGTCGTAGGCTTGCGCCAATCCGTACAGCGCGCACGCCTGGTAGGGCTGCATCTCGAGCGGCGAGCGCGGCACGTGCTGCCGGACCCAGTGATACACCATCGGCCCCAGCGGCCAGCGCGCATCCACGCGGGCCTGCAACTCAGTGGCGGTGCCGTGTGCGATGAACGTCAGGTTTACCATCGCTCCACCCCCCGCGCCGTCAGGCGGTAGGTGGCCTGCGCGAAGCCCCAGCGCACGCCGCCCAGGTCGGCCAGCGCGCGGTTGCGCGCCATCTGCTCGGGCGTGGCCGCCGGCTTGGGCGGGTGGTCCTGGTGGACGATGGTCATCCACTCGGACAGGTCCACCAGCGGCACCGCGGACGACGCCCAACGGCGCACCAGCCAGTTGTCGTAGAAGTCGCGCCCGATGCGAAAGTCGGCGGGCAGGCCGTCGGCCAGCGACACGCCCCGGTAGGCGAAGTAGTCCATGCCCGTCGAGCCGCCCGGCCGGCTCTCGGTCCGGACGCGCGCCTCGAAGGCCGGGCCGAAATCCGTCACCACCGCGCTCACCGCCATGTCCGCCCGCCGCCCGATGGCCACGAACGCGGGCAGGCCCGCCAGCGCCGCCAGCGCCGCCCCGAAGGACGGCAGGGCAATGTTGTCGGTGTTGAGAAAGCACCGCGTCGCGTAGCGCGCCAGACGCTCGCCGGCCTCGACCGCCGCGCGCACGAAGGGCACGCCGTCGGCGTCCGTCTCGACCGGGGCGTATTCGACGCCCAGCCGCGCGGCCCAGCCGGCGGTCTCGTCATCGCCGAGCAAAATCACCTGCGCCCCCAGAGCCTGCCACGATCGGACGGCGTTCTGCTGGATGGTGTCGAACGGCGGCTCAAACCGCCGGGGCACGCTATAACAGGTGAGCACGGCACAACCTCCCGTAGGTAATCAGGGCCTCGCGCAGCATCCCCCCATTGAACGTGCTGTTGGTCAGCGTGTAGGGGATAGGCATCTCGACAATCCACCCGTCGGCCTGGTGCGCCTGGTAGAGCAGCTCCAATTGGAACGCGAACCCTCGCGCCCGCACGGCGTCCAGGTCCAGGCCGCGCAGGAAGTCTGCGCGCCAGCAGCGAAAGCCGCTGGTTGCGTCGCGCACGTGCAAGCCCAGCCGGCGCATCAGCCAAGCCGCGCCCAGCGAGATGGCCGTCCGGCGCCCGTGCCAGTCGAAGCGGCTGGTGAAGCGCGAGCCGATGACCAGGTCCGCCCCCAGCAGGCGTGTGACGGACGCCATTTTTTTCGCGTCTTCGGGCCGGTGCGTGCCGCCCGCGTCCATCTGGACCACCCACTCAGTCTCCGTCGCCAGGGCCGTCCGCAGGCCCAGCAGAACGGCCGAGGCGATGCCGAGCTTGGCAGGCCGGGTCAGCAGCGTTGCGTGGGCGAACGTCCGCACGATGGCGCCCGTGCCGTCGGGGCTGCTGTCATCCACGACGATGCACCGGCATTCGCGCAGGCCCTCCAGCAGCGCGCCGATGGTCTCGGCCTCGTTGTAGGTGGCGATGACGGCGGTGATGGTCATAGCTCCTCCCAATGGTCAGGCGCGATGGCCGGGCGGTCGCACTCGTTGAGCGTGTAGGCGGCCAGGAACCAGCTTGAATGCGGCTGGCGGCCTTTGGCCTCATAGCTGCCGAATTTCGTCTGTTCCCACTGTGCCCCCGGCACGCTGGCCTGCGCCGACTCGGCGCTGTCGAAGACGCCCACCACTTCCGACTGGAACTCATCCCCACCGTAATCCAGGATGTATATCAATACCCATACGGTTTTCATGCCCTGGCCGCCTCTCGCAACTGGGGGAATGCATCGAGTAGCGTGGCGCGCAACCGCCCCGCCAGCGCCGCCCAGGTGTAGCGCGCTTGTACCAGCGCATAGCCCGCGTCCGCGATGCGCGCCCAGTCGCCGGTTTCCAGCAGCGCGTCAATCTGCTGGCACGCCTCGTCTGCGTCGCGGAAGTCCACGTAATGGACGCCGCGCCGCACGTCCTCCTCGCCGCTCACGCGCGGCCAGGGGCTGGTCAGCAGGCAGGACCGGCAGGCCATCACGTCGAAGGTGCGGTGTGGGCGGTTGGTCGTCGTGCGCGCCAGGTTGACACTCACCTTCGCCCGGTTGAACCCGCGCGGGTATTCCTCGCCGCTCCGCTTGCCGCTGGTGAACGTGTAGCCCCGCGCCGCGCAGTGCCGCGCCAGATGGGTCATCAGCCGCGCGCGCGCGCCGTCATCCGACGGGTGGCAGAGCATCGACACATCCACCGTCTTGGCCTCGCCGTAATCCCGGTAGTACCGGTCGTTAGGCGCGTAGCCCAGCCGGCGCACCGGCACGCCCAGGTCGTCGAAGCGGTCCAGGCGGTCGTGGTCCACCAGGATGAGGCCGGCCTGCGTGGCGTGCTCGTAGCGCACGCGGTAGGCGTCCCAGCCGAGCGTGCTGTCCACCACGACGTAGGCCACCGGCAGCGCGCCCCGATTGACGAGCACGCCGTAGGCGCCGCAGTCCTCCCACACCACCAGGTCATGGCGCGGTGCCAGTGCCGACAGGTCGAGCACGAACCCCTTGCGCACCGGGATATGGTGTACCTGGAACTCGGGCACATCGTAGGCCCACCACCCCACGGCGCGCTGCTCATTCGCGCGCGGGCTGTCGCGGTGCACCAGGGCGACGCGAAGCGGGGTCATGCCCTCAGCCTCCCTCGTAAGGTCTCCAGTTCCTGCCGCAGCGCGTCCATCCGCTCGCGCAGCGCCGGCGTGTCCCCCTCGCGTTCGAGCCGGGCTTGCAGGTCGGCGATGTCCTTGGTGATGCGCTCGAGCTTGCCGAGCGCCTTAATGCCACGCAGGTGTTTCATCCCCTCGCCTCCGGTTTGTGTGCGGGATGTACCGCGGCCCACGCCTCTCCGCTGTCCAGCCGTCCGTCAATCAGGCCGCGCCAGCGCCGCGCCGTGAGTTGGTAGTGCAGAATCAGGCCGCGGCTCGCATCCAGGTAGCGCGTGCACAGGTTGTACTCGTTGCCCAGCACGTACAGCCGCACCGGCTCGGTGTACAGCACGCGCAGCAGGGCCGCCTGGTCGCGCGCGCCCCAGCGCTGCCATTCCTCGTGCCAGCGCCGGAAGAACCGCGCCGTCGCGTCGTTGCGCCGGAAGGAGAACACGCCGCCGTTGAGCTGCAATTGGTCCTCGCCACCCATGACGGCGAACGTCTCGTCGCACTCCGGGCCGTTGTCGGGCCGGCGCATGTGGGTCGTGGTCACGTACTTGTCCGGGTTGATGCAGTACACCACGTCCCAGCCGTCTTCCAGCGCGTCGAACAGCAGCGAGATATCGGCCACCACTTCCGTGTCGGCGTCCAAATAGAGCACGTACTCCCACTCCTGCGGGGCCAGGTCATAGATGCGCGTCTTGACGCTGCGCCCGCCGATGTCGATGTCCTCGTGCTGAATGAACACGTCTTCCCCCGCCCCCAGCGGGGTATCGGACACCAGCGCCACGGGCAGGCCGGGCATATGCGCCTTGAGGCTGGCAATCGCCCGGACGGCGCACTCGCGCGCCGGGGGGCCGTAGGCCACGTAGTACACGCCCGCCTTGCCATGCCAGGGCTTGGCCGGCGGTTGGTAGGGCACGTTGTACAGGACGCGCTCGAAGGCATCCAGATGGCCCTCCAACCACGCCGTGTCATTGAAGCGCTCCGTCGCGCCACGCAGGCTGGCGGGGTTGTAGCCGTTGCCGGCCAGCACCTCCAGCGCCTCGCTCAGCGCGCGGTCGAGGTCGTCCAGGTCCCCGGCCCGGTAGCGGTGTAGGTTCTCCAGCGCCGGCAGCTCGTCGAACACGCCCACGCCGCGCGGGATGACGACCGGCACACCGCAGGCCATCGCCTCCAGCGGCCCGTAGCCCACGCCCTCAATCGTGCTGGTGCAGACGTACACATCCAGCGAGCGGTAGAAGGCGGGCACGTCCTCCCAGGTCACGTGCTGCGTCGGGACTGGCCAGCCCTCGCCGATGGCGGTGAATTCCAGGTCGCGGCGGCGCGTGGCCAGCGCGCCCAGCAGCGCCTCACCTTTGCGCCCCGCCGGGTAGACGAAGCCGCTCGTGCCGACGCGCGGGCGCTCGTGGCGGCCTCGCGGGCCGGGCACGAAGTGCAGCCGGTCGAGCGGGACGTTCAGGCGCGCCGTCGGGCCGTGCGCCTTGAGCGGCTCCTCATAGAGCTTGCAGCCTGTCAGGCGCAGGTCCACCCGCGCCGCGCAGGCGTCCCACATTTCGAGCTTGCCGTCGCGCCCCTCGTCGCGATGCGAGAACCAGGCGGCGGTCGGTGTGGCGTCGAACGACCGAAAGCGGTCCCATTCCAGGTAGGGCCAGAAGTAATTCAGGTCGGCGTGCGGGTCCGGCGCTGGTCCCCCGCTGAACGCAGGGTGGGCCGTCAGCACGCGGATTTTCCGCGCCAGAATGTGGTCCGTCTCGAAGTCCCGGCTCACGATGTGAATTCTCACCGTAACACTCCAAAATGGTGGGAGACCACTGGCCCCCCGTTAAAAGGCCGTCCTAACAGCCAGAGTTTGACGGGCACCCGCGCCAGCGCGCGCAGCAACGCGCCCTGGTCCTGGTCCCGGAACCGCGCCCATTCCGCGCGCCACGCCGCGAACAGCGCCCGCGTCCGGTCATTGCGCGCCACGAAGAACACTCCCGCCTGCAGCTGCAGCGGCTCGCGCGTCCCGACCGCCGCCAGCGTGGCCGCGCGGTCGGCCTCGCCCACGTGCCACAGCAGGTCCGCGCCCTGGTTGGCGCTCGGGCACAGCGCCAGGTCCCAGCCATCGCGCAGGACGGCGAACCCCGCCGCCAGGTTGCCGTGCACAGTCGTGTCGGCATCCAGGTAGACGGTCCGCGCGAACGGCGTCCAGTCGAGCAGCGCCGTCTTGAGCGCCCGCGCCCCGATGGCATCCGGCAGACCGTCCGGCGTTTCGGTCGCCACATGCACCGGCAGGCCCGGACAGGCCCGCACCAGCGCGTCCGTGGCGCGTCGTGCGGCGTCGCGTGCGCGCTCGCCCAGCGCAATCATCGCCACCCCCTCACCGGTGCCGTCCACGGTTGGTCCAGACGGTGGGCAGGTCGCACACCAGCGGCTTGACGGCGTACAGCGCCCGCAGGAAGGCGAGCTTATCCTCGCCGCCGGGGACGCGCGCTCGCTCGGCATGCCACGTCTCCACCAGCTTTCGCGTGTCCGAGCAGCGTCGGACGAACACCAGCCGGGTATCGCGCAGCGGCACGCGCAAGTCGTGGATGACGCTCTCGGTATAGGCCCGCTCTTCCTCGCTCCCCACATCGCGCGCCAGGGTGTCGTAGTCCCACAGCGGGACGGCCACCTGCCAGTGTTTGAGCAGGTTGAAGCCCTGCATCAAGTGGTCCATGCGCGGCTCGAACTCCGGCACCCACAGCAGCGTCTCGCTGTAGGGCAGCAGGGGCCACGCCTCGTCGTGAAACGACATGCGCAGGTTCTCCACCTTAGCCAGCCGGTCGCGTACGGTCGGCGCCACGCCGCCATAGCAGGCGATGCCCGCCGTCGGCGGGTTGGCCGCGCCGGTGTCGATTTCCCACACCTCGGCGTCCCCGACAGCAATCCACTCGCGGGCGCGGTGCTTGCCCACTTCCACCAGGTCACCGGGACGGTAGGCCACCGCCCTCCCGGCCAGGAGCAGATTCTTCGCCGTCTTCAACCGAACCCACATACAGGTCCTCCCCAATGGGGCGGCGCGAGGCCGCCCCGTGTGCGTGTCAGCCAGGCGAGAGACTACTCGACCACTTCATCCAGCAGGTCGCCGGACGCCGGCTTGTAGCGCGGCGCGCCCCACACCGTCACGCCGAAGATGCCCGCCGAGGCGGGGGTGACTTCGACGTTGATGTAGCGGTAGCCGTCATTCTTGTCCAGCTCTTCCGCGTTGACGTTGATGACCGACACCGTATCGTTGTCAGTCGTCGCGGTCTTGGCGATGTCCTTGGCGTTGTCATCCAGCGCGGCGGGCGTGCCCGTGCTGGTCACAAGCTGCTCGATATCGACGTCCAGATTGCCGCCGATCACCCCGCAGTGGAGCACGATCATCACCTGCGTGTACAGGCTCATGTCGATGGCCCCCGTGTTCTGCTCGGTGCTGTGGCTCGCTGGCGCGATACCGCCCAGATATTCCAGTCCTTCACTGATGAGCTGCATGTTAGATTCCTCCTTCTTCACCC
>Ga0172380_10007483_pt1 | contig 12252 bp, 13 predicted proteins | sample Leawe162metaG_FD_119747 | JGI IMG/M metagenome (GOLD analysis project Ga0172380, IMG submission 119747) | Leachate microbial communities from a municipal landfill in Southern Ontario, Canada - Leachate well 162 metaG | ecosystem: Engineered > Solid waste > Landfill > Unclassified | place...
AATCATGAAAAATGAATAGATAGTCAGACTATTGTCACGACCGAGAAGATCGTAGACAACAAGCATCTGGGTAGTATCACACTCGTCAAATGCCAACTACTTTCAGGCAAGATGCATCAAATCAGAGTGCATATGGCACATATTGGACATCCAGTGATAGGAGATATCATGTATGGCAATGCCATCCTCAACAGGATCGCTCACAAAGAATATAAGATAAACAGACAACTACTCCACAGTTACCACTACGCATTCGTGGATCATGAAGGAAAAAAAATAGAGGCTATAGCGCCTCTACCTGAAGATTTTGAAAAACTTGGATAATCAGAACAGATATACGTTAGCCTCTCTTAAATTTGATCTGCAGCATATTACCAGTGATGGGGTGTTGCACACTTGATAAGCCTATCGTGTTTGCATGGTAGTCACGATCAAGGCTAACGCCAGCAGCAAATGTCGTGGAAACGCTCGTCGTATCGACTTGCTTCAGAGTATCCATATATCCAATAATCTGATCCATCTGACGAAGATACATCTCATATTGTTGATCATCCAAAGACAACATCGTCATCTCCAACAATCTATCAAACTGCGTTGTGGTTATAGCCATATCGATACATACATAAACAAATTATCCATTATATTCTCTGTCTGTCCTACGTACCGCTTGTCATGCAAATGTAACATGACGATCCGATCTGCCCAGATACATCTCAAGAGAGTAACCATTGCCGTCATGAGGGTAAAAATCAGCCTCAGGATCTGGTCTAAGACCATTGAGGGCATCTACAATTTCATGAGGGGTTTTTGTTCTACTTTTGCCGGCGTTGCTGCGACCCTCAAACAAATCAGTGACAGCCTTGGCTTGATGTTTGCTCAGCCAATCTCTTTTGATCAATACTTTTGTAAATTCTACTGCTTGAGTGATACTCAGTGCATCACAATCTGGAAATAATTCCTTAGCGCGATCTTCAGCATCAAGAATATTGATAACAGTTTTCATGAGAGTGTATACAGAATAAATTGTCCACTAGCTTGACAACTTAATTATTTTTCTGACATCTTCAAATACTTTTTGTGGGGCCTGATCTGCGTCTACCTCTACCAACATATCTTGAGTCCTCATATACTCGATGATAGGCTCCGTCTCTCCATGATACTGATCTATTCTTTTTCTGATTGCATCGGGATGATCATCCTCTCTGGTTATGATTTCATATCCTTGTTGCTTTACTAAGTCCAATTCTTGATCATCTTTGATGAGATACAGCATATTATCTTTGCGATAATATCTTCTTCCCATGAGACGCTGCATAGCTTTTTTGTCATCAAGTTTGAGGTATATACCTACCAACTTGCGGTGATGTTTGTATTCAAAATCCAACAAATGAAACAACTGAGGCAGATTTCTAGGATATCCGTCAAACAAGATATGTTGCTTTTCATCAAGCATAGGTATCATAAGATCAAACACTGCATTGGTTACGCTGTAGTGGATGTACTTTCCTTGATTGATTTGTCTGACAAATTCACCTACTCTATTATTGAGCGTACTCAAAGCTCTGAAAATACTTCCTGTCTCAAACAACGCAAAATTGGGAAATGATTCTACAATATTTTGCGCCTGTGTACCCTTACCAGCTCACTGTACACCAAATAATACAATATCAGTCATATATATGATAATCTGAAGATAAATACTTTCTCCTATTAATGGGTTTTGTGTTCTTTCCAGTATGCTATTTTGAGTTCTAGTTCTATCTTTTCCAAATCAGCTTCGATAGCATGCATTTCGGTATGTGATTCGTTTGCTTTTTGTAGTTTATCTTTCAGGATCACCTTGTTTTGCAAGAGCACATCCAGTGGATTCTGATTATCAGTAATAACCATATTGGTAAGTATCTGCACTTCATTATCCTCCACTTTCAAGATACCTCCCAACACACCAAACACAGCATATTCTTTTTCTATCAAAAAATTGAAGTGTCTATCTACCTTCATCTCCACTGGCACCAGCTTGATCAGGCCAGGTTTGAGCACTGCTATCAGATTATCATGTCATGGCAAGACAGTAATTTGTCCCAACATAGTATCCACCGTCAATTGCTTAACCTCTTCATCCCAAATCAATCCTTCCAACGATGTTATTTTCAAGTGCAGCATTGTATTCCCGAATCTACAAATTAAATCTTATTCCTATTTTTTTAGCCTTTCAGCTTTTTAGCCCTTTAGCCTTTTCAGCTTATCTTATATTTCTATATTTGGCGCGCCACATTTACAACAGTAGAGATAGTTGAATGGGTAGATGGTGCCGCATTGCTTGCATGCTACCTTGAGCTTAGAGCCACAAAATACACAGTTGTTGTAGTCGGTAAGGTTGGTTCTGTAGCACTCTTTACACACCACTGTATGTAGGTCCAATCCCTCCAATCACACATGTCTCTCGTGTTTGTAAGAAACAGGTCTGATGAGAAAATACAAGGGCAATCAAATGAGAGGCGTCCCTACTATTACAAATAATACGGACATGAATTGCAGGCTCAGACTGCTGGATCTATGTATGGAGTCTTTGAGAGTCCACAGCACAGCGTATACTCGAGCACCGATAAAAATTGATATCCCAGCGTACGCCAAGACGCCATCACCAGTAATTTGTGTTATAGATTGAATAATCTGATCCATGAAAGCCACACCATAAGGATATAATAGATATGGCTGACAGTAATTTTGTTGGTGATATTATCAAACAAGAAATTGGAAAAGCAGTACGACACTGTACCACCCGAATAGTATGCTACGCATCTACGCAAGACCACTACGAAGTAGGAGTAACAGTATCTGAGGGTAAAGCGGGAGCAACTTCATCCACCATATCTACCTTGGGAGTTGATGTATCCTCAAGATCAGTATCCTCAGTATCTACTACGCCATCTCCATCGACATCAAATTCTTCATCTGGGATAGTCTCCCTTCACTTACCGTCTTTTCGCTTCTCTATCACCTCCTCATCTGCATCTTCATTTTTGGCAATCTTATCGAGCACATCCGCTGAAATTCCTTTTTCTTGAGCTCTCTTCGCAAGCGCCTCATAATGAGCAACAAACAGCTCGCCTATTCTTTTGCATCACTGATAGACAAAATCAAGTATATCACCAATAACAGGAACAAATCAAACCGTACCATCAATAGCCAAAATAGTATTTATCTTCCTATGCTGTTTTTTGGAGAATCATACTGTTTTACCAAGATAATGATAATAAGCCGCCAATGTGATACTTGCGCCAGCATCACCCAAGCCAGGAAATAAACTGATAATAGCCTCAGTAGGATCGGTATATTTTGCCATCGCAGTAGTTGTATTTGCCGCTTTTTTTGCCGCCTCAAGTTGTTTAATAATCTCTTGTTGCTCTGTGTGCTCTTTGTTGTGCTGTCCTTGTTCATTGCGTCAGATTTTTTCTCATCATTGCCTTTCTCTCTTCTTTCTATCTGCTAACTCTTTTAGTCCTACTTTAGCGAGTCATTTTTCGATAAACACCTGTTTCCATGTTGGGACTACAGCGCCATCAGGAATTACTTCACCAAGGACTTTCCCTTTTAGTGACGTATTAAGATTGTCCACAATACCTCCCATAGTAATAAGTGCATGAATAAATAGTAAACCACATATCAATTATACTGACAAGAACAACCTTTGTCAAACAACAAAAAATAATCTGATATCTCAGGTTATTCATGTATTAATATCAAAACAGGAACATTACTAGTGAATACGATCTGCATATCCTAAAAACTCTTCGGCGGTAAGATCTTTGACGTAAAAGATATCGCGTATTTGCATAGCTCAAGTACCAGAAAGTTCATAGAGTGCGGGAGATATGGTGACGGATCAATCTCATGCATTGTACGATGCCTTTAGTGTAAGGATAAATGTATCATCCTCTGCCGCGTTCAGTAGCGCATCACTAGGATTTTGTTCAAAAAATATAATGTTATCCGTGGGCATAGCATGACCTACTTTTTTAGCCCAATCTAGTTGCTTCTCAGACTCCCGTACTGCAAGTACAAGGTTCCCCTGCTTGTGTTTCTCATATATATACCTGATTCATGAAGCTATGAGCTCTTGGGCAGATTTGGAACACTGATAAAGAGAATCAATAAATCATACGGTGGATGAAGATATGGATACCACGACTCAGTCATCAAGAGCATCCGCTATTGATCATGCAGGGAAATGCATGGGAGTATTGGTTTCGGTAGAAGGAGTAGTAGGGTTGTGTATATCAATCATATGTTGATGATGAGAAATTTATATTACGATCTTGGTGTTGCTGGTTGAGAAGTACTTCCTCTAATAGGCACAGCAGCAATATTTTTATTGAACAGACTAAATATATTGGCAGACGTCCTTCTGGTGATCCTTGAGACCAAGTTATTTCAAGCTTCAAGTGTACTTCTTAGAGCATCACTAAAGCCATTCATAAGTCTATTTCCCACAGTACCAATAGTCCTGGGGATAGATCTCCATCGCAAGACACCAGCATCGTTAAAATTATTTGCAATATCCGATCCAATGTTTCTTACTTCCGACCACCACGAGGTTGCGGCATTTTTACCAGCATTCACTGTCTCATCGGCAGCATCCACAAAAGGACCAACGGCTGTCGAAGCAGCGGCTGGGAAAAATCTTTTAGTAAAATAATTATCAGTAAATATATTTGCCATGAACAGATAGACTAAATATTAAAGATTACCAGATAGTTCTTTTGTCTTGGTGTCTATCTGCTTTATAAGTATTTTTATTTCTCTGTCAATAGCTCTTACTCTATCTATAGATGCTTGATCTTTTAAGTAGTGTATATTTTTGGTGATATTGCCTCTTTCCTGTTGCAAGCCCCTAATCTGATTCTCAAGGAGAGATATCTGCCTATTTATAGCTGAAATTTCTGCAGGTCCCAATTCTCTTTTGGGCTGAGCAAGTCATTGCACGTGTTTTTTACGAGCTTCTAGCTCCGCTTTCTTGATTTCAAGATCCGCTTGTTCAATCTCTTCTCTCAGTGCCTTATGAGGATCGGGGGTAGCAGGTGTTGTGAGTTCTTTTTTTCTTTTTTCAGCTTCGAGTTGTCTCATTTCTGCCTCTAGTAGGTCTGCCTTTAGTTTGGCTTCCTCCGTTTGTCTTTTGACATCTGCATGAGGATCGGTGCCAGCAGGTTTCTTCAACTCAGCTTCTTTTTGTTGCAACTCTAACAACGCAATCTCTTCTTTTTTCAGTTCCTGATCCACCTTTGCTTTTTCGATAGCCTTTTTTTGAGCATCAAGGGGATCAACGGGAGGTGTCGCTGTAAGTTCACTTAATTTTTTATTGTCTTCAGCCAACTCAACTTTTGCCTTTGCTACAGCAATAGCTGCTTGTAGCTCTTCGGCTGACATATAATCAGGATCAGCATGACTAGCACGAAGTTTTGCCAATTTACGTGTGTGTTCAAGATCTCTGATTTGTTCCTCTCTTGCTTCTATCAGTTCTTTTAGCCTTGTTTCTTCTTTCTTTCTCTTAAGATCTAAGGCCGCTTGCTCCATTTCATGAGTATGTTTTTCACCAGTACGTCTATCGGCAGCATTTGCTCTTGCTCTCTCAGCGCGCGCATTTTCCACTGTCTCCTGTCTCATTAGATCATCTTCCGCAGTCATTTTTTGATCAACCGCTATGGCCTTCCTGATCAAAGCTTCTAGTTCCGTAATCAATCTCTCAAGTCTCTCAATGTTTTGACGATGATCTTCTTTTTTAGCAAGACCAATCCTGCGACCAATAGCTGCGCCTATCGTTCTACCAATTCATTTACCATAATACTTATCTCTGAGTCTTTGAAGTTGATTTTCATAGTCCATTTTTTGGCGAACCAACTCTCCGATCTCCCCATCAAGAGTTTTCGCCAAAACAGCCTCTTCTTTTTTTTTCAAAAGGCCAGTATCTCTTCACAGAGCCAACATTCATTGCACATCTCACAACAAATCGACTATGTTTCTTACCCATCATGTACTACCAGATTGTCCACCATCTGCCATATGTTTTGTTTGCTAATAAATTAAATGTAATTTTGTATAGTATAGGCAAAAACTATTCGAATATACCAGCAACGACCTGATATCCAAGATATGTCCCTATCAATTTCCGTGTTTCCCAATTCCATATAGTATCATTGGTAGATTTAACAATAGTCTTTGCTGCTGTAGTAATAACCTCACCAGCTTCTTCTACCGTCTTACCAACCAAGCCTCATACTTTATCAATATAAGCCTTCAGCTTAGCAACGTTTTCCTCGGACAGTAATACATCAAATACTTCATAGGCTTCCTTGATAGCGTCTTGAGTCCATCATCACGCTGTATCAATAACCCAGGTTCCCAATTTTTTCATATCAGGACCGAGTACCTCCATAGTGAAAGACTTACCATCATCATACACCATCCTCATAGCCTTCTTACCATCTGTGTAGATCCTGTTGATAGCACCAGTGCCGTCTTCATACAGTACCCCGACTCATTTCTTAGTTTCATCGTAAGCAATTCAAACAATCTTTGCCGTACCTGGTATTGCCTGTGCTAATATACCACCAACATCTCATCCAACTCTATTCACTGCGGTAACAACATCACTCCATAGCACAGATCCTGTATTCATAATACCTTTATTTACCTTCAACATTACTTCTCCAATAGTTTTCGCATCTTGGTAGTCAACCGCATACGTTCACCCCTGATCCAATACTTTATTATCAGGTCATAGCGCAAGAGTTTCTGGTGGCAATCATCATTTTCCCTTTGGTCGAATAGATTCACCATCAACACCTCTTTTCATACTATTCAATAAGGTAGCAAGTTTGTCTCATAAAATATTTCTTCATGTTTCATATGGTATAGCAAGCTTAAGCATAGTATTCGCCGTGCTAACCTCATCAGTAAAGTCAAATACACTGGTCTCATCATATAGCGACAATCATGCTCATCGACCCAACATAGCGCCTTCGTTCCATTTCCGTGGATACTTATTGATACCCACTTTCGAAGATGTATTATCTCACCAAGCATCAATAGCTCATGCAGCAACTGACCAAACATTGGTGATAACATCTGCTATCATCAAATTTTGCAGAAATCACTCAGCTCCCAATTGTTCATTTCCGTTTATACCAATAGAATTAAAATCAAACGCCAATCACGTAGACTGCGATCTACCACTCAGCGCAACCTTTCTACCGTGATTTTGATAATAGAGCTTACCATCAAACACCCTCAACTCAGCATTGATAGTTTCCATGGGCGAAAGCTGCCTCATGGTATTAAACGCTATAACTAGAGCACTTGCTTCTGACTCTGGGAAAGGGTCAGGCAAAGTTGTTAGACCAGTGATAAGAGTTTTGGTTTCAGCATCATCAACTACTACAGCGTCATCTTTTGTTACCTCTCTAATGAGTCACTTACCTTGTAACTCAGCAACGGCAGTAGGCACAGCCTGTCATTTACCAATAATGTCTTTTACTTCTTGCGCCTTGCCCTCCATGACCACATGTCATGGATAATGTTTCTTTAACCACGTATTGGTTTCTTGTTCCAAGGCCGTACGCTCTGTTTCGGCTGTCTTCTTCAATTCTGCGGCCGCTGTAGCAAGTTTTGCATCAAGGTCAATAAGAGGCATGGTTGCAACTGCATCCGCACTCGTAATACCAGCTGCACTAAGATACGCGTTAAGTTGTTTGTTGAGTTCTGCACCTCCGTCATACTTATCTGCATGAATAAGACTCGCAATAACTCCACCCGCCTCTGCCTCATTGAGATCCGTCAGTGGTTTTGCTTTCGCCAGGTCAGCCGATACCGCTGTTATAGGACTAGCTGCAGGATTTATATTTCTTAGGTTATAATCAGTTAAAAACGCATTGTTATCGAACACCCAATTTGAGCCATCAAATTTGAGATATTGTTTCAGATTATCTCTTTTTTCGGGTACAAATAATCTCTTAAGGCCTTCTACTTTATCTCTGCCTTTTGATAGTAAATCATATTTTTTTTGTATTTCTGGACTATACGAAGTAAAATCTCATGATCCTTTTCAGAAAAATTGGCTAGTATTGAGAACACTATTTTGACCTCATTTCCAAAAGATATCCCATCAACCCAGAGCGTTACTAGAGAGCAAACCATACAATACCGCTCATCGAGCAAGTTTTTCTCCTAGACCACTAGTATTATTCCAGTAGTAGTTGAAAATCATGAGACCTACCAGCACTTTCGCTATAGTTATGGTTGTCTTTATATTTTTACCCTCATATCACGCCTTTGCCATAGCTCATCACACTATACCCTCTCCTCAGGCATCGACAATTTTTTCAGCACTCACGTCACCGCCCCAAAGATCCTTACCAGCTTTCAAATTTGCCTCCAGTGCTCATTGGGCTTGGGAGAGCTTTCAGGCATCTATACCCGTAGCGTTGCCATTTGCATCTGTGATAATAGCACCAGAAGCTGCAAGAGCACGAGTCTGTTGCTCTATGAGCATCCTCATACGCCTTTCAGAAACAATGCCAGCTTCTTTATACAATTTATTATCAAGAGCGATAAACCTCTGCTCTATTTCAGCAAGATCTTCCACATTGTTTGCGTTGCGTTTTTTCATCCTCTCCTGTCTTTGTCCAAGAATTCATCTTCTTCCATCTTCGGTTTTTTCATAGGTTTTATCGATACCCTTCCTTTTGCCTACCAAATGGTCTAGATCATTACGTAGTCACGCCAACTCCGTACCATAGGTCGTAAGCTTCGCCACACCAACTTTGACTTCCAAATCCTTGAGGTCATTTTGCAATTGATCAGTGGTCACCTTAAGCGTGCCAGCATCCAATCCACCAGAATCTTCCTCTAAGAGATCAAAGTAATTTCGACCAGATGAATACAAGGCTATTTTCATCACAATGATAATATATTAAATATGCAATTACCAGATTATAATCAGCAATGATCAATTTGTCAAAAAAAACATCATTCAGATTATTTCCATATCGCAAGCCAAATGCACGCAATCCCATTGGCAAACACAAGTTACTTTATTACTCATACTATCTCCGTCAAAAATTTGCCTTCAGACACACAAATCACTACAATGCATATACATCAAGATCGGTGTCATTTATCCACCGTATCCTCATTATGTCAGCTTCTACCCTCGTCATCGGCAATATCTCTTGGATTCACTTGGTCAATCCTTCTGAACAAGAGATCACAAAACTCGCAGCACAGCATGATCTACATGAACTGGTGGCGGAGGATTTGATGGAACTCAATACACAGGATAAGATTGATGTCTATGATGATCACATAGCGCTCGTGATTCACTTTCCCAAACTCGGACCTGGATCTACGGGTTATCTTCTCAATGAGTTCAATATCGTACTTGGCAAAGATTATATCATCAGCGTGACAAGGTTTCACACCAATCATATCGAAAACCTTAGGAAAGAGTTTATCAACGAGATGCATCAATACCAAAAAGATGACGAACATTTCAAGATCACACCTTACTTCATGCTCTATGAGATCATCAATACGATGTATGATAAGCTGAATAGGATACTTGCCAAAAACGCCAAAGACTCGCTCGTGATAGAAGAGCAGATTTTCAATCATATTTATGATTCTCAGGTTATCTCCAATCTTTTGATCAAAAGAAGAAATCTCAGTTTCATCAAACACAATTTTGTGTCCCAAAAAGAGGTAATTGAGGAGCTCTCCAACACCCTACCCAGTTTTTACGAAGAGGAGCTCGAAGTCTATTTTGACGATCTTATTTCCAAACAACAAAAACTGACCCACGTCATCGAAGATCAGCAAGCCAACATCAACTCACTTGCAGAGACATACAATAGCCTGATGAGCATCAGGATGAACGACACCATCCTATTGCTTACAGTTGTGACCATCATATTGGGAACCATGACACTGGTTGCTGGTATTTACGGTATGAATGTCAGACTACCTTTTGACCAACATCCTTATGCCTTTGTGGGTATTATAGGATTTTTGGCAGTTTTTGCACGACTACAATTTATCGTGCTCTCCAAACTTATCATCAAGAAACCCAAAAGAAAACCTAATCAATCAGCATATCCATGATAATATTGGCAACGCCTACATTGCTGTCCAAGTATTTTTTGGTTTGCAAAAACTTGCTGCTCCAGTGCATATCATCAGCAAACACGATTTGAAGCATATCTAGCGCAAGCATCAAGGTGCCCATCTCATGCAGTTTCATAAAAGCAGCGTGCTTAGTAATCAGAAATTCGGACGATAAGTAGTTGCTGTCCATCATTTTCACGACATCCAATAAGGCATGATATTTTGGATCATCCAAAAGTCTTTTTGCCAAACCTGGTCTGCCCATAGACCAACGCAATGCAGCAGGCAAGTCAGGATTTCACGCATAACCCAGTATCTCCATACCTTGTTGCAACTCCTGTTCAGGCACTGGATACAACTGGATCAATAAGCCTCTAGAAACGATCGTAGGTAAAAGTTGGTTGGGATTGCTGCAAGTACAAATAATCAATCTATCAGTCAGTGGTTCTTCTAGCGTCTTGAGCAGCGCATTGGAAGCACCGATGCCCATTCTTTCTATATTTTCGATAATCAGAACTTTTCTTTTACCAGCAGGAGACGTAGCCATCCAAGCCAACATTTCCCTCACACCATAGTCCTGATATATACTACCATCAGACAACTTGATGACAGATTTTGCGTCATCTGAGCTTATCTTGATGCTATGACTCGTGCCTATCAGCTTATCATTTGATTCTTTGAGTTCTAGCCACTGATCAGAAAAATCCTGAATTTGTAGGCAATCTTGCAACATCACTCCTCCTACCAGTTGTGGCAGCACAGACTGGATCAACGTCGTCTTACCGATATACTGCGGTCCGCACAAAAGCAAAAAACCGTGATCAATCACATTGGTCTGGATAATGCGATCCGCAATGGTCTGGAAGTAAGCGACTGCCTGTTTATTTCCTACAAATGTCATATTATAGTGGCTGTGAAGATGATAATTGTTGTTGTATAAGTGCATCTATTTCATGAATAATATGATCAATCGAAGTATCGGATCAGACACTACAGGCAGCGGCCCTATCGTGACCGCCACCGCCAAAATGTTCGGCTATCAATCTAGCGTTTATAGTGCCTCTTGATCTCATGCTCACATATCGCTGATTGTCATATTGGACTACTCTAACATACATATCTTTCGCATTAGTTCTTTTGAGTACATCGAATCACCACTTTGCCTGTTCGGACTCCAATCCATATTGCTCATACTCACTATCTTTATATCGAGTTCGCACAAGGTTGTTCATAACAGCAACTCTTGACCACAGTAGTTGAGTGAACTGTATTAAACCCATTGGGACATCTCTAAGATTATCAACGTAGTGTGATTTTCGTTTGGTTGCACCAGCTTGAAGCATACTCAATGCATTCTCAAATGTCCTAACAGAATTTTTTTCATGCTCAAATCAGGCGCCGTCGCCAGTATCTGTCATAGTACCCAGTAAACAATATCAAGCTATTTGATCATCTATATACGTATGATTAGGATCAAAATAACATATTAACTCCCATATCAATTCGCAACAACTTGATGATTGAGTATCAACAATATCGCAGGAAGTAAACGTCTGAGTCTGAACATGATGATCAATGCAACAAAAAATCGTACTCTGCTTGGCAAACAAAGGAATTTCCAGTCCAGACAACCTCTTGATCATACACAGATCCAGGAACAACACAACTTGCGAATCTGGAATAGAGTGCACACCGTTATCCCGAGCGGGAACATCGTCCACACCAACCACAAAAGAAAACGCTCCTAATTTTTTCGCGGCAACAAGATACGATACCTGCTTACCCTGACGTTGGAGTCGCCTCCCCATACTCAACAAAGAACCATAACAATCACCATCAGGATTACTATGTCCGACAATCAAAAACGATTCGTGATTGGTAATAATATCTCTCAGTTGTTCAATCTGAGGTTTGAAAGCGCTGAGATAGGTCTCTACATGATCCATAGATGGTATTTATAGGATAATATTGCAGATTTTGCCAGGTACTCGAATTACTTTCTTAATGAGACCTGTAACGTACTTACCAAGTTTGGGATCCCTATGGACTAGCTCCAGCACCTGGTTTTGATCTATGCCTCTTGGCACCATCAAG
>Ga0172380_10007484_pt1 | contig 12251 bp, 16 predicted proteins | sample Leawe162metaG_FD_119747 | JGI IMG/M metagenome (GOLD analysis project Ga0172380, IMG submission 119747) | Leachate microbial communities from a municipal landfill in Southern Ontario, Canada - Leachate well 162 metaG | ecosystem: Engineered > Solid waste > Landfill > Unclassified | place...
CCGAAAACTGGCGTCAAACTATACTCGCCGGCGCCGCCCCGCTTTTGGGCCATCCAGTCTTGCAGCCCGCCCTTAAAGCCCTGCGTCTTGGCATATTCAAATTCTTTGATGTCGTCGGTTCGGTCCCTAGAACCAAACAACTGCGGAGCAATCGCGGACATCAGGGTAGGATTGCGCATCACAGCCCGCGCCGTGGCTTGGTCAAGCCCACCCTTTGTCATCAGCAATTTTTCGGTCGCGTTGGTGCCGCTGCCGGACGTGGCCCGCATCACCCCGCCCAACACCGCGCCGAGCGGCCCGGTATGAGCGTTCTCTACAAAGCCTTCAAACCCGGCGCGCATACGGTCGCCCATGCCGGGCTGCTGCGGTTGAACGGGCGGCTGCATCTGTTGAGGCTGTTGCATTGCCTGCTGCGGAATACGGCTCTGCGCAGAGACTTCCGGCTGCTGCGGGGGCTGCCCAAATACCGGCACCATCTGACCGCCGTACTGATACGAACTGGTCGGTTCCTGAAACGCCTGCTGCGCCTGCTCAGGCGAACGCTGCCAGCGCTGAACGTCGCCAAGCAGCCCGGTATATTGTCCGGGATCGAATAGGCCGCCAAGAATGCCCGCCATTATCGCACCGGAGCTTTCGGGAACAGATTACTGACTGCCGATGTCCACCCCATCGCCTGTTGTACCGGCGACATCGTGCTCGTGCCTTGGCTGTTCGCCGTGCCTTGCGTTTGCTGCCCCGCGCCCGCAATCGGAAGCAACAGTTGAGAAAGCTGCTGGAGGTTCTGCAATGGGAGACCGCGCCGCATTGCCTCGGCCTGCAACACTGAATTGGCGCCGGAGTTCTGCGCGTTCAATGCTTCCTGAGCCGCGCCAACGCCAGTTGCACGGTTGCCGAGCGCGGTCTGATCGAGACCGGACAACAGCCCAGCCGTCTGACCCCCAGCATTATAGAGGTTGTCCATCATGCCGCGCTGCGTGGCGACATTCTGGTTATACTGCTGCGCGAAGATCGGCGCCGTACCCTCGGTAATGCCGCGCGCAAGGGTCTGCGTATTCATGCCCGACAAATCACGCCCCGCACCGGCAAACATGCCATTGACGCGGTTCTGGATGTCGTTTGCCGTCGTGTCCATGTAGGATTTGAAAGCAGGATTGGACGTAGGGTCGAGATAGTTCTGATCAAGATACGGCTGCGCCTGCTTCTGATAATTGGAATAAGCGTCGTTGACCATGCCGGTGCGGTCAGTGCCGCCGCCGAGAAGATCACCCGCCAGCGATTGAATCTGCCCGACATAAGGATTGCCCGCCTGGGCATTCTTCATAATGGTATCGAGCGCGGACTGCTCGTTGGCGGTCGTTTGATAGTTCGGAACCTGCCCCGCAATGCCAGCCGTGACCTTCTTCAACGGCTTCACAGCCGGCTCCCACGGGTCAGTTTTGGATTTCGTCTGCGTGGTCTGTTCCTGAGAACTGGTGCCAGCTCCGCTCATAGCTTTCGTTCCATCACGATTCCAATCTCTCGATAGTCAGGGAGGGCTCGCTTCCACCCGCGCCGCCCGTACAGCCTCACGCCGTCGCAGCCCTCGGCCTTGGCGTAGGCTTCAATTCCAGAAAGCAGATGCAGCCAGCGTGACCGGCCCTTGCCGCCACACGCCAGGATCGTGCAAACCTTGCTGCGCTCGGTCAGGTCAAGCCGTGTGACTGTCGCGGCCTCTATCCCGTGCCCATCGCTGTGGGCGACCCACAATAACGCCCGGCCCGACAGTACATCCGTGTCGAGTTCGGACAGCCGCCCCATGTCAGTCTTGACCGGGGCTTGCCCGACCATTGAACGAATATGCGGCCACAAGTCCCCGGCCATATCGGGCGGGCAGCAAAAAAGCCTCAACCAACGGCCTCAAGAAGGGCCGCGCGAATCTGCTCAACACCAGCACTAGGGCTAACGCGGGCTTCCTTGTCGTCGATGAAAAACACCTGAACGGCGCCACCGTTCTCATAGCGCATACAAAGCTTGGAAGCTCCCGGCACGTCCGAAAGCTGCTTCCTTAACTGAGCAATGCTCATGATATTACCCCAGGCACACAAATCCGAAATCGCGATCAGTCTGCGAGTTGTTCGCGTGAGTGAGTGTGAATGACCCATTGGAAACCAAACTAACGTATGTGGTCGCCAATGCTGCCGCCGCATTCGCAGTCAGCGGAATCAGGATCGGGTAGGAGTCTGCGCCACAATTCATCGCGGTCACAACCGTCGTCGTGTCGCTTGCAGTCAGCGTCACCGTCCCAACAGCGTTAGACCGGCCTTTGGTCAACTCCTGGATGGCGCCGACAATCTTGGAGAGTTCTTTTTCCTCACGCTGAAGGACGGTCGCAGTCATCGCGTCCCCTCCTGCACCACGTCGTGCTCAATGCCGGATGCGAAGGTCCATTCCTCGCCGGCCGGAATGCGAAGCTTTCCACGAGACAATCTCGTTGACGCCCGCAGCGGGCAAAAGCCCTGACCGTTAATCAGGCTCTCATCGGTATAAGTCGCCGTGTCCTGCAAGTTCTCGCGACGTGAGGCCGACCCGTATCCTACAGCCGCATCCGTAATAGGCCGGAAGCCCCTCACAAAGATGCGCTTGCCCTCAACGCCATGTTCCGGCGTTTCCATCGTGGCTTCAAGCGTCTCGCCACCGAAGAAGCCTAGATTGTGCGTCCCGTCGAAGGCGGCAACCTCTGGCAATGATGAACCCGCGTAGGAATCAAGCGACTGAGGCAGCGCATCAATGCTGGTCGAGATCGTGTCCAAACCTTCCAAGGTAATGCCAGGCTGCGATAGCGTGCTGAGAAATTCCCCGCTCATTTCGGTCAGGGAGAAGCGGTTCAACGCATAATCGTAACAAAGAATTTTATCGAACAGCCCCGCCTCACCTGAGACAGACTTGTAAGCCCAGAACACCCGGCTCGACTTCGGGTCGGACGCGCCTAGCACCATATGGAGATTGGATTGGTCGATATCCGCCATGATGGTGCGGTCAACCCGCTCTTTCCCAATCGGCTCAGGGTATCCAGACGGGGTTAGCGTCATGAAGCCCTTGGACGACAGGAAGAAGATTTTATCAGCCGACCGGACAAGCGAATAAGGCGCGAGCAAGCCAACATCCTCGGCCACCCGCTCAATCTGGAAGATCAGCGGAGAACCCGGCGCATACACCATGCGCCGAATGGACAGGTCTTGCAGGATAACGCCCGCTTCACCGCCCGCCACACCGCGAACAACACCGCCGTCTGGGAAATCCTGATAGTCAGACGAATTAACGCCCGCCGTCCAGTTGGTAACGTCGTTTAGGCCGGACCACTGAATGCGCTGCGGGAACGTCAGCAGTCCCGACATCAGCGCAAAGCGGCCGACAATCGAAATATAGCGGCCTTGCGGGGGCGATCCGGCCAGGTCATCAAACTCGGTCGGTGTGGCAAGATCAAAGAACTGCGGCACCACGTTCACTTGCACCGCAATCACGTAATTGCCGAACTGGATGAACTGCCACTGGTCGGTCGCGGGAACAGCGGTATAAGGCCCGCCGTCCTTACTCACGACATCCCAATCAAGATCAGTGTTATTGAACAGATAAATCTCGGTTTCCGTTGCCGCGAAAATAGCAACCGACCCGTCTGCCTTTTGCGCCTTGATAAAGCCCCGGCATGGGCCGGGAAGCGCCTCGCCATAAGGCGAGAAATCATTAAATGGCCCGTAGCCATCCCCGCGCGGCAGCACGTTCAAAAGGTTACGGGTATGCTGCCCCATGTAATCCGATACATCGGGCCGGTATTCTCCGAAGGGCAGACTCACGGAGTAGGCCCTGTCAGGTAGACACCGCCGTCAACCGTGGTTGCCCTTGCACCCGACGAGTTCATGCCCGAGACAAGCGCCTTGAGCATGATGCCCTGTTTCGTAGCCTCGGCATCATCCTTAACGAACAATGCCGCCTGCATCAGCGAAGCGCGCAGATAGATATTCGGGCTTTTCGTCAGCAGCCAGTTCGGGTCGTTCGAAGCAAGCGGCGGGATTGACCGATAGTGATGAACCTCGATGTCATTGGATGACAGCGGGAACATATAGAGGCTTGACCCGATGATCGTATAATGAGCCGAAAGCCCGCTTGGCCGGGTCGGGTAATAGTAATCGACCGTCTCCGGCGTGATATATTCCAGAGGCCGGCGAATGCTTGCCTCCTCGACAACACGGCGCGGTTCCAGAAATGTACTGGGCAGCGTGACAACGCCGGCAGTCGGCGTCAGGGAAATAACCGTCTCCATATCCCGAACCCGGAGCGGGTCTAGCGTGTATTCCGCCGACATCATGCCGAAGTTCAGGACGTTCTCAGCCAGGACGATAAAATCGGGGATGTAACTGGTGAGGTCGTTCCGCGCCATATGGTCTGCAATGGCCGTTCGAAGCTCGGCGTAGGTCGTGATAGCCATTACGACCGCCCGTGGTTGGCGTGGTAGCCATTTTTGGCCTCAGCCGCCGCGCTAATCATGACACCCGCCCCCGGAATGTACGATATGGGCGATTTTTTTCATGATCTAGCCACCACTTGGAGAAATCCTCGTCGCCGTCTTTGAGGCGCTTCGCAAAGTCGCGGTAAAACACGTTCAACGGGACACTGGCGATGATCTTTCCGTCACCAAACCGCTCGGTCTGGGAGTCGTTAAGGCGTTGCCGGTTCATTTCCAACAGATCGCCCTCGACAAGGTTTTCGGTCTTGCGAAATCCAAGCCCGTTCGCCTTATCAACCCAATAGACGTAGTGACGCCGCAGCCCGTCGCTCGATACCCCTTCAAACTCCCATAGATCGTCGGGAATCCGAGAAGGATCAGGCAGCGATGACATCGGCGCGCTCTGCAAGGCCCTTGGACACGAGCATCTTTGCATCCTCAATCGGAAGCTTGACAGTCGTCCCGGCCCAAATCTTGTTAGGGAATCCCGTCCCCGGAAGCGGCGGGGGATGCATCTCGCCCTCAATGAATTGCTCGGGCTCGACTTGCAGCATTTTGCCGGCGCTATCCTTGCGCTCGACCTTCGGCTTGAGATAGCCGACGATTTCATACTTCATGGTCTCAAGCGGCATGTAATTCTTTTTCAGGATGACGGGGAAAAGCTTTTCGTCTGCCACGTCTTTGTCTTTCTTAGGCTGAACGCCGGGATGCATAAACGTCTCCGAAAATGAAAAGGGCGGCCACTAGGACCGCCCCTCTCGATTGATGTAAGGTAGGTTACTGGTCGCCGAACGTCGGCGGGTCAGCAGAGATGACAACGCCGGAGACGTTCCATGTCGCGCCGTCTGCACACTCAAGGCGGACACGAGTGCCGCCCTCGGGAGTCAGAACAGTGAACTTGGAATTGGAGTTGCCGTCGCTCATAACCGAGACAACTTCGTCCTCCGTATCGCCCGCGCTGGTCAGGTTGTAGACAACGCCACCCTTATAATACCGGGTGTTGGTGCCGGTATCAAAAATCCAGTCATGCGCATCGGCCGCAGCACCGGAGTAGACAAACTCAAACCAGAGCCCGGCCCGAGGAGTCGGAGGCGTAATCGTGCAATCCGCCGCCAGGTCAGGCATGTAGTGGATAAGACCGGAATTGTCCGCCTTGATCGTATAGGCGGCGGCATCCGGCACAGTAACAGGAACGTAAGTAACAGGCATATCCGTATCTCCTTAGCTAGAAGAGGTCATGCCGTAGAGATCGGCAGCCACACCATGAGCGGCCTCGTTCGACACGAGGAGCGTGTATTCCGTCACAAGCACGCGCTTCTCGGCGTCGCCGGTCTTTGCGGGCTTCGCAAGCTGGATGTCGTCGAACACGCCGAGCGAAACCATCTTGGGGTCGATCAGGAAGGCGTTACGGGCAACGGTAGCACCCGCACGAGCCATCTGACGGTTCGGAACAACCGAGATCGTGCCGAAGTCCGACATATACATGTCCGCCGCAGCGACGATGGTGGTCTGGCCCTTGCCGTTGGCCGCGAACCGCTGCAAAGCAGTGTTCGAGTCCGACATGAAGGTCGAGAACACCGTCTTTACATACGGCGAAACCATCAGGGTCTTGGGAGAACCGCCCGCGTTGTAGGCGGACAGGATCACCGAGTCCAAGATGACTTTGGTAAAGGCCCGCTGCGAACCGTTGGCGGCCGCATCGACCACGCCCGTGCCGCTGTTGAAGCCGCCCGACGTGCCGCCGTTCATGTTATCGTTGGTGGCCAGCCACGCACGCATTCCGCCAAGCTTGCGGTTGGTTGCGCCGTCGCCAGTACCAGCAGACGAGGCCTGGTTCGACAGGACAATAGCTTCCATGTCGATACGCAGCTCGACACCCTTCTTCGCAACTTCGCGGGCCAGTTCCGACTTGCGGCCAGCCTTCGAGGTCTTGTCCTGGGTGCGCGAGATGATGATGCGCTTGTCCGAAATCTGCGTGTAGTTACCCACACGAGCAGTCGGGGAAATCGCAGCATAGGACCAGTCGTTGCCTTCCGGCTGGTTGTTGTCCATGTCAACCGAACCAAGCGCGTCGGTCTGCCACTCAGGATGAGTGGAGGCGACGGACTTGCGGCCGATCAGGGACAGGAACGGGGTCTCCTCCGGGGTGATCTGGTAAATCTTGTCTGCCAGCTCTTCCCGATTTCCTACGGCGTCGTAGGACTCATAGGTGTTGGTAATCTGAGCCATTTGGCCCTCCGTTAAAGATCAAGGTCCATGAGCGCGCTAATCCCGGCTTCCAATGAGCCGGTCTTGCGCAGTTGCTCGTGCCTCACTTGCCTTTCACGGGATGACTTCTCTTGCGGGTCCATGCGCTTCTTGCCGGTCATGACGGGCTTGGATTGCACCGCCTCTTTGACCGCCGGAAGCCGACTGCGCGCCCTTCGGTATGCCGCTAGATCGCGGTAAACCTTGTAGAGCCGATGATCCAATGCCCCGTTCAGTTCCTCAGCCGAGAAACCATATTCGGACATGGTATCAACCGACTCGGCCCAGAACTTGTTGTACACGTCCGGCTTACTTAGCTCGGGCATGACTTCGAGAAGCTTCTGGGCTTCCTGGTTGCGCTTTTGCTGCGTCTGCCCCTGTTGCTCCTGTGCCATGCGGGCCTGCTCGGCCTGCGACATCTGGTGCATCTGTTGAAGGGCTTGGACCTTTTTCTCGTAGTCAGCCTTGGCAGACATGTACCGGATCGGGTCGAAGCTGGGCGACGTATTGTCCAGCAACGATTCATCCGGCGGCTGCGGTAAGAACTGCTGCGACGCCTGTAAGAGAAAATCCCGTTGCTGCTGTAAGGTGCGAGCGACGGTTTCCACTTCGGCAGCTTTTTGCGTCAGGACTTCGCGCTCTTTGGCGACTTCCTGCGTGCTGCGAGTGAAAGAAGCTTGTGCGAGATAACCGCGTTTCAGGTCTTGAACGGAGATCGTTGACCCGTCTTTCAGTTTCACTTTCGCAGTATCGGCAGCGAAGCGTCCTGACTCGTAGTCGTCCGGTCCGTCTTTCCCTTCTTCGGGTTCGGTCTCGTTGGCTACTGCCTCGGCTAGAAGGTCATCCTCGGATTTCTCTTCCGGCTTTGGTTCGCCCTTGTCTTGGCCCTGATCTTCCTGGAGGTCCGTTTCCGGGTCCGGCAACAGATCGAGAATGGCATCAGCGCCGCCCTGTTCGGTCAACGCCTCGTCAATACCAGTCGCGCCCTCTGGCGCGAGGTTGGTGTCAGACATTTAGTCTCCTTTGGATTATCCAGCGGCCCTAAGCGTAGGAGCTGGTTTCTTCGGCAGGCTCAACCGCGATGATGTAGCGGTCCAGAGTCGCGCGAATTTCGTCTACGACAGCCACCCGCTGCTGTTGGCGCAGGATGTCGGTCGTGTGTTCGGCAGGCGTGTACGCCAAAGTGTCCAGCGCATCAGCGCGGATAGCGTCCAGTGCCTTGTTGAATAGTTCGTCTGCTTGGAGCCTTGCCGCTTCCTTGGCGAGATGGGCGCTCACTCAGCACCCTTTGACTTCGCCGCTTCCATCTTCTGGCTGTGCGCCTCTTGGCCTTGCATCGTCTTGAACACGCCAGCCTCCATCTGCTGTGCATGCTGCTCCCGGCGCATCGCAAGCTCTTCCTGCTGCATCTGCTGCTTTAGCTGGAACTCCAGAATCTTCAATTCGCGGTCCAGCTCGAACTTGCGCTCGGCCATCATCATCTCGGCCTGCATCTTGCGGTCATTGGTCGCAATATCGGCCTCGGCCTGCATCCGCTCAATCTCGGCCTTGCGCATGTCGCCGCGCTCATCAATGGCCGCGTTGGCCTGCAATTCCTGACCGCGCATTTGCATGTCGGCCTGCTTCATTTCCATGTCAGCTTGCAGCTTTTCCTTCTCCAATTCGATCTTTGGGTCGGACGGGGGCTGTGAAGCCTGCTGCTTCATCTGCTCGACTTCCTCGTCCTTGATATCGAGGAAGAACTGTTCCGGGTTCTTAATGCCCGCGCTTTCGCACAGCTTGGTCGCAGTCAGATTGATCTTCGGCACCATCTCGACAGCCTTGGCACCAAACCCGCCCTGTGCAAGCCGGTCGGTCATCATGACCTGCACGTTCAGGATTTGACTCAGCATCGCCATGTCGCGATCACGCGAGCCTGTGCCGAGCCCGATGTTGATCTGGACATCCATATTCGCGTTCCACGAGCGCGGGTCCATCTCAACCCATTCATCGCGAAGCCGGATCGTCCGTGGCCTGTCCTGATGCTTGACAATCAGCTTTAGAATCTGCCGGAACACACGCCGCCAGCCGAGTTCGGCCTGGTTGCGAGCGATCAACTCAATCTGCGAATAGGCCGAGTCCTTTTGGTTTTGGTTGGCCGTCGCGGTCTGGTTCTGCAACGCCTCAGGGTCGAGCGCCATTGTGGAACGAGACACGCCCGTCCGCATTTCCCGCACGTTGTCGAAGTGCTGGAGGGCCAGCAACATCTTGTCGCCAACATAAGGAACGGGGAGCGGTGTTGGCGGGAGCGTCGAACCCTTCTTCAGCCACACCGTGCCGCCGAACTTGGGCGAACGCAGCATGTCGGGGTTGATGACCGAGCCTTCCTCGGCAAACGTCAGCGGGCTGTTGTTCCAGTAGGTGTTATCGAGATAGCCGCGCGTGAGAACGGTCTTAACCCGCTGGATGTCGTCAACATCGTCAGATATCGACCGAGCGTCCCAGCGGTGCGGCACAGGCTCACACGGGATATCACTGAAAGGGACGTCATCCTCCCAGACTTCCCAATCCAGCAACTCACCGGCACCGGACGCCCCTGCATAAAACGCGCGGATTGTCTCTGCGATACCGTCGCCGTCTACGTCAGCCTTCACATAACATTCGTACAACTCAACCAACATCATCGACTCATGGCCGACCATGTTGAAATAGAGTTGCGAGTCCTCGTCCCGCGCAAGCTTCTCTTGCTGCATGGTCGATAACCGATCAACCGGCAGGCTTTCGACCAACTCACGGTCAAAGCCCATCTCGATCAGGTCGGAGCGGCTGACGTGATCCCGGTGAGCGCAGAACCGCGCCTCCTCAATCGTGGTTGCGTATCGGTCGAGCAGAAAGTCCTCGGCCTCGATACACTCAACCCGCAGCCTGCCATTCCTGGTGACGCGCTTGACCTTCACGTCAAAGGTCGGCAACTGAAACGGAACGATATTCCCCATTTGATCGGGAACGCCGACCATCTGCGGCTCGCCCTGCTTCTGGGCGACTATCTCGGCATCGCCCTCCGACATGATGACCGCAATCTGTTCCTCGGTCAGGCCGGAGTGTTCAGTGTATTCGCACTCTTCCTTGTCGTCCCACCAATGCTTGACGATGCCGTTACCAAGCAGTAGCGAGTCGTGCGTTGCGTTCCAAAGAACCCGGTAGCCGGGGTTGTCCTTCATGAATACGAAATTGCAATAGTCAGTAGCCTGCTTTGCGAACTCTTCGTCATTGGGCCGCATCGGCTCGTAAATCGCCATCTGGTCGGACGCGGTAAAGACCCGGATAATGCCGGGCAGCATCCAGCCAATGGTGTCGGCAACGTCCTTTGAAACAACCGATGAGCGCCCCGGCATCGACGGCGTATCGCTCATGACGCCACGGAAATACTCCATGGCCCTTGCGCGCTTGCCGGATAGCTCGGTATCGTCGTAGGTGACGGCCGAACGGATTTCGTTCGAGAGAAGAGCCTTTAGCTCCTCGCCGTCGAGTTTTTCAGCCATTACGCAGCTGCAATCGCCGCGATCTTCAGGCCCTCTGTCACACCAATAAACAGCAGGGTATCAGCGGGCACCTTAAGCGCGCCCGTGGTGGCCGTAGGGTTGGCAGCAACCACGTAATGGAATGGACCGCTGCCGATGATGCCGATATATTTCGTTCCAGATGCAAACGCAGCAGACTGCGCCGAGGTCGTAAACGTGACCGGCGTTTGATCAGTGCCGGGCTCTTGCGCGATCTGTGCCTTACCTGCGCCAGCAGCACGGGACGAGCCGGCGTCGCCCGTTGCCGTGTATTCACGAACCCAAAGCGTGGCCATGTTATCTCCTCAGACAACCCAATCGTAATCGGGCTCTTTTGCTGTGACTGTTGAGCGCGGCTCTTCGTATGTGATGCACATCAGGCCGAACGCATCGGCGCCGTGGCTCGACCAATCGTGTTCAGGACCAAGCCCTACATCCCGGTCATCGTCCGATTTCTTTTCGTGATACCAGCCCAGCGCGTCACGCCCGCTTTCGGTCGTGGCCTCGTTAAACCAGATCCGTGGGAACCAGCGCCTTGCCGCCTCGATGCGTTGCCGAGCAGCCCCAGTACCCTGATTTGGAATAACCTCTGTCTCGAACCCGGCAGTCTCTAGCGCGGTCTGCCAGCTCGCATCGGCAATAGGACTGGGCGGTTCGCCGTCATGCGGCAGGACACACAAAGCCTTGTCGTATTTCTTCGACCGCATCCAATCGACATGGGAGCCGATCGGCTGACCTACAGCCTCGTAATAATCCAGCACCCTGATTTCATGACCGACGAATTGAGCTATCCAGATCGCGGTAGCGTCGGACTTCATCCCGCGCCCGCCCAAATCCCAGAATGCTCGCAACCTCATCAGTGAGTCTTTGGGGACCTTTCCGATCCGGCCCTCATCACGAGCGGCGACGAGGCCGCCAGCGAAATACGCGCCAGCTATCGCGGTAGCGAAATCCCCTTCCCAGATATGTCCGTACTGCTCGGGCCGCTTCTCTTTGTCGGTCTGCCGCTTCTGTTCCAACGTTGCCGGAAACCACGGATTGTCCCGCCAATTCATCTGGACAATCTTGGACTTCGGCGGAGGGTCCAGCCGAAATCGCTTGTGCGTCGCACTGTTCTTGCGCTTTGGGTTCCATGTGACCCAGATTTCCGATTCTTCCTCACGGACTGTAGGATCGACAACGATCCACGCCGATTCCGAAACCTCCTCGGCTTCGTCAACCCAGAGAATGAGAATACGGGACTTCGACTTGATGCTGTTAAGGCTGCGGCGGAGACCAATGAATACAAACTCAACCCGCCCGTCCCTGGTGCGGATATAACGATCGCCAACCTCATATTTTGCAGCCAGCCACGGTTCTTCCGAAATGGCGGCCTTGACCTCAGCCAGTGAGCTTTCATCCAGTGAGTTCATGAACTCACGGCCGCAGACAATCACACCGGTCACGCCGGCATCTGCGAACATCGCACCGCGCACAGCGGCCATCTTTGCGAATGTTCTGGTCTTGGCTGACCCACGCCCCCCGTAGGAGCCCCGGTACATCGCATCCCCGGTAAAGACCGGGACAAGCTTGTCGGGGATGTTAATCTGTAGGGCGGACACCAACCAACTCGATCCGAGTGACCGTCATAATCGGTCCGTCGTCCTCGCCAACAACCTGCATCGGCAGAACCTTGCCCAAGAGCGCAAGGAACGGCCCCGGGTTATCTTTGGCTTGTTTCTCAAGGTAATGGACCAGCCCGTCCTCTCCGCCCCCCGCCTGCGTGGCAGCCTTCAGGATTGCGTCCTTGAGAAGCGTTGTGTTCTTGTTTGGAACGCCCTTCGGCCTCCCCGGCCCAGGTTTACCCTGTCCGATTTTTGCGGTTTCTTTTTCGTCCATTGGATTGGTTCTTCCGGTTCGGCATTGCCGAGGGAATTGGCCAGCGTCCCTGTGGGGGACAAAGCCGCTGGCCTGTCGGGGAGGCTTGGGGGAAAGCTGGTCCCCGA
>Ga0172380_10007485_pt1 | contig 12250 bp, 11 predicted proteins | sample Leawe162metaG_FD_119747 | JGI IMG/M metagenome (GOLD analysis project Ga0172380, IMG submission 119747) | Leachate microbial communities from a municipal landfill in Southern Ontario, Canada - Leachate well 162 metaG | ecosystem: Engineered > Solid waste > Landfill > Unclassified | place...
TATGGAATATAAAGAAATAATACAGTCTGCAATACTCGCACTAAGGAATAATTTGCTTAGAACATCTCTTACGATGCTAGGAATTATCATAGGCATAAGTTCAGTTATTCTTATTTATTCAATCGGACAAGGTGCAGTTGCATTCATAACTGAAGAACTCTCATCTTTTGGAACTGATTACTTTCAGGTCAATCCCGGCGGCGATCAATTCAGCACATTCGCAGGGTCAAATACAATTACTTTCGACGACGTTGAGGCGATAAGAAACGATGCTTCGTTAACTAATATAAGATATGTTGCACCTATCTCTATGGCATCTGTCACGATCTCTGCAAATGGCGAAGACGAGGAGGTCCTGACATACGGATCAACTCATGAAATATTTGAAATTTTGCGCCCAGACCTGATAGAGGGCGAATTCATGACAGAGGAACAAGGACTCGCATCAGAAAGAATAGCAGTATTAGGGATCGATGTAGCTGAAAAATTATTTGGTGAAAACTCATCTGCTGTTGGAGAGATTGTAAGGATTAATAATAGAACATTTAGGATAACGGGAGTTATGGAGTCATCAAGTGCTCTCGCAGGAGGGTTCATCAACAATTCCATAATTGTTCCTATCGATGTGGTTACTCGAGAAATAGTTGGAGAGGAAAAACTTCAAGAAATAGATATTGGTGTGCATGACCAAGATTCTATAAATCAAACAATTGAAGACGTAGAGATACTTTTACGTGACAGGCACGACTTGGAAGAAGACGATGAAAATGACTTTCAGATAACTAGTGCTCAAGACATTCTATCAACGGTTGGAACAATTACTGGACTTCTTACAGTTATGATCGCAGGAATTTCTGGGATATCACTCGTCGTAGGCGGTGTAGGAGTTATGAATATAATGCTTGTTTCTGTTACTGAACGCACTAAGGAGATAGGACTTCTTAAAGCAATTGGAGCAAAGGAAAAAGATATTCTTACGCAATTTCTAGTTGAATCAGTAGTCATGAGCTTAATAGGCGGAATAATAGGAATTTTTATTGGAATATCGGGCGCATATTTGGTGTCACTTGCTGCAAATATCCCATTTGTATTAAGTATTCCAGCAATTTTAATCGCAGTCGGAGTCTCGACTTTAGTCGGAGTAGTTTTTGGAATCTACCCTGCCCGCAAAGCCTCCAGAATGTCACCAATAGACGCGCTGCGTTATGAATAGAATTATCTTATAGTACTTGATTTTTCGTGCTTTTTCCATTATAATACGATCACTTTTGTCTCTATAATTTTATGCTTTGAATTTTTATCAAAGCAAACGGTTTTGAGGCAGAGGTAGCACCTTAACGTAAATAGTTCTTGAAAGGGTTTTATACCCTTTTATTCGGGTCCTTATGGGACAGCGACAACGCCAGGCGAAATGCCAAAGACCATCAAGGTACAATGTGCACTGGAGGTGCGGTAACCATGTCTAACAACAACACTGGTATTGCCATAGTTGAGCATCTGCTCTACGAAAGCATCACCGATCGACTCCGCGGCGAAGGGGATTTTTTCCATAAGCTGCCCGAGATCGACAAAGCAATCGACTTCACCGTCGATGGCAAGTCCCTTCGGTTCGTCCCCAATCAAGTGAACGAATTCCGCCACAATACGGGTGACGAACACTTCTACGAGGACTACTCGGAAGAAGACCTCACAGGGATGCCTGATCGGTCTCAGTCGAACACGACGTGGACACAGACATTCTCTGGCGAAGTCACCGTCGAAGGACAGGGCCTCTTTGGGGTTTTCGTCTATGAGGACGAAAAGGGCTTCGGCGAAGGCTGGGGACTAATCGATGTCAGGATCTACGTGTCTTCCGAGGAGGCTAGGGAAGAATCTCCCTACGACCTCTAGCAAGAACTAGTCGAAGGCAACTTCGACAACAAAGGTGCGTATCTCGGGGGAGGATTGGAATAAGCCATCAGCTTATCCTCCACTCTTCCCCCACGCACTATCCATCCTACTTGCCCTGAGTTTACCGAAGGGTTGACATTAAATTCGCTAAATCTTATATTTAAATAGTGAAAACTAGTAAATATCTTGGTGACTTAACGGCAAATAAAAATCTCCATTTTTCAATCGCACTTCTTGTTCTAATCGTAATAACTCTTTGGGTAATAAATGCTTTTGGTATTTCATACCCGATAGATGTAACAACAAAACAAGCCTCTGGAGAGCTTGCAGTAATCGGTGAAGGAAAGGTTGACGTAGTACCAGATACTGCGACAGTAAATGTAGGAATAGTAGTAAGCAACGCATCCACAACAGAAGAAGCGCAAAGCCAAATAAATGAAACTAATAATGCAATAGTTGCAGCAATGCAAAGCCTGGGGATTCCCGATGAAGATATTTCAACATCTAATTATTCGATTAATCCAGATTATAATTATGATTCTGGCAGAAATGAAATAACAGGCTACAGTGGAAACGCGAGCCTAACTATAAAAGTTAAAAATCTAGATACGCTTCCACAGGTCATAGAGCAAAGTACAGCAAATGGAGCAAATCAAATACTAGGAACGAGCTTTATAGTCGATAAGCCTGAAGAGGCACGGGAAAAAGCACGCAATGCAGCAATCGAAAACGCGCAAGAACAGGCCAAGGAACTTGCTGATAGACTAGGAATACGCTTAGGTAAAGTTACAAATATTGTAGAAGCAAGCACCGATGTGAATTATCCTATACCTATGTATGACAGAGCCCTCTCTGTAGAAGGCATGGGCGGAGGAAGTGCAAATTTACAACCCGGCTCTCAAACAATAACCTCCACAGTCACATTATATTTTGACAAGAGATAATGTGACCCTGAGCCTGTCGAACGGGTGACTCTATATTTCGATAAGAGATAATGTCTCCTTTCAATTTTTAAAGGAAAATTTTTAAATCCATTTGCTATAATGCGCTAATTGATATGCTAGAAAGAGAACGAGCAGAACAACATATAAGACGTCGTTTATTTTCTACTACTGAGCCACTTTCTGAAGTAGAGATAGCAAAAGACCTAGGTGGATCTAGAACTAGTGCTAGAGAAGCCATGGCAGGGTTTTGCGCGCGTGGTTTATTAGTCAAAAATGCAGGCGCTCCCAGTCAAATAAGTGTAAGCTTGCAGGATGCGCAGGATGCACTAGATCTAAAAACCGTACTCCTAAAACGAACGATTCGCAAAAGCATTGATAATGAAGTAAAAAAGATGGGAGAAGCAGAAGACCATTTGATTGATGCCGAAAAAGCAGGAATTGCCCATGATGTAGCTGGTCATTTAATCTCGATAGGAAATGCGCAGATGAGATTGGTAGAGCTAACTTCAGGCACAATCCCTTCTGCATTAATGAGAACATTGCTTGATGGGGTTTACTGTTATACTTCAAGAGGAACATGGGAGCCTGTAGATTTTGAAGAACATACTGCTATTCATAATGATTTACTCTCAAATATTAAAAAGGGTAACGAAATAGACGCTCTTCAAGCTGGGGAAGAAATAACTTTATTTGATAGATCAAAAATTAATACATTACAAAAATTTTAAATCAATAAAAAATATTTTTGTTTCTCCACACCTTGATACTCTTCTGCTAAAATAATCTCGAATGTCAGATATTTCCGATTTAACAAAAAAAGTTATTAAGTTTCGTGATGAACGTGACTGGAAGCAATTCCATGATCCCAAAAACTCTTCCATGGCGCTTGTTTCCGAAGCGGTTGAAGTAATGGACGAAATAAAATTTAAGAGTGATGAACAAATTGAAGATTATCTCAAAACAAAAAAATCTAAAATTGCAGATGAACTCTCAGATGTTTTATTTTGGGTATTACTTATGGCACACGACCTAGAAGTAGATCTAATTAAACAATTTAATTCAAAAATGAAAGAAAACAAGAAAAAATATCCAATCTTAAAAGCAAAAGGCAAAAACACTAAGTATACTGAACTTTAAAGCACAAAGTTCTTAGATCAGAAATTAAGCTTGTGGAGGTGTTGCAGATTCAGCCAAACCAGCTATTTGATCTATCTCATCCCTAACTGCTACCAATGCTTCATCCATTCTTTTAGCATAAATTGCATCATAATATACTTGATCTTTTATTTCGTCCTCTGGTCTTTGCCCTGAAAGGTCAATATACCCATAACATGGATTTACATTCCCCGATCGATACATCGCTTGAACTTCTTCAAAAAGATTATAAAGAGAAAACTTCTTATCTTCTGCTCCTTGTCTTGAATCTGACTCCATACTCATATGACATATTATATCAATCAAGATTAATTTATCAATATTTGATCGCACTGTTGAGGTTTGCTTAAATATAACTCGAGTAAGTTCTTTTACTGTACCACTTTTTACACATGAAAACGTAATTAGGCTTCATAACTTCAGTCTGTTAAAATACCTCAATGATAGATTTTAAAATAGAATTTAAGTCGAAAAAGTCTAATGCTCGAATAGGAATTTTAAAAACTCCTCATGGAGAATTTGAAACACCCTCCTTTACCGGAGTTGCGACACAAGCTGTAGTAAAAACTTTGACGAGTGATGAAGTTGAAAGAACAAATACAAATATTCTTATTTCAAATACTTTTCATCTACATTTAAAACCTGGAGAAAAATATCTCAAAAAAGCCGGCGGAATTCACAAATTTATGCAATGGGATAGGCCACTTATGACAGATTCCGGCGGGTTTCAAGTTTTCTCACTTGGCTTCGGAATAGACCACGGTGTAGGGAAAATACTCAAAGAAAAGTCTAATCTTTCAATTAAAGTTGGCCAGCAGCCACAAAAAGTGAAAATTACAGATGACGGTGTATTTTTCCGGAGTCCTGTCGATGGAAAAAAGCTTTTTATCGGACCTAAAGAAAGCATCGCAATTCAGGAAAAAATAGGCGCTGATATAATCTTTGCTTTTGACGAGTGCACTAGTCCTGTCGCAAATTATGAATACACTAAAAAATCACTTCTTAAGACTCATAAATGGGCACAAATATGCCTGAATGTAAAAAAATCTGACCAAGCGCTTTTCGGAATAGTCCAAGGAGGAAAATTTGAAGATTTAAGAACCGAAAGCGCCAAATTTATAGGATCTCTTCCATTCGATGGATTTGGGATAGGCGGAGAATTCGGGGATGACAAAAAAACCATGCAAAAAATGCTACGTCTTACTAACTCATTTTTACCTGAAAATAAACCCCGTCATCTTCTAGGAATAGGACATCCAGATGATTTTTTACCTATTATGTCTGAGGGCGTTGAGACTTTTGACTGCATAACACCTACACATTACGCCCGGCACGGAGTGGCTTTTACCCCAGAAGGAAAGCTCACGATGAAAAAACAAAGCTTTTTAGATGACAACAAACCTCTTGACAAATCATGCGCATGTTTAACGTGCACAAAATACACAAAAGCCTATATTTGCCATATGCTTCGTTCAAATGAAATTACTGGATTAAAGCTTTTAACAATTCATAATCTAACTTATTTCAACAAACTTGTTGAAAATATTAAGGATGGTATAAAAAAGGGGAAAATTTAACTTGACAGAGCCTATATATAGTGCTTACTATATAAGAGTGATTACTTTTATTTCTCATCGCCTTTTTTTAATTTCAGTAATAAGTCTTCTCCTTTTTATTGTGTTCACAGCTAGCACATTTGCTCAACAAGCTCAGCCTACAAACCAAACACGATCTCTTCCTACGCAAACTAGAGATAGCATATCTGAAAGAATTACAGAAAAAAGAGAACAAGTAGAACAAAGAAAATCAGCTTCAAGGTCTGAATTTAACGAAAAAACAAATGAAATTTCTGATGAAACAAAGAAGAGTGCGCTAGAACGAATAAATAGTGCAATCGAAACAATAAATGAGAATAAAACTACCAAGTGGGCAGAGACGCTAGACTCACTTTCTCAAATACTTGATAGGATTAAAACCAAGCTAGCTACACTAGAGACAAATGGCGTCGATACAAACTCAGCTTCTGCATCAATCACAAAGGCTGAAGGCGCAATTTCAAGCGCATCAACAGCAGTCGAGACACAAGCTGGGAAAATTTACACTCTTGAAATTACTGACGAATCGACATTGAGGCAAGTAATAAAACCTGTAATTGATCAATTAAAACAAGATTTACGAACAACCCTAGCGTCTGTTAAGGCGGCACGCGATGCCGTGAGAGATGCAGCAATTGCAGTAAATAGACTAAGTGCGAGCGAAGAAAATTCAGCTATCACACCCTAATTATGGAAAACAATAACAACAATCCAACTCCAAACTCAAATAATTTCGGATCTCCTGCCCAGGATCAAAATCCCCCACTTGATAACTTCTCTCACCCATTATCAAGAAATGAAAATACACCAGCCAATTCCAACCCCCACACTGCTACGGCATCGGTAGTGCCACCAGAGTCATCTGCACCCGAGACCTCACCGCCGTCGACCCCATCAAACGGAAAAGGGAGCACGTTTATCGTAGGTGGAATACTTTTACTATTTATTATTATAGTAATCGCTCTTTATTTCTTAATTTTAAGACAGTCTTATGAGCCAGAAATCGATATCACGCCTCCACCTATTCAACAATCGGAATCGCTTCCTACTTCTTCTCCATCACCAAGCCAAGAAGAATTAGAGGTTGATGAAATTAATATTGAAGAGAGCCTAGATGAAGATTTTGCCCCAATAGACGAAGATTTAAATAACCTCTAAAAATTTATCTATTTAGATTTTCAAGAAAAGATGACACTAGAGAAACAATCAAACTAAAGATTAGTGCCCACCAAAAACCATCAACCTCGAATCCTGGAACAATTGCGCCTACTAAAATAACTAAAAATGCGTTTATTACAAAAATAAACAATCCAAACGTAAAAATTGTTATAGGAAGAGTCAAAATAACAAGTATAGGTTTTAATAAAATATTTACTATCCCCAAAATAATTGCAATCACAAGTGCAGTCCAGAAAGATTCGATCTCTATTCCTGACAAGATATATGAAGCAATCAGAATTGCAACTGCCTGAATAAGAAGTCTAAAAAATATGTTCATTGATAAATACTAACAAATATAAAACAAAAGTAAAATAAGGCTTTACACTTTGTACGATTATGATATACTTTGACCCATGCGCAAGTTCAAATATATCTCCCGTGAGTTTAGGAAAATCAAAAAGGTGCTTTCTAGACAGATTCAAAAAAAATACCACTGGTCAATTAGAAAATTTGAGAATAAACCAATTACATCAGTAATCGTTATACTCGGAGCGTTTTTCATTTTAATAATAATTGGAAATCTTCTTAGAACACCCGAACAGGAAGAGAAAAATCAAGATATTATAGTCAAAAATGTTGAAGTTTTTAGCATGTCGGATGAAGCAGAATTTACAGTCCAAGGACAAATTGAAAAAAGCGGCATCATAACTATCATCGCGCAATCTCCAGGAATAGTAAATGAAATAAATGTTAAACCGGGTGAAGAAGTAAAGGTAGGAAAAAAATTAGTAAGCTTATCATCCAATTATCAGGGCAGCAGCGCTTCTAGTGTTCAAAGACAAATTGCAGGTACTCAATACCAGAATATTAAAGATACTCTCTCAACGCAAAAAGAAGTTATAACCAAACAAAAAGAACTCGCAAACGAACAAAATAATAATGCAGATAAATTAAGAGAAATTTCCGAAAATTCAATCGGAAGAACTGAAGACCTTTTAAATCTCAACAACAATATACTACATACGATAAATTCGAATCTTGAAAATTTAGAAGAAAATAATCCAGCAGGAATAAATGATGATGCAATCCTATCTACAAAACAAATTAAAAGTCAGATCCAATCCACGATCAGTCAGCTCGAATCAGGATTAGATAATACAAGATATCAGTCAAATGATGACAATCCACAGGCCAAGATTTCTAACTTAAGTAAGGATATAACACTAAAACAGCTCGATCTTCAAGAAAAAGCTTTAGACTTGTCGTTAAAAACTTCAGGACTTCAACTACAGCTTGCACAAATACAAGAATCCGCAATGTTCCCAGTATCGCCGATTAATGGGGTAGTAGACCGAGTATTTGTGAAAAAAGGCCAAACAGTAAACCCTGGAACACCTCTTGCAATAATACACGGTGATCAAAAGCTGCAGCTTATTTCAAAAATTCCATTTGATATGGCGCAACTTATAGACAACTCTAAAGAATCTACAATTTATACCAAAGATAAAGAAATTAAACTTTTACCTTCGCACATCTCCATCGATGCCACTGATGGATCACTTTCTACAATTCTTTTTGATATTCCAGATATTCATCAAAATACATTTGCCAATAATTCATATCTTTCAGTTTCTATTCCAATATTAAAATCAACAAATTCACAACCCTATATTTATATACCGATTGATGCTGTTCATCATCTTCCAGATGGCGCACTAGTTTATGTTGCTGATGGAAATAGAGCAAGATCGCTGAATATAGAAACTGGAACTGTACAGGGAAATTTTGTCGCAATAAAAAAAGATGACCTGTCAGAATTTAAGAACATAATACTTACAAGAAATATTTCAAATAATGATCATATTAACTTTTAATAATGCATGGCAACAAAAGAAAAAAATTATCTACAAATTATTAAATTTGATAAAAATTTTAAAAATAGTATTGTAGGAAAATATTTAACTAACATAAGACTAGTAATCTTAGTCTTAATAATTATTCTAATAGCAGGCTCTGCAAGTCTTCTAGCTCTTCCTAGAAGACTTAATCCTGAAGTTAAAATACCAATTGTTATAGTTAACACTCTGCTCCCCGGTGCCAGTCCTGCAGATGTTGAATCACTTATAACAATTCCTCTCGAAGATGAATTAAATTCAATTCCAAATTTAACTTCTATCACATCTAATTCTTCAAACAGCAATTCGACCATAACTCTTGAATTTGAATCCAATGTTGAAGTTGATGATGCAGTAAATGAAGCACAAAAAGCTGTTAATAATGCTAATGACCTACCAGAAGATGCAACAACTCCAAGAGTTACTGAAATAGATTTTGAGGATCAAACAGTTTACACATTTGCAGTTAGATCAAAAAATGACCCGATTTCTTTGATGAATTTTTCCAAAAATCTACAAGATTCACTAGAGTCTCAAAATACAATCGAAAGAGTTGATGCAGCAGGACTATATGAACAGGAAGTTAGTGTTCAAATTTTGCCTGATGCAATTTATCAATATAACATCTCCCTACCCCAACTATCTCAAATAATAAAAACCGCACTATCATCATTTCCAGCCGGCACATTAAAGACTAACGACAACACCTATGCCGTCACCATTGATCCGGAAGTTACAAATGTTGCCGAATTAAGAAATTTACTAATAAATATTCGAGATATTGAAATTAAACTTGGCGATATTGCAGCAGTCATCGAGTCTCCTATTCCAGAGCAAAAAAAGGCATTTCTTGCTGAAAACACAAGTCCGGATCAAGTAGTAATATTATCGGTTTTTAAAACTTCAAATGCTGATATAACCAAGACTGTTAATGATGCAAAAAATATCATTGAAGAGAATACAAGAAGAGAAAACGGAAAATATGAAGTTACAGAAATAACCGATTATGCAAAACTCATTACAAATCAATTTAATGATCTTTCAGAAAATTTTGCAGTTACTATTTTACTGGTTTTTATCGTATTATTTCTTGTTCTAGGTTTTAGACAAGCATTTCTAGCATCACTTACAATTCCACTTGCGATACTCACGAGTTTTTTCGTTATGCAAATTAGTGGAATAAGTATTAATTTCCTCTCATTATTCTCACTGCTTCTTGCGTTAGGACTGCTAGTAGATAACGCAATAGTTATTTTATCTGCTGTAACGAGCTATTATAAATCAAATAGATTTTCCGCAGAAGAATCAGGAATATTAGTATACAAAGACTTCCTAGCACCACTTTGGGCAACTACCCTTACCACTGTATGGGCATTCCTCCCCCTACTGCTTGCGACTGGAATAATAGGAGAATTTATAAAAACCATTCCGGTAGTTGTTAGCGCAACCTTAATCGCATCAGCTCTTATTGCTCTTTATATTACAATTCCAATTATGATGTTCGTGCTAAAACCTAATGTTCCAAGGCGTGTCATAATACTGTTCTATCTAATAGGAGCTGCTTTCTTTCTTATTTTAGGTTTTCTAATTATTCCACAAAGCATAATTTATATACCTACTTTAATTTTATATATTTTATTTCTTCTAGTAGCATTTAAAATGCGAAAATTTATATTTGGAAGAATAAAAATTAAAAAGGAGCAAAAAAAACTTTTGAATAAATTTAAGTCTGTTGCAGACAGTGGTTTGATAAATTTTGATATTATAAGCAGCAAATATAACAAAGTTTTATCTAAGATTGTTCATTCTAAATCTGCTCGCCGAAAAACTATTATTGCAGTAATTTTATTTTCACTGTTCTCATACATGCTCCTTCCATTAGGACTTCTCAAAAACGAATTCTTCCCTGCTGCCCCCAGCGACGAACTTTACGTTACCGTTGATTTTCCATCTGGGACTAATCAAAAAATTCTAGAAGCTGAAACAAAAAAACTTAGTAGTGTAATTCAAGAGCACCCAGACATTAAATATGTATCCGGTCAATATGGTGGAGGACAAAACGAATTTAACATATCAGGGGATATAAATCTAACCATAACTCTGATCGATGAAGATAAAAGAGCCAAAAATTCTATAGAAATCGCATCAGAAATTCGTGACGGCTTTAAAAATTATCCAAATGGTGAATTTACAGTCATTGAGCAAAGCGGTGGCCCACCAGTAGGAGATGACATAGTTATTACAATACTAGGACCAGAACTAGAAACTCTAAATAGTATAACAAACCAAATTTCTTCATTCATGAATAATCAGGCAGGTATAACAAATGTTAAGAGTACAATAACTCCAGGAATAGGAAAATTAACATTTATCCCAAATCGCCAATCAATTAGTAATAACTCTATTCAACTTGATTCTATAGCATTCTCAATCAGAAATTATATAAGCGGAATACAAGCAGATGAAATTAGAGTGAATGGAGAAAATTTACCAATTCAATTAAGAATAGACGATAATTCATCTCCAGATTCACTAGGACTAATTTCCATAGATTCCCCTAACGGATTTATACCGCTAAATGAACTAGGAGAATTTAGGCTTGAAAACAGTCCAACCCAAATTAGCAGAGAAGACCAAAAAAGAAGCATAAGTATATTTGGCTCCGTTCTTTCCGGATATAATATACCTGAAGAAAATCAAAAAATTCTCGATCATATAGAAAGCCTTAACCTTCCCGATGGATATTCTCTTAAAACAGGAGGAGTAAATGAAGAAAATCAAAATTCTATAAATTCTATACTGCAAGCAATGGGTGCTTCAGCAATTTTAATTTTAATAACTATTGTTATTCAACTAGGATCATTCAGAAAAGCGATTATTGTTATGCTTGTAATTCCTCTTGCAGTATCGGGGGTTTTTATAATTTTCGCGCTTTTTGGAATACCTATTTCGTTTCCAGCGTTAATTGGACTTCTTGCACTTTTTGGAATAGTTGTAAACAATTCGATCGTCATGATTGACACCATAAATAAAAATTTGAATAACAAAATATCTTTTGGAAAATCGATAGTTGATGGCGCGTCGAGTAGACTCGAGCCAATATTTTTAACTTCAATAACTACCATAATTGGACTTATACCAATTACACTGTCTGATCCTTTATGGCAGGGACTAGGAGGTGCAATTATTGCAGGGTTAACTTTCTCGGGAGTAATTATGCTATTTTTTATACCTGTTGTATACTATCTAATTTATTCTGGAGAATACGAGAAGAAAAATACTAAAAAGTCCTCTTAGCATTGTAGTCTAAAAGGGCAATAAAAATTCTCTTATAGTCATTACTAATATTAAGATTATTGATTTTTTCATTTGCCTCATTGTAAAGACCATTAATTTCTTCTTGAATCTTATCACGGACACCCAAATCAAGAATCGAGCTTCTAACTTTTTCTAACTCAGCTATACTTATATTCTGATTTCCAAAAATTAAATTTAATTCATTCTTTAATGCCTCATCTGCTTTTTGCATTAGGAGGCTTCTCATAAAGGTTTTTTTATTCTCTCGCACATCTGAACCTACTGGCTTTCCTATCTCATCTTCATTTCCAAA
>Ga0172380_10007486_pt1 | contig 12250 bp, 12 predicted proteins | sample Leawe162metaG_FD_119747 | JGI IMG/M metagenome (GOLD analysis project Ga0172380, IMG submission 119747) | Leachate microbial communities from a municipal landfill in Southern Ontario, Canada - Leachate well 162 metaG | ecosystem: Engineered > Solid waste > Landfill > Unclassified | place...
AGTGGTACATGCCGTACAACCGCTGAACGTAGCTCCCGGAAGGAACCTGACCCATGTCACGCGTTAAAAGAGGCGTTACCGCCCACGCCCGTCACAAGAAGATCCTGAAGCAGGCCGAGGGCTTTTACGGCCGCCGCAAGTCGACGATCCGCACCGCCAAGGCCGCCGTCGACAAGGCCGGCCAGTACGCCTATCGCGACCGGCGCAACAAGAAGCGCAATTTCCGCGCGCTGTGGATCCAGCGCATCAACGCCGCGGTGCGCGACCACGGGCTGACCTACGGCCGATTTATCGACGGCCTCAGCAAGGCTGAGGTTGCCGTCGACCGCAAGGTGCTCTCCGATCTCGCGATCACCGAGCCCCAGGCGTTCGCCGCCCTGGTCGCACAGGCCAAGCAGGCACTGGGCTATCTGGAGGGGGTCGAGGCGACCACCCATTCCAGGGTCTCCGCCTAACCTCCGCCGCCTTTCTGAGGCCCGAACGAAGCCTTGCGCCGCCCCCAGGGGGGATGGCGCGGGGCTTTTGCGTTTGTTACCCATTGCCCGCCCCCGAGAAACGGAACCCTGCCATGTCGATACAAGCCCGGATCGAAACGCTGCGCGCGGAGCTGGCCGCTGCCATCGAGGCGGCCCCGGGCGCCGAGGAAGTGGAGGCGGTGCGCATCGCGGCGCTGGGCAAGAAGGGCTCGGTTTCGGCGCTCCTCGCCTCGCTCGGCGGCATGGACCCCGAGGAGCGCCGGAGCGCCGGGCCGGCGATCAACGGGCTCAAGGGCGAGGTCATGGCGCTGATCGAGGCGCGCGCCGCCCAGATGCGGGAGCAGGCGCTCGAAGCCCGGCTCGCCGCCGAGCGCGTCGACGTCACCCTGCCGGTCAGGCCCGCCCCCACGGCGGCCGGCCGCATCCACCCGGTGAGCCAGGTGATCGACGAGATCACCGCCATCTTCTCGGACATGGGCTTCTCCATCGCCGAGGGGCCCGATATCGAGACCGACTACTACAACTTCACCGCCCTCAACTTCCCCGAGGGGCACCCGGCGCGCGAGATGCACGACACCTTCTTCATGGCCCCCGGCGCCGACGGGGTGAAGAAAGTGCTCAGGACGCACACTTCGCCGGTGCAGATACGGGTGATGCAGAACGGCAACGAGAAGCCGGCCGCCCCCTACCTGACGCCGGCCATGGACCCGCCCATCCGGGTGGTCATCCCCGGCCGCACCTACCGCCACGATTCGGACCAGACCCATACCCCGATGTTCCATCAGGTCGAGGGACTGGTGATCGACAAGTCGAGCCATATCGGCCAGTTGCGCTGGGTGCTCGAGGAGTTCCTCAAGGCCTTCTTCGAGGTCGAACACGTCACCACCCGCTTCCGCCCGAGCTTCTTTCCGTTCACCGAGCCCTCGATGGAGGTCGACGTGCAGTGCGACCGCTCCGGCAACGAGGTGAGGATCGGCGAGGGCAGCGACTGGCTGGAAATCCTGGGCTGCGGCATGGTGCATCCCAACGTGCTGCGCAACTGCGGGCTCGACCCCGACGTCTACCAGGGCTTCGCCTGGGGCATGGGCATCGACCGGCTGGCCATGCTCAAATACGGCATGCCGGACCTCAGGGCCTTCTTCGACGCCGACAAGCGCTGGCTCGACCATTACGGCTTCCGCCCGCTCGATTTGCCGACGCTGTTCGGGGGGCTGTCGAGCTGAGCCAGATGAGCGAGCCCGAGGGCATCACCACCTACGTGGTCACCGACATCGAGGCGGACGGGCCGAGCCCGCTCGCCAATTCCATGCTGAGCTTCGCCTCGGTCGCCTGCGACGTGACGGGAAAGGTGCTGGACGAATTCGAGGCGGTGCTGGCGCCGCGCCCCGACCGCCAGCCGAGCCCGGACACCATGGCGTGGTGGGAGACGCAGCCGGAGGCCTACGCCGCGGCCACCGCCAATCCGGAGCCGGCCGCAACGGTCATGCCGCGCTACGCCGACTGGGTGGAGAGCCTGCCCGGCTACCACGTCTTCGCGTCCGCGCCGCTGATCTTCGACGGGTTGTGGATGGATCACTATCTCGAAATCTTCGCGGGTACGCGGGTGATGGGCGGCCCCTTCCGCACGCGCAAGATCTTCCGCGGCGGCGGGGTGTGCATCTACACCATGGCGGGGGCGCTGCGCGGCGTCGACTACCTCAAGTGGAGCATGGCCCGGGTGCCCGCCGAGTGGTACGGCCACATCGAGCACACGCACAAGGCCATCGACGACGCCCGCGGCTTTGTCAATGTCCTTGCCAGGCTGTTCGCCATCTCCCAAGGCCTCGAAAAGCACGAGGCGACCGAAAGCATGTACAAATGAAGTTCACCCTCGACTGGCTCAAGGACCACCTCGAGACCGACGCCACCGCCGACCAGATCGCGGCCGACCTGACCATGGTCGGGCTCGAGGTTGAAGGCCTCGAGGACCAGGGTAGGGCGCTCAAGGATTTTGTCGTCGCCCACGTGGTCGCGGCCGAAAAGCACCCCAACGCCGACAAGCTCAGGGTGTGCAAGGTCGACGCCGGCACCGGCGAACTGATCGACGTGGTGTGCGGGGCGCCCAATGCGCGCGCCGGCATGAAGAGCGTCTTCGCCTTCCCGGGCACCTGGATTCCCGGCTCGGGTTTCACCCTCACCAAGGGCAATATCCGCGGCGCCGCGTCGAACGGCATGCTGTGCTCGGCCCGCGAGCTCGAACTGGGGGACGACCATTCGGGCATCATCGAACTGCCCGGCGATGCCCCGGCCGGCACCCCCTATGCCGCCTTTGCCGGTCTCGACGGCGTCGTCTTCGACCTCTCCATCACCGCCAATCGCGGCGACGCGGCCGGCGTGCTCGGTGTTGCGCGCGACCTCGCCGCCTACGGCACCGGCGTGCTCAAGAACGCCGCGGTCGCGCCCGTTCCGTCACCGGGCGGGGCGAGCCCGATCCCCGTCGATCTGCGCTTCGCCGAGGGCGAGCCGCTTGTATGCCGCATGTTTGCCGGCCGCCTGATCCGGGGCGTGAAGAACGGCCCCTCGCCCGACTGGCTGCAGGCGCGGCTGCGCGCCATCGGCCTGAGGCCGATCAACGCCTTGGTCGACATCACCAATTTCGTCTCCTTCGACCGGGCCCGGCCACTGCATGTGTTCGATGCCGACAAGCTCACCGGCACGGTGCACGCGCGCATGGCCAAGGCCGGCGAGACCGTCCTGGCGCTCGACGGCAAGAGCTATGCGCTCGACCCCTCGATCTGCGTCATCGCCGACGACCGGGCGGCGCTTGGCATCGCCGGCATCATGGGCGGCGAGGACACCGGCTGCACCGATACGACCGTCAACGTCTTCATCGAATGCGCCTGGTTCGACCCCGACGCCATCGCCGCCGCCGGGCGCAAGCTCGGTATCGTCTCGGATGCGCGCTACCGCTTCGAGCGCCATGTCGACCCCGAGGGCGTCATCCCCGGCATCGAACTCGCCGCGAAGCTGGTCAGCGAATTGTGCGGCGGCACGGTATACGAGACGGCGGTGGCCGGCGACGCCAGGGGCGCCGGCACCACGATCGCCTTCCCGCTCGCGGAGGTCAGGCGCCTGACCGGCCTGGTGGTGCCGCGCGAGGAGGCCGTCGGAGCCCTCACCCGGCTCGGCTTCACGGTGGAAGGCGACGGCGAGGTGGTGACCGTGCGGGTGCCGAGCTGGCGCCCGGACGTGACGCAGAAAGCCGACCTGGCCGAGGAGGTGATGCGCATCGTCGGCGTCGACAAGGTGCCGGTCGAGCCGCTGCCCCGGCTCTCGGGCGTCGCGCCGCGCATGCTGACCCCGATCCAGAACCGGCGCCGGCTGGCACGGCGGACGCTGGCGGCGCGCGGGCTGGACGAGGCGGTGACGTGGTCGTTCATCCCGGCCGCCCAGGCATCCCGCTTCGGCGGCGGCCAGGCCGAGCTCAAGCTTGCCAACCCGATCGCGGCGGAACTGACCGACATGCGGCCCTCGCTGCTGCCCGGCTTGCTCGAGGCGGCGCGGCGCAACGACAATCGCGGCTTTCCGGACCTCGCCATCTTCGAAGTCGGCCAGGTGTTCCATTCGGCGCAGCCGGACGGGCAGCGCACCTATGCGACCGGCCTGCGCGTCGGCACCGCAACGATCGAGGGCGAGGGGCGGCACTGGCGCGGCGGCGCCCGCAGGGTCGACGTGTTCGACGCCAAGGCGGACCTTGCCGCGCTGCTCGACCCACTCGGGCTCGCTATCGACAAGGTGCAGCTTGTGGCCGAACCGGCGGACTGGAGCCATCCGGGCCGGGGCGGGCGCATCCAGCTCGGGCCGAAGAACGTCATCGGCTGGTTCGGCGAAATCCATCCGACGCTGCTCGGCGAGTTCGACCTCGCGGGGCCCGTGGCCGCCTTCGAGGTCGACCTCGACGCCGTGCCGGAGCCGCGCCGCAGGCCGACCCGGGCGAAGCCGGCGCTGGCCCTCTCCGACCTGATGCCGTTGTCTCGCGACTTCGCCTTTGTCGTCGATCGCGACGTGCCGGCGGCGGCCATCCTCAAGGCGGCGCGCGGCGCCGACAAGGCGCTGATCGCCGGCATCGACGTGTTCGACGTGTTCGAGGGCAAGCATCTGGGCGAAGGCAAGAAGTCGGTCGCCATCGCGGTCACGCTGCAGCCGCAGGACAGGACGCTGACCGACGAGGAGATCGAGAAGGTCTCGGCCGGCATCGTCGCCGCGGTGGCCAGGGCGACGGGGGGAGTGTTGCGCGCTTGAGCGAGGCCCGGCTGATCCGCGCCGGCCATTCGCCGGCATTCCTCGCCGCGGACGGCCCGCTCAGGCGCTTGCCGCGTCAGCCGGAACGCCAGCGCCCCCGCGAGTTCCTGGAGCGCTTCGAGGACCGGGCACTGGTCTATGACTGCTTCCGGCACCCCGATGGCGAGCGCATCCTGCTCGTGGGGCCGCCGCCGATGAACCTGATGCCGGAATTGCGCCGGGCGGACTATCTGGCGCTGCCCGCGAGGACCCGGCTCACGCCCGCCTTTCACGCTTCGCTCTCGACCATGATCACCGAACTTTCGGGGGCGCCTTCGGGCACCACGGCGGTGCGGCTGACGGTCAACGGGCAGAGCTTCGAGCTTGCCGTGCAGCCCAACCACGCCGCCGAACTTGCCGGTCGGCGCCTGCTGTTCACGATGAGCAAGGACAACGATCTTGCTTGGATCGCCGAATGGGCGCGCTGGCACCAGCGGCTGCACGGCACCGACGCCATCGTGCTGTTCGACAACGGCTCGAGCCGCTACGGGACGGACGAGATCGAGCAAACGCTGCTCGGAGTGGACGGCATCGACAGGGTCGCGGTACTGCGCTGGCCCTACCGCTTCGGTCCCGTGGACCGCAGCCTCAGGATCGACCCCTACTGGTCGCGCTTCCTGCAGATCGCCTCGATGAGCGTGACGCTGCGCCGGTTCGGCCCCAATGCCCATGGGCTCATCAACGCCGACATCGACGAACTGTCCGCCACCCGTTCCGGCCGCTCGCTCTACGACCTCGCCCGGGCCTCGCGCGGCGGCCTCGTCGTCTATCGCGGCGTATGGATCGAACCCGTGCCGGCCGGCACAAGCGGGGGCGAGGCGCCGACGCACCGGCACTTCCTCAGCCGCTCCGGCGATCCGCGCCATGCCGCGTCGCGGCAGCGCAAATGGACGCTCGACCCGTCGCGCGCCTGGGTGCAGAAGCTTTCCGTACACCCCTACTGGCACTGGATCGAGGGGCGCAGTCTGATGGCGAAATCGATGCCGGCCGACGCCTTCTACTGGCACTTCCGCGGCATCAGTACCGACTGGAAGGACGCCCGCACGCTGCAGCGCACGGAAGGCGGACTGGTGTCTGACGGCGCGCTGGCGCGCGCTTTCGGGCGCGTTCTGAACGGTAGCGAGGGCGGCTGAACTGGCCCTATCGCCTCCGGCTGCAGTGGTGCGGGAGTGGCAGTGCTCAATGAGCCAATGAGCGTGGTGTCACCGGGGCTGCAATCCGGAAGGTGGGTGGCGTATCACCGAAACGGCATGCTAATTCGCCAGAGGTGGTGCCTCGCCGCCGGGCGCCCGGGAGACATAATGCAAGGACAAGCGCAACCTGCGAGCCACGGCCCGCACGCAAATCCAAAGTGGTCGGCGATGAAAGACGTAGCCACTGGGGTGGCGGCCTGGGGTGCGCTCATCGCCGTGCTGGTGCTTTCGCCAGTCTTTGGCAGCATCAGCAGCATCGTCGCCGTACTGTTTGGTTTTGGCCTGCTGCCGCTCACCTTAGAGCGTGACAGCATGGCGACGCTGTTACGTGCGCCGGCTCAAGCGCTGTTCCTAGCCTCGTTTGTTGCCCTTGGCGTGGCGTTTACACTGACTGCTCTGGCGCCGGGGGATACCCTGTTCCTCGCCAATTTCCTGGCCCTGCCGCTGTCAGGTCTCCTTTATCTATGGGCCCGGAAACTGCCCGCGTCGCAGGTGTTGTGTTGGGTCACGGCCCTGTGTCTCAGCGGCGTCGCCGTGGCCACCGGTTTCGCGCTCTTCGACATATTCGGGCGTGGTCTGCCGCGGGCCATGGGGCTGGTTGGCAACCCCAACCTGATGCCCCGCACTGCTCTAATCCTAGGGTTCGTCGCGTTGGGGGGCGCCGTGCTGGCAAGAACGCGGCGGCGTTGGTTCTACGTCGCCGGTCCGCCACTGGCGCTGCTGGTCACCTTCTTGTCGGGTTCGCGTGGTGCCGCCCTGGCGGTGCCGACCATGGCGATACTCGCAGCCGCTCTGGTATGGCGCGATCGTTTCGGCAGGTTGGTGGTACTTGGCACAATGGGGATATTGGCAATCGGGGCGCTGGCGCTCTTGATCCTCGGCGATAGCAGCATGTCCCGCTTCACCAGCATTGGCCAAGCCATTAGTAACGGCCTGCTCGCCGGAGGCGCAAACGTCGACCCGGCGACGGGCGAGCGGCTCGGCATGCACCGGGTGGGTCTGGCTGCCTTTGCCGAAAGGCCGTGGCTGGGCTGGGGGTGGGCGCATCTGGGCACCGCGGCCGCCGCGGTTGACCCGTCGAGCTTTGCCAAGCACGCGGGGAGCCGCTTCATGTACCACAATGATGCCCTCAACTTTGCCGTCGCAGGGGGAGTGGTGGGCCTCGTAGCATGGCTGATGCTGCTCGCAGCACCGGTAGTCGGGGCCCTCGCTTCACCGCATGACGGGCACTTTGCCATCCGCCTCTACTGCTGCCTGCAACTGAGCCTCGGCTACGCCATGTTCGGGTTGACCGACATGTCGCTGGGTTACGATCTGCCCACGACATTGTATGCGTTTCTCACTGCACTTGCCCTCGGCGCAGGCCGGAGCGTCCCATCTACGCCCCGCCCGTGACCCCCAAGGCTACCAGTTCGGCGGTGAGTTGAGCATGCCGCCCGCGGCGGCGGCATCGATCTCCCCCAGTTCGTCGGCACCAAGCGGCGCCGCGCCCACCGCCCCGAGGCAGTCCTTGAGTTGCTCGAGCGTGCGTGCGCCGATCAGAGCCGAGGTGACCTCGGGGCGCCGCAACACCCAGCTCAGGGCAAGCTGCACGGGGGTCTGGCCGCGCGCCCGCGCCACCGCGCCCAGTGCCTCCACCGCCTGCAACACGGCGGGCGCCAGCGCCCGCGGCCTGATCGTCGAATCGGGGCCGGCGGCGCGGCCGCCCGCACGCCCATGCGCGTACTTGCCCGAGAGCACGCCCTGGGCCAGGGGCGAGAAGGCGATGACGCCGACGCCGAGCTCGCCGCAGGCCTCGATCGTTCCGTCGTCCTCGATCCAGCGGTTCAGGATGGAGTAGCTGGGCTGGTGGGCGAGCAGCGGCACCCCCATCTGCCGCAGCACGGCGTGAGCCTTGCGGGTATCGTCCTCGGGGTAGCTCGAGATGCCGACATAGAGCGCCTTGCCCTGCCGGTGCAGGTCCGCGAGCGCTCCCATGCTCTCCTCGAGCGGCGTCGCGTGGTCGTAGCGGTGGTGGTAGAAGATGTCGACATAGTCAAGGCCCAGCCGCTTGAGGCTCTGGTCGCAGGAGGCGATGAGGTATTTGCGCGAGCCGCCGTCGCCGTAGGGGCCGGGTCCCATGCGCCAGCCGGCCTTGGTGGCGATGACGATCTCGTCGCGGTAGGGGCGGAAATCCCGCGCCAGCAGGCACCCCATCAGTTCCTCGGCGGCGCCGGGTGGTGGGCCGTAATTGTTGGCAAGGTCAAAATGGGTGATGCCGTTGTCGAAGGCGTAGCGGAGGATGTCTAACGCGCTGTGCTCGTCATCGCCGGCCCCGAAGTTCTGCCACAGCCCGAGCGAAATCGCCGGCAAACGGAGTCCCGAGCGACCGCACTGGCGGTAGTCCATGACGTCGTAGCGCGCGGCATCGGCACCATAGGTCACGACGCTCTCCGTGGTCTGGCGGTGCGGGGGCGCCAAATCTGCCGCATCGGCCAGGTGGCCGCAAGCGCGCCGCGGCGGCGGGGCGCGCCGCTATCGGCTAGACTGTGGCGTCGATTCGCTCCGGGTTCGCCATGCCGTTGCTCTCCCCCGCCGTCCTTCCGGTGCTGCTGCTCATCGCCTCCAATGTGTTCATGACCACTGCCTGGTATGGACACCTCAAGTTCCCCTCGGCCGCCATGTGGGTGGCGGTAATGGCCAGCTGGGGCATCGCGCTGGTCGAATACTGGCTGGCGGTGCCGGCCAACCGTATCGGCTACGGCACCTATTCGGCGGCCGAGCTGAAGACCATCCAGGAGGTGATCTCGCTCACCGTGTTCGTGGGCTTTGCCATCTTCGTGCTCGGCGAAAAACTGACATGGAACCACGGCGTCGGCTTCTGCCTGATCGCGCTAGGCGCCTTCTTCATCTTCAAGGGCCCGCTGCGTTAGCGCCGCGCCGTAGTGGTCAGTGGTCGCCAAGGCAGGCGGTGAGCCCGGCCGCGAGGCCGATCAGCAACTGCCGGTAGAGGCCCGGCCCCGCTTCGAGTCCGGCCCCTTCGGGATCGAGCTCGCCGGCCCTGGCGCCACTGCCTTCGAGGATGGTGGCGACGATGGCCGGCTCGAACTGCGGCTCGGCGAAGACGCAGGTCACCCCGCTCGCCGCAATGCGCTCGCGCAGCGCATCGACGCGTCGCGCCCCGGGCATGGTGTCGGGGGTGACGGTCACCGACCCGGCGGCGCTGAGCCCGAAACGCCGCTCGAAATACTGGTAGGCGTCGTGGAAGACGATGAAGGGCTTGTCCCGCACCGGCGCCAGCGCGCTCCCAAGTTCGGCGGTGAGCGTGGCGAGGTCGCGGCGCAGCGACGTGGCATTGGCGCGATAGGTGCCGGCCTGCGCCGGATCGGCGGTGGCAAGCGCCTCGGCGATGGCGTCGCCGAGCAGCGCGGCGTTGGCGGGATCGAGCCAGAAATGCATGTCGGCCTCCCCGTGCGCCACCTCCTCGCCCCCCGCGTGGTCGTTCTCGTGCGGCTCGAAGGCGCCGCCCTCGCGGATGGCAAGCAGCTCGATGCCCGGGGTGCGTGCCAGCTCGATCACCCGCGCGTCCGCCGCCAGCGTGTCGAGCGCGGTGCCGAGGAAGAGTTCGAGCCCGTGGCCCGTCCAGAACACGATGTCGGCGGCTTCCAGCGCCTCGGCGTCCGAGGGCGTGAGGCTGTAGGCATGCGGCGAAGCGGCGCCGTCGACGAGCAGTTCCGGTTCGCCCAGATCGCCCATCACGGCGGCGACCAGCGAATGGATCGGCTTGATGGTGGCGACGACGCGCGGCGCCGCGGCGAGGGCGGCGGCCGGCAGGGCGAGCGTGGCGAGGAACGCCAGGGCGGGCAGGAAACGCATGGGGGACTCGTTCTCGCTGGTGAAATGTTATGACATAACAATTGGTGTGTGTTACGCTATAATGCGGAGATAGAGGCCGGGCAAGCGGAAGAGATGCGGATGGACGCGGTAGCGACGCACGAAACGGTCGTCGAGGTCGTGGGTGCGGGGGTCCGGCGCGACGGGCGCTGGCTGGTCGAAAACGTCGATCTCGCGGTCCGGCGCGGCGAGATCGTCACCCTGATCGGACCCAACGGCTCGGGCAAGTCCACTACCGCCAAGCTGGTCACCGGCGTGCTCAGGCCCGATGCCGGCACGGTCACCCGCGCGCCCGGGCTGACCGTGGGCTACGTGCCCCAGAAGCTGGCGATCGACTGGACGCTGCCGCTGAGCGTCAGGCGGCTGATGACGCTGACCGGCGCCTATCCGGCCGCGGAGGTCGCGGCGGCGCTGGCGCTGGTGGGCATCACGCATCTCGCCAACGACGCGGTGCAGCACCTCTCGGGCGGCGAGTTCCAGCGGGCGCTGCTGGCGCGCGCCATGATCCGCCGGCCCGACCTGCTGGTGCTGGACGAGCCCGTGCAGGGGGTCGACTTCTCCGGCGAGGTGGCGCTCTACGATCTGATCAAGACCATCCGCGACGAGACGCGCTGCGGCGTGCTGCTGATCAGCCACGACCTGCACGTGGTGATGGCCGAGACCGACACGGTGATCTGCCTCAACGGCCATGTGTGCTGCCGGGGGACCCCGGCCTCCGTCGCCCGCAGCCCCGAATACCTTGCCCTGTTCGGCACCCGCGCGGCGGCGACGCTCGCCATCTACCAGCACGACCACGACCATACGCACCTGCCCGACGGGCGCATCCGCGAGGCGGACGGGCGGGTGGTCGACGCGCATCGGCACCACGAAGGGGAGCGGCACGAGCCGGCGCCGGAGGGGCACGAGGGGGACTATCGCCATGCTGGATGACTTCTTCACGCGCGCGCTGCTCGCCGGCGTCGGGCTAGCGTTGGTCGCGGGGCCGCTGGGCTGCTTCATCGTCTGGCGGCGCATGGCCTATTTCGGCGACACCATGGCGCATTCGGCGCTGCTCGGGGTGGCGCTCGCCTTCCTGCTCGAGATCAACCTCACGCTCGCCGTGTTCCTTGTCGCCGCGGCGGTCTCCGTAGCGCTGCTGCTGCTGCAGCGGCGCCAGCACCTGTCGACGGATGCGCTGCTCGGCATCCTCAGCCACTCGACCCTCGCCATCGGCCTCGTCATGGTGGCCTTCATGACCTGGCTGCGCGTCGACCTCATGGGCTTCCTGTTCGGCGACATCCTTGCCGTCACCGTCGCCGACATCGCGCTGATCTGGGGCGGCGGGGCGGTGATCCTCGTCCTGCTCGTGCGCCTGTGGCGGCCGCTGCTGGCCGGGACCGTCAGCTCCGACATCGCCGAGGCCGAGGGGCTCAGGCCCGAACTGTCGCGCGTCATGCTCATGCTGCTGCTCGCCAGCGTCATTGCCATCGCCATGAAGCTCGTCGGGGTGCTGCTCATCACCTCGCTGCTGATCATCCCGGCGGCCACGGCGCGGCGCTTGAGCACGACGCCCGAGCAGATGGCCGTCATCGCCTCGCTGCTGGGGGCACTGGCGGTGGCGGGCGGCCTGTTCGGCTCGCTGCAATACGACACGCCGTCCGGCCCCTCGATCGTGGTGGCGGCGCTCGTCCTGTTCCTCGTCTCCATCGCCGTGCCGGTCTGGCGCCGGGGCCGGCCGCAGCCGGGGGGACACTGATGGCCCACTCGCACGAGACCCACAACCACGAGCAGCCCCGGCAGCTGACGCGCAACCAGGACCTGGTACTGCAGACCCTCAACCGCGCCGCGGCGCCACTGTCCGCTTACGACATCCTCGACCAGTTGCGCGATGCGGGGCTGCGGGCGCCGCTGCAGATCTACCGGGCGCTCGACAAGCTGGTCGAGCAGGGGCTGGCGCACCGGCTCGAATCGCTCAACGCCTTCGTGTGCTGCTCCGGCACCCAGGCCCACGCCCACCCGGGCGGTGGCGCCGCCTTTGCCATCTGTTCCGATTGCGGCCGGGTCGACGAGTTCGCCGACGCGGCGGTGGATCGGCGGCTCAGCGGCTGGGCCAGCCGGCATGGCTTTGCCCCGGAACGCACCACCATCGAGTTGCGCGGTCTGTGCGCTGCGTGCCGCAAAGGCGCGGCGCCGGGCTAGCGTATCAGGCCGTCTTGCGCGCGGCGCTCCGCGCCTGCTCGGCGAGCAGCCGCTCGAGCCCGGCGAGCGGCAGCGGTCGCGAAAACAGGTAGCCCTGGAACTCGCGGCAGCCCAGCCGGGTGAGCACCGCCACTTCCTCGCGCCGTTCTACCCCTTCCACCGTCACCGACAGGTCGAGGGCGAAGGCGAGCACCATGTTGGACTCGACCA
>Ga0172380_10007488_pt1 | contig 12249 bp, 21 predicted proteins | sample Leawe162metaG_FD_119747 | JGI IMG/M metagenome (GOLD analysis project Ga0172380, IMG submission 119747) | Leachate microbial communities from a municipal landfill in Southern Ontario, Canada - Leachate well 162 metaG | ecosystem: Engineered > Solid waste > Landfill > Unclassified | place...
CTGAAACTACAATAAGGAGTGCAGTACCGCCAATAGCGAGGGCAGTGAAGCCTGTGAGGTTCTGCATAACAAGTGGGAGGACCGCGATAACACCGAGGAAACTTGCCCCTACCAGAGTCAGACGAGTGATAACCTTTGCAAGGTATTCAGAGGTGTGCGCACCTGGACGTACTCCGGGCACAAAAGCTCCATTACGTTGAAGGTTCTTTGAGATTGAATCTGGATCGAAGGTCACCGCAGTGTAGAAATATGTGAAGAGAAATACGAGTACAAAGTATGCTCCCGCATAGAGCCATTCGCTCTGGAAGAAGTTTGCGACCGTTTCAGAAGCACCTGATACCCAGCCCACATTGAGGTTTGAGAGAATGTTAAGAAGCATTTGTGGGAAAAGAAGGATGGAAAGTGCGAAGATAATAGGAATCACACCAGCTTGATTAAGACGTAGAGGTAGGTAGGTAGATACACCCCCGTAGACTTTATTACCACGCACACGCTTTGCATAGGTGATAGGTACTGGACGTTCTGCCTCAGTCACCACCACCACTCCGTAAATGATAACTACCGATACCGCCAAAAAGACTAAGTAGAGTGGAATCTGCGCAGGATCAAAGGTGAAGAGTGCCTGACTGACTACCGATGGAATACTCGCCACAATACCTGCAAAGATAATGAGCGATGTACCATTTCCGATACCAAATTCGGTCACCATTTCACCGATCCACATAAGGAGCATTGATCCTGCGACAACAACCATCATGTTAGTCACAAAATCAACAATATGAAGCTGGCCTAAGATGCCTTGGTTCTGCAAGAGCACAAGGAAACCGAATGCCTGCAAAATAGCGAGAGGAAGTGTCAAAAGACGACTGATTTGTGTAAATTTTTGACGACCCGTTTCCCCTTCTTCGGTATAAAGCGTTTTAAGCTTTGGTGACATCACCGTCAAAAGCTGCATGATGATAGATGCAGTAATGTATGGTCCTACACCGAGCATTACGATAGAAACGTTTGAAAGTCCTCCACCTGAAAATATATTAAGAAGACCGAAGAATTGATTGTTTGAAAAAAACTGCTCAAGACGAGGAATATCTACGCCCGGAGTTGGTATAGCAGCAAGCGCACGAAACATCACAAGCGCAGCCACCACAAAGAGCACTCTGTTGCGGAGCGTTACATCTCCTACAATAAGCTTTATTTTATGTATGAATCCGTCCATATTTACAAGACCGTTCCTCCTGCCGCAACGACCTTTGTCTTTGCAGTCTCTGACACCTGACATCCTGAGATGGTGAATTTCTTTGATACTTCACCCGTACCAAGCACTTTCACTACTGCGAGCGCTCCACCCTTACCGTGTACCAAACCTTTGTTCATGAGCACACGAGGATTGATAGCGCCTCCTGTAGGGAATGTTGTCTCGAGGAGACTAAGGTTAACAACCATAGGGCGTACACGTTCATTATTCACGGTACGTGCACGATTCTTACCAAAACCACGACGCTTTGGAAGCTTCTTAATGATATCACGCATCTCAGGACGAGTACTGTTTCCTGTGCGAGACTTCTGCCCCTTCATACCCTTTCCAGAGGTCTTACCACGCTTACCACCACGCCCAATACGCGCCTTCTTTCGAGTGGTCTGTGATTTTAAGTGATGTAATTGCATATAAAATAGTTAGGAGGGATTATGCGCGGAGCTTCTTAAGCGCTTCGATAGTTGCGCGAGCATTGTTGAGCTTGTTCTTACTGCGAGAAAAAACCTTTGCAGTAATGTCTTTTATACCTGCAAGTTCAAGTACGGTACGCACAGAACTTCCCGCAACGAGACCACGACCTGGAGATGGCATCATCATGATCTCACTTGAAGAATACTTCATAGAAACATCGTGAGGGATGCGGTTGTGCTCATCCATAGTAACCTGAATCATGTCTTTCTTTGCTGCACGAAATGCCTTTTCAATAGCAAGCTGTGTGTCTCCTGCCTTACCAATACCCACACCTACCTTACCTGCCTTGTTACCAGCAACCATAGCCACACTGAAGTTGAAACGACGACCACCTGCCATCACACGTGTTACGCGGCGGATACTGATGATTTTCTGCGCATACTCAGGCTTTGCGCGCTCTTCGCGACGTGGTGCACCACGACGTACGGGGCGACGAGGATTCTTGTTGTTATTGTTTCCTCCTCGGCGAGGATCAAAGGCTTCTTTTGCCTCTACCTTCTCAGGCACAGAAACAACTACTTCGTTTGCCGTTTCCGTTTCAAGCTCAGTGTTTGTTGTTGTTTCTTCAGCCATACTAATATCTCTCTTGTTATTAAAATTCTAAGCCTCCACTTCGCGCTCCATCTGCAAGTGCCGCAACAATACCCTGGTATAGAAAGCCTCCGCGATCAAATACTACCTTTGCGATACCCTTCTTCTTTGCAGCTTCTGCAAGTGCGCGACCGACCTCTGTGGCACGCGCCATTGTTGTTGCTCCAGCAACCTTTCGAGAGTCAGAGGAAGCGAGAGTGACGCGAGCCTCGTCGTCAATGAGCTGCGCATACACGTAGCGGTTTGAACGAAACACGGCAAGACGTGGACGCTCTGCAGTACCAGAAATACGTGCACGCACTCGTGCATGTCGGCGTACTCGCAATTCTTTTTTTTGTGATGAAGTATTCATAGAGGAGAAAGAGTGAATTATGTTGCCTTCTTGCCCTGCTTGCGCAAGATAAACTCACCTGCGTAGCGAATACCCTTTCCTTTATATGGTTCAGGCTTCTTCTTAGCGCGTACATCTGCAGCAAACTGTCCAATGACCTCTTTATCGAAACCAGAGATAGTGATTGTTCCTTTTTCTATGGTCACCGACACGCCTTCTGGAATATTGAAGATAACAGGGTGAGAAAAACCGAGTTGCATGACTAGTGTAGAACCTTTGACTTCACCTCGGTAACCCACGCCTTCTACCTGGAGCACCTTCGTGAATCCTTCGTTTACACCCTTGATCATATTTACTGCATGCGCAGCATAGGTTCCCCAGAGCGCTTTTGCAATCTTTGTATCCTTTGCAGGAGCAAATGATACGCTTTCAGGAGAAAGTGTCACGGTGACATGATTCAAGAAAGGGCGTGAAAGAGTCCCTTTAGGTCCTTTCACCGTAAAGATGCCGTCTACAAATGTGACTTCTGTCTTTGCGGGTATTACTACTGGTAGTTTTCCAAGTCTGCTCATACTAAATCATTACCAGATGATAAACATCTGCTCACCTCCAACATTCTCTTTACGCGCCTCATCTCCCGTCAATATTCCTTTTGGAGTAGAGAGGATCATAAGACCCTTTCCAAACTTCACTGCATGAATACCACTCGCATTCGTGTACAAACGGCGACCTGGCTTAGACATGCGCTTTACGCCACGGATAAACGCAGAGCCATCTGCATTGTACTTAAGTACTACTTCAAGTGTCTTACTTACTTTCTTGCCATGCTTCTCAGCGCTCACAACGTATCCGCGCTCAACGAGCTTGTCTACCACTGCATGCTTGAGTTTTGAGTACGGCACAGAAAGAGACTCCTTGCGGACTGCGCCCGCATTCGTCAATCGCACGATCAAATCTCCTACTGGGTCTCCTACCATGATGATTTCTTAATACCTGGAATATGTCCCTCGTGAGCCATCTCTCTAAAACAAATACGGCACACATCGAAGTCGCGCATGTAGGCGCGCTTGCGACCACATTTGAAACAACGGCGAACGACCCGACTTTTGAATTTCGGCTCTCGTTTTGAGCGTGCTATAACTGATGCTTTTGCCATGTGTTGCTGTTGTTTGTGTCTGTGAAAATAAAAAGCCCTTCTAGGCTGTTTGTAGCCAGCATACTAGCAAGTACGCATTCCGATGTCAAACATTCGGCGCGTCAGCAGTACCTCTGTCCTACAAAAGCGTTCTTACACCTCCTTTGCCTTCAAAGGAAGACCAATGTGGCGTAGGAAGCTCTCAGCCTCTTCTTCCGTCTTTGCGGTGGTCACAATGGTAATAGCAAGACCAAAGACGTTCTTAAGCTCCTCATCAGAAGCCTCCGGGAAAATGGTGTGCTCCTTGATACCCAAGGTGATATTGCCCATCTCATCAATAGAAGAGGTGGTCAAACCGCGGAAGTCACGAGTACGCGGCAATACGATATGAATCAGCTTATCAAGAAACTGATACATGCGTGCACCGTGTAACGTCACCTGGTAGCCAACCACATCTCCCTCACGAACTTTGAAGGTAGCAATTGACTTTTTTGCACCACGTGCAGCTGCCTTCTGTCCGGTGATACGAGCCAAGCGGTCTTGTATTACAGCGATCATTTGTTTGTCCTTTACCTTTCCTGTACCCACAGAGATAACCACCTTCTGTATTCGAGGAGACTGCATGACATTGGTGTACGCAAAAGAATCCTTAAGCGTTGCAAATGCGGTTGTTGTTTTTTCTTTAGTGAGAGACATACAAGGAATATTACACATTAGATCTTTGAACCACTCTTTTTTGCCTTGCGCACTTTCTTTTGGTCAACCACATCGTATCCTACGCGTGTTGGCTTGCCTGTCTTTGGGTCTTTAAGCGCCACATTTGAAACATGAAGCGGGAGCGCTTTGTCGATAATCTGACCACGTTGACCTTGACGTCGCGCGCGCTGGTGCTTTTTCACTACATTTACCCCCTCTACAAGAACGGTGTCCTTCTTAGGGAATGCACGAACCACCTGACCGCTCTTTCCGCGATCCTTTCCTGCAATGACGATAACTGTGTCTCCTTTTCGTACTTTCATATGCGTTTTATACCACCTCAGGGGCTAACGAAACAATCTTCTGAAAACCAACCTCACCGATCTCACGAGGAATTGGTCCGAAAACGCGGTTTGCGCGAGGTACCAACTTTTCTTTTTCAATAATCACCACTGCATTATCATCAAAACGAATGTACGAACCGTCCTTGCGGCGAAATGCCTGACGCTGACGTACGACGATGGCGCGCACGACATCTTTTCGCTTAGTACTTTTGCGAGGCTCTGCAGTTTGCACGGCCAAGACCACGATGTCCCCGATGCGTGCATACCGTCGCTTTGACCCACCGAGCACTTTAAACACTCGGCCTATCTTGGCACCTGAGTTATCGGTGATATTTACGAGTGTTTGTGCTTGTATCATATAAAGTTTTTAGTGTCTTGGTCTCTAGTTAGTCGGTGACAACCTCAAAATGCTTATTCTTTGAAAGTGGTCGTGTCTCGCGAATGCTCACCACCTCACCTTCTTTGCGAGTGTTTCCTGCATCGTGCGCAAGATACTTCTTGGTACGAGTCTGGTATTTCTTGTACTTTGGATGTTTCACATAGCGAGAAACGAGTACTGCCACAGTATCTTTCATCTTTGCAGAAACAACGGTACCACGAAATACGCGTCCCTTCTTTACTGCTGCTGTTGTTTCTTGTGTTGCCATAAAATTTACTGTGTTGTTACGCGCATGTTGATCTCAGTCAATGCTCGAGCGATAGCGCGACGGGTCTTGCGCGCACTGCGCACATCTCGCACCTTACTCCCTGCAGTACCAAAACGAAAGACACGAAGCTCCTCACGTTTCTCTGTGAGAAACGTATGCAATTCTGCGTCGTTTTTTGCTTTAATTTCTTTCATCATATCGTGTTTTTTCGGTCTGAAGTCCTATGCTTATACACCAAAAAGTGTATGCTGTCTATCTTTTGATTATTTTGCCTTCTCTACCTTAACCACCTCACGGCTGACAAACTTTGTCTTTACTGGAAGTTTCTTCCCCGCTTTGAGGAGCGCCTGTTGCGCTACCGCTCTCGTCACACCGTCTACTTCAAAGAGTAAGCGTCCCGGGAGTACTTCGAAGACAAAGTACTGAGGATCTCCCTTTCCTTTACCCATCGGTACTTCTGCTGCCTTTTGCGTGTATGGTCGGTCTGGGAAGATGCGAATCCATATGCGACCAGTCTTTCCGAGCGTACGTGAGATTACACGACGAGCTGCTTCAATCTGATTAGACTTGATGCGCTCTTCGGTCATAGACTTGAGACCATAGGCACCATAGGCAAGTGTTGTGCCGCGTGACTCAATACGAACCTTATCCGGGTTACGTCGGCCCGTTTGCCACTTGCGATGCTTTACTTTCTTAGGAAACAACATATAGGTAAATTATTTACGAACAGGGCGACGTTCTGGACCTCGTTCACTACTCTGTTCATTGGCACGGCGATCTTCAAAAACCTGACCACGATAATCCATACCTTCTCACCAATAACGCCGTATGACATATTTGCACGCTCACGAGCAAAGTCGATGTCTGCACGAAGTGTCTGAAGTGGCACACGACCACGCTTCAACTCCTCTGTACGACCCATTTCTGCGCCACCAAGACGTCCGCCGAGAATAACGCGCACGCCTTCTACATCACGATTTGCCATCACCTTCTCAACAGTCTGCTTCATCACGCGTCTAAAAGGCAAACGCTTCTCGAGACCTTCCACGATCATCTGCCCTACAATAGCAGCACTTGCCTCAGGGGAACGCACCTCTTCAATATCTATCTTCACGTCTGGCTTTTCAGCAAGTTTGAGTGTGCGGAGAAGCTGGTCGACTTCTTTACGGATTTTCTGTGCTCCTTCTCCAGAACGACCGATGATCATACCTGGGCGAGAAGTGCGGATGATAACACGCATCACTTTATTACCCATCTCAATATCGGTAGAAGCGATGTACATACCGCGGAGACGCTTCGCGAGAAATGCACGAACCGATGCGTCTGCACGCAAGTAATCACGGAATGTCTTTGGGTTTGGCGAAAACCAGCGAGAACGCCAATCGCGGACAATGCCGACGCGCTGAATATATGGATGTGCAACGTGTGTCATGGTAGATATCTAAAAATTACGCCTTTTCACCAAGCTCTATTGAAATATGACTTGAATGCTTCCTAATCAACGATGCGGAACCGCGTGCGCGAGGCATAGAACGCTTTATGGTCTGCCCTTTGTCGACAGCAACCTTAGCGACAAAAAGAGCCGTCTCTTTTTTACCTTGCATCTTTGCATTTTGAATTGCGGACTGGAGAGCCTTCACAAATGCTGTAGATGCACGCTTGTCAGCAAAAGAGAGGAGATTGACTGCTTTTGTCACCTGCTTGCCACGCACCAAATCAGCCAAGAGACGGACTTTGCGGGGTGACTGACGGTAGTTTTTAACAAAAGCTTTCATACAAATAGACTATTTTTTCTTAACATCAGCGGCCTTAGAAGCCTTTGCAGCAGCAATCTCAGACTCCTTCTTCTTCTGCTCAAGTTCTTTCTGCATTTTTCCTCCGTGTCGAAGGAATTTCTTTGTAGGAGAAAACTCACCGAGACGATGCCCTACCATTTCCTCCATAACAAGGACTTCGGTAAAAGTCTTTCCGTTGTGGACTGCAAACTTAAAACCAACCATTTCTGGTGCAATCTGACTATCACGAGCCCACGTCTTAATAGCTTCAGTTTCCTGAGGCTTTTTCCCCTCAATTTTCTTGAGAAGCTTTTCGTAGACGTAAGGTCCTTTGTAGAGTGAGCGAGCCATAAATTTGCTTCAGAAATAAAAAAGCCCACAACGAGCTTGGGAAGCATCATACCTGAATGGAAATAATAAGTCAACGAATCGTCAAAACATGCCTGTAAAAGGGTTTCCCTTATAAGAAAAGTCGCCCCGCAGAGCGACTTTTGTCTAGAGAGTTCTTGATTCAAGCCTTCCGCGTGCGACTGCCTGCACTTCCCGAAAAGGATTGTCGTCCCTTGCAAAGCGTACAAGGAGGTCCTCTGGACACTGCACGTTGTTTGCAAGCGCAATCCAGACGTACCACTGAGGAAAATCCTTTGCCACCCTGCCCAATAGACCAGAGGAGACACGAGTGCTCCAGGCAATGGCCTGCGGTATGAACCACTGATAGGTCTGCATCGTCAAAAGCTCCCTCTCCGCCAGCGCTTCCGCGCGCTCGAGAGGGAAATGAGGGTTTCCCAAGAGACTTACACGCACTACTGCATCTGGGTCACTTTCGAGCCCCACAAGGCACGTGAGGGACGGAGACGAGGACGCAAGCCGCGCCCGAGCAAAAACATCCATGATCTTTCCTTTCTTAAAAAGAACAAACCCCGCAGTATGCGGGGTTTGTGCGTTCTTCGTATGTCTTATTGACTACCGCAAAAAATCCCCGCTCAAGCGGATCTTCTTTGTGATCTTCATTGCAAGACACACGTGCATACAGAAAGTATATAGAGGATATTCGCAAATGCAAAATCGCCCCTGTGGGGGCGATTTTGTGTAGCGTAGCGAGAATCTGTTACGCTTTCTTGTTCATCATGCGCACGCCTGGCTTGCGACGAGTGACAATGAAGACATTTGAGTACTTCTTTGGCTTGCGAGTCTTTTGACCCTTGCCCACTGGGCGACCCTGGATGGTGCGTGCTCGTCTGTGACCACGTCCTGAGCGTCCTTCTCCACCTCCATGAGGGTGGTCGACGGCATTTCGAGCGGTACCACGGTTCTTAGGACGGAGACCCTTCCAACGAGAACGTCCTGCTTTACCCCAGTTTTCCAAACGATGTTCTTCGTTAGAAACTTCACCAACAGATGCCCACGCAGTACTGATGATGCGACGAATTTCAGTTGAAGGGAGCTTGATAGATGTGTAGCCACCGTCATGCGCCACGATTTCAGCGTGACCTCCTGCAGAACGCGCGAGACGTGCTCCTGCGCCTGGCTTAATTTCTACGTTATATACAAAAGTACCTACTGGCATTTTTCCTACAGGCATGCGGTTTCCTACGTGTGCACGAGCTGTTTCAGATACCACAAAGGTACTGTCTTTCTTCATGCTTTGTGGTGCAAGGATGTAACGGCGTTCGCCATCAGCATATACCACAAGCGCAATGAAACCTGAACGGTATGGATCGTATTCAATACTCTCTACACGCGCAGGAATGTCCTTTTTGTCGTAGGTAAAATCGATGAAGCGGTAAACTTGCTTATGTCCACCACCTCGGTAGTGATTGGTGATGCGTCCATGTCCATTGCGACCACCCGTACTTCCCTTTCCCTGCGTCAAAGACTTCAAAGGAGCGTTCTTTGTGGAAGTCAGAGCCTTTCGATATGACACAACGGTCATTCCGCGACGGCCAGGTGTTGTTGGTTTATATGCTTTCATATCGTTGTATTACACCAATTCAATAGTGTCACCCTTTTTAAGGTACACATAGGCCTTTTTCATACCAGGCACTGTAGTACGGCGTCCACGAGCGCGTGAAATAGTCTCACGAGGCTCACGATTCACAATATTTATACGAGTTGGTGTCACATTCCAAAGCTTGCGCACTGCATCACGCACATCAAATTTAGTTGCGCGTGGTCCAATGAAAAAGACATAGACATTTTTATCACCAACCAATGCTGCCTTTTCGGTAATAACCGGACGGAGAATGATGCCCGAGATATCGCGCGTCACAGGAGCTCCCGAAACCTTTCCTGAGGTGGTTACTGCTTTTGTTTCTTCTGTTTTCTTTCCAAAGAGAGCCATATGAAATTATTATGCTTTTGCCTGTGCTGCCTTAGCGGTTTTGCCCATGACGCGTGTCGCAAGTGTTGCAAGCGACGCTTCTGGTGCAAGCACGATGACATACTTGTGTGTCAAAATCTCGACAGGGTTGATGTCGCGAGCTTGTGCTACTACGATATTGCCAAAGTTTTGGAAACTCTTCTCAGTAGCCACATCCTTTCCAGACGTTACGATGAGGGCTGCATTCTTGCGCTTATTCTTCAAAGATTCAAGACCCTTGATACTTGAGAGTGCAACCAATACCTCACGTGCCTCTTTTGCTTTTGGCTCTAGAAGACCTAGCGAATCAACAAAGAGTACTTCCTGGTCAGCAAATTTCTTTGAGAGCACCACACCAAGTGCTTTTGCACGAGCATTGCGGTTAATCTTCTTGGTGTAGTTCTTTTCAGCAAGAGGTCCGTGTGTGACACCTCCTCCACGCCAAATTGGTGAGCGACGTGATCCGTGACGAGCGCGTCCAGTGCCCTTTTGTTTCCAAGGCTTCTTGCCACCACCACGTACATCTCCACGACCTTTCGTATCTGCCGTACTCGTACGAGCATTACTCATCATAGAAGTAACTACTTCGTGCACCAAATCAGCATTCCATGCCTGATTAAAGACACTCTCAGGAAGCTCAATCTGTGAAGCTTCTACTCCTTTTTTTGTATATAGTGTTGCTTTCATATGAGTTTTATACGGCACGCACTTCAACAACAGTACCTCTACGTCCTGGAACTGCGCCTGAGAGAACGAGGATATTAGCCTCCTTATTTACCTGGAGCACGGTGAGGTTCTTTACCGTCACACGATCTGCACCCATACGCCCACCCATACGCATACCCTTGATGACACGACCACCAGCACGACCTCCTCCACCAATAGAACCTGGAGTACGCATTGAGTGCTTGCGTCCATGAGATGCCTTATCTCCCTTAAAACCATGACGTTTTACCACACCCTGGAAGCCTTTTCCTTTTGAGATAGCTGAGACAGCAACGGTATCCCCTGGTGTAAAGAGAGAAACATCGATGCTTGCACCCACTTCTACGTCAGGAATAGCCTCTTTAGAGCCTGTTTTTGGGCGAAACTCACGTGCGTATTTGTACGCACCTTTCATGTGGCCGAGAACTGGCTTTGAAACACGCTGTTCTTTCTGCGCACCTCCGGCGAGCTGTGCTGCTACATAGCCATCTTTTTCAGATGTCTTGAGCTGTGTCACTTTCATAGGCTCAACACGCAAAATGGTACCCGCGAGCGCGCGTCCCTGAGCGTCAAAAACCTGCGTCATATGCTGTTTTGTGCCGAGTATGAATTTCATTGTATGTATTTGGATTCCTAGGAGTTAGGTGACTGAGGAAAGTTCGAGGCAAAACAAGGGTTTTGACTGAATCGTACGTGTCTGTACGCTGAAGACAAAACTGGTAGTTTTAACGAAGAAATTTTCCAATCACCTAGCTCCTATAACAAAACCGCATTGAAGCACAAGGCCGCATGCGGTTTTGTGCCCATTGGTCCACGCCCGAAGGCTGAGGACATAGGTCTTCTATCGAGAAGCTGTGGGTAGTATACAGATGCGTATGAAAATTGCAAGTAATGCGGCTCTAAAAATAGAAAAGGCCGGGGTGCGTGAGCATCCTGGCCTTTTGTCGGTTGCCGCAGACCGACTGAGAAGCTGTCCCGCCGTTTTACGTTACGAGACCGTTCTCTTGACCCTACACGCCCCTCCGTCGTGCGGTCGAGGCGTTTCTGGTCTTTCCTAAGACCATTTCCATGTCCTCTTTTTGTGTTTTTACCTAGATCACCTACCTGGGACCGTCACGGATTCGGAAAATGACATACGTCATCCTTGACCTCCTTTCATCGTCCGGAACAAAACATCAAGGCCACCTGTGTCGAAGCCCGTCTTAGCTAAGGTCGCACCCAGCTCGTAGACTGGCACACGTGTCGCACAGCGACGGTGGCAGGAATAATGTACCACACTAAATTTTAGTGTCAAATACTTTTCAGTAGATTAAACGGCGAGCATCTTGAATCCACTATTTTATTAAAATAGCCCTATTAAAGGCCTAAAAAACAACGAACTCACCGGAAAATGGTGAGTTGGTCAATCAAATAGTATTGTGCGAATAAATTCGCTAAAAATTGTAGGTCTTCAAAAGAACAAGGATAGGCTGGGTGGAGTGCGTGGGCTCCACCCCTTGGAGGCTGGTGGGGATTCACGCATCCCTTGACATGCCGTCGTCAGGTCGTCGCGACCGACGGGGCGACGGGGCGTTGGGCGAACAGCTTCTGACCGAAGGCGTATTGCGCTGCGCGGGGCTCCTGACGACCATCACGCGGAAGAACACCGTGAACGCTGATGGAGGCACGGGCACTCTGTTGGGTACTCATGGTGACTCGCTCCTGTGTTGTGCGAACCGAACCGGGGTGGGTTTGGACGCAGGTTCATTCTATTCCTCTCACACAATAAGTCAACAACCTCAGAGCCTCCCTGTGCATAACCCAGAACCCTCTTTTCATTCTCTTTCTCTTTTTGTCGGTTTTCAACTTGTTGCGTAAAAACTTCTTACTGTGAAAAGAAAAAAGCCTCCGTGGGGAGACCTCAAGTACAGACGATTCATACAAAGGAACAAGTGGTTCGC
>Ga0172380_10007489_pt1 | contig 12248 bp, 11 predicted proteins | sample Leawe162metaG_FD_119747 | JGI IMG/M metagenome (GOLD analysis project Ga0172380, IMG submission 119747) | Leachate microbial communities from a municipal landfill in Southern Ontario, Canada - Leachate well 162 metaG | ecosystem: Engineered > Solid waste > Landfill > Unclassified | place...
GATATTGCGCATTTTATACTGCGGGTGGAACCGCGAAAAATGCACCGGCACATCCTGCCCGAGCTCTTTCACAACCCAGCCGCTCATTTTTTTTATCTCATCGGCGCCGTCGTTCATGGAAGGAACCAGCAGGACGACGATCTCGAACCAGACGCCCGCGCCGGCCAGGCGCTTGAGAATGTCGAGGACCGGCTGCAGCTGACCGCCGCAGACATCGGCGTAAAATTCCTGGCTGAATGACTTCAGGTCGATCTTGACGGCCTTAAGGACCGGGAGCATTGATTTCAGAGCATCGCCGGTTATAAAACCGTTGCTGACCATGACGCTTTCAATCCCCTCCTTTTTGCCGGCGGCGGCGCAGTCGCGCACGTATTCCGCGAACACCACCGGCTCGGTATAGGTGAAGGCCATGGTGCGGGCGCCGGATTTGCGGGCGGATACGGAGATTTCCTCCGGGGTTTTATAGGCCGGGGTGACGTCTTCGGGCGAAGCCTGGGAGATGTCCCAGTTCTGGCAGAACTTGCAGCAGATGTTGCACCCGACCGTGGCCAGCGAGAATGCCTTGCTGCCGGGATAAACGTGGAAAAACGGCTTCTTCTCGATCGGGTCCAGATTCAAGGCGCACGGGCGGCCGTAGACGAGCGAATAATATTTACCGCCGCGGTTTTCGCGCACGCGGCAATAGCCGCGCCCACCTTCCGGCACCACGCACCCGCGCGGGCAGAGGGTGCAGCGTATCCGGCCGCCGGCGAGCGGCTCGTAAAAGGAAGCCTCGTGCAATTCGCCCGCGGGCGCGCCGGCCGCGAAGACATTCCCGCGCAGGCAGCAGGCCGCCGCGCCGGCCCCGGCCAGGGCCAGGAAACGCCGGCGGGTCACCACGGATTGTTTGTCGCCGCCTGTCATGATGCCCGCATTATAGCACCCGGGCCGCGCGGGCACAACCCGGAAACGCGAATGACAGTGTCCTCAACCAGCGTGTCATTCCCGGGACGGACGTTTCGGACGAAACCGGGCCTGCTCGCCTATGCCCGAGCGCCGGCCAAGGAGCGTCGGCCCGGGAATCCAGTGCTTCTCCTGATTGTCTGGATTTCCGCTGCGCCCGGGGATGCGGCGGCCAGGCGAAATTACTTCTTGTATTCCGGCTTCGGGTTGTAGGTCGTGTGCAGGAGCGCGTGCGCATGCTTTCCGCCGGGCTCCTTCAGAAAATCAGCGTAGAGCTTCTTGACGCTCGGATTTTCGTGCGAGTAGCGGATGGCGGTGCGGGCGTCATCCAGGTAGAGACCCGCGCCGCGCGCGCGGCGCATTTCGTCGGTAACGCCGTAAGGCTGGCCGCCGCCGCCGACGCAGCCGCCGGGACAGGCCATGACCTCGATGAAATGAAAGGGCGGTTCCCGGCCTTCGGCCTTGGCGCGGCGGACCTCGTTCAGGACCGATTCCACGTTGGCGAGGCCGTGCGCGACGGCCACCTTGACGTCGGCGCCCTGGATCTGCATGGCGCCTTCCTTGACGCCCGCGAGGCCGCGCACGTTTTCAAAATCGACGTTCTTGAGCTTGCCGCCGGTGATGTAGTCGTAGGCCGTGCGCAGGGCGGCCTCCATGACGCCGCCGGTCACGCCGAAAATCGTGCCGGCGCCTGAATATTCCCCGAGGATGTGGTCGGGCTCCTCCTCTGGCAGGTCGGCGAAATCTATCCCGGCCTGCTTGATCATGCGGGCGAGCTCCCTGGTGGTGAGGGAAACATCTATATCCTGGAACCCCGATGCGAACATGTCGCGCGAGCGTTTGACTTCGTGCTTCTTGGCGGTGCAGGGCATGATGGAGACCATGTACATGGAGGCCGGATCGATCCGCCGCTTGCGCGCGTAATAGGTCTTGGCCAGCACTCCCAGGATCTGGTGCGGCGACTTGCACGAAGAAAAGTGTCCGATCATGTCGGGGTAGAACTTTTCCATGAAGTCCACCCAGGCGGGGCAGCAGCTCGTTATGAGCGGCAGTTCGGCCGGGCGCTGGGTGAAGCGCTTGACAAACTCGGTGGCTTCCTCGACGATGGTTACGTCGGCGCCGAAGTTGGTGTCAAACACCGCCCGGAACCCCATCCGCCGCAGGGCGGCGTAGAGTTTTCCCGTCAGCAGGCTGCCTACGGGAAAACCGAAAGCCTCGCCGATGGCGACGCGCACGGCCGGCGCGATCTGCACGATGCAGTATGCGCTCTGGTCGCGCAGCTTGCGCCAGACGGCGTCGCTCTCGTCGTATTCGATTATGGCACCCACCGGGCAGTGCGCGGAACACTGCCCGCAGTGAATGCAGGGCGAGTCGGCCAGCAGGATGTCGCCGGCCGGGGCCATGCGGGTTTCGATGCCGCGCTCGAGCATGGAGAGCGCCCAGACATCCTGGATGTTCTGGCAGACCTCGATGCAGCGCCCGCAGGAGATGCACTTGCGCGGCTCAAGCACGATGGCGCCGGTGGAGCTATCCTGGGGAAGATCCTGCACGCAGGACTTGAAGCTCTCGACGCGTATACCGAAATCGGCGGCGAGGCGCTGGAGCTCGCAGTTGTTGTTGCGCCCGCAGGTCAGGCACTCGTTGGGGTGCCGGGAAAGAATCATCTCTATCACCGCGCGGCGCACCTCCACGATCTCCGGGTCGTGGGTGGTGATGACCATGTCGTTTTCCAGCGGCGTGCAGCAGGCGCGCAGCATCTTGCTCACTCCGGCCACCTTGACGATGCAGATGCCGCAGGCGGCGCTGGGCGGCAAATCGGGATGCTTGCAGAGGGTCGGGATCCGGATCTGCACCTTGCGGGCGGCCTCAAGGATCGTCGTGCCGTCGGGCACGCTCACGGTTATGCCGTTAATGGTTGCGCGAATCATCGCTTATCTCCTGGCGACGGCCCCGAACTTGCAAACCTCGAAGCACTTGCCGCACTTTATGCACTTGGCCTGGTCAATGACAAATCCGGACTGGCGGTCGCCGCTGATGGCGTTCACCGGGCAGTTGCCCACGCAGAGCTTGCAGCGCTTGCAGACCTCCGGCAGAATTACGAACCGCACCAGGCCGAGGCACTTGCCGGCGCGGCATTTCTTTTCGACGACGTGCTCGCGGTACTCCCCGGCAAAATACTTGAGGGTGGAAAGCACCGGGTTCGGGGCGGACTGCCCGAGGCCGCAGAGCGAGGCCTTCTGCATCGCCTGCGCCAGGCGCCTGACTTTTTCAAGGTCCTGCTCCTCGCCCTCCCCGCCGGCGATCTTCTCCAGCAGGCGCAGCATCTGCCAGCCGCCGATCCGGCAGGGAGCGCACTTGCCGCAGGATTCGTCCACGCAGAATCCGAGGTAGAACTTGGCAATATCCACGATGCAGTCCTCTTCTGTCAGCACGATCATGCCGCCCGAGCCCATGATGGAGCCCAGCTCCTGGAGGTGCTCGTAGCTGACGGGGGTATCCAGGCGGTCGACCGGTATTATGCCCCCGGAAGGGCCGCCGGTCTGGACGGCCTTGATGGGCTTGCCGCCGGCGCTGCCGCCGCCGATGCCCTCGACTATAGCGCGCAAAGTGGTGCCCATCGGGATTTCCACCAGGCCGGAGTTGCGCACGTTGCCGGTGAGGGCGAAGACCTTGGTGCCCTTTGATTTTGCCGTGCCTATGCGCGCGAGCCACTCCCCGCCGCGGCGCATTATGACCGGCAGGTTGGCCATGGTTTCCACGTTGTTGATGACCGAGGGCATGCCCCACAGGCCGCTGTCCGATGGATACGGCGGGCGCGGGCGCGGCGTTCCGCGCCGGCCCTCGACCGAGGCGATGAGGGCGGTCTCCTCGCCGCAGACGAAGGCGCCCGCGCCGAGGCGTATCTCGCAGTCAAACGAAAAGCCGGAGCCCAGGATATCTGCGCCGAGCAGGTTGTGCTCGCGGGCCTGGTCGATCGCGCGCTGGATGCGCTTGATGGCCAGCGGGTACTCGGCGCGAATGTAAAAAATGCCGGTATGCGCCCCGACCGCGTAGGCGGTGATGACCATCCCCTCCACCACGGCGTGCGGGTCGCTTTCCAGGATGCTCCGGTCCATGTAGGCGCCCGGGTCGCCCTCGTCGCCGTTGCAGATCACGAACTTCTCTTCGCCGAAAGCCTTGCGGGCGAGAGCCCACTTGAGGTGCGTCGGGTAGCCGCCGCCGCCGCGCCCGCGCAGGCCGCTCTTTTTGACCTCCTCGATGACCTTCTCGGGCGAGTGTTCAAAAAGGCATTTCCCGAGCCCCTGGTAGCCCTCGACACTGAAGTAGTCCTCTATGCTTTCCGGGTCTATCACGCCGCAGTTGCGCAGGACGATGCGCATCTGGCCAGTTTCTTCGCCCGGGACGAGATCCTTGAGCACGACGTTGTTTTTAAGCGTTTGAGCGATGATGCGGTCTATGTCCTCCGCCCGCACGTTCACGTAGAGGGGGCCGCCGGGCAGGATTCTTACCGCAATGCCCCGGCCGTAAACGCCGATATCCGCGGCGCGCACGGCCTGCACCGAGGTTTCCAGGTTGGCTTCCCGCAGCCTGGTCACGAAGGCGGTGTAAAACTCGCCCGTCGCTTCGGCGCCCGGGCCGGTATCCTTGATGAGCACGAAATGCTTGTTCATTTTTCCCCGCCGTCCCGGACGGCCATGACGTAGATGTGGTCGTTTATGAGCCTGCCCTCGCCCAGGTGTTCCGCCACGATCCGCTGGGCGATTTCCTTTGTCACCTGCCCGTAAATCACGGCCGGGACGCCTGGCACGCACACCTCTACCAGCGGCTCGGCGTGGCAGAGCCCGTTGCACCCGCACTGCCGCACCGCGATGTGCGGGAAGCGCTTTTCCACTTCCTGCTTGAGAAAATCATAGACCACCCGCGCCCCGGCCGCCACGCCGCACGAGCTCATGCCGACCTTGATGAAGGAGCAGCACGGAAGGCTGTTTTGGCCTGAAAGCGCCTTGAGACTTTCGCGCGTAAGCTTCGCCATCGCCCTATTTCCCTTCCTTGTAGCGGGACAGGATTTCCACCACCTGCCCCTTCTTGACCTTCCCGTGAATTTCCCCGTTGACCGTCATGACCGGGGCCAGGCCGCAGCAGCCCAGGCAGCGCACCTCGTCCAGGTGAAAGAGCCCGTCGGGCGTGGTCTGGCCGACCTCGATATCCAGGCGCTCCCTGATCTCGTTCAGCACCTCCGGCGCGCCCTTGAGGTAGCAGGCCGTTCCCATGCATACGGCTATGTTGTATTTGCCCGGGGGCTCGAGCTTGAAATAGTTGTAAAACGTTATAACCTCATATATCCGCGCCAGGGGCACATCAATCACGCGCGCGAGCGCCATGGCCACCTCGCGCGGGATGTAGCCGTAATGGTCCTGGATGTCGTGCAGGATCATTATCAGGCTGCCCTTTTTACCCTGCCACTTGCGCGCCAGGGCGGTAAGGTTTTCAGTAATTTCTTTGTTGTCGCTCATTGGATTTGCCGTCTTTTTCATGCGTTCCGGCCACCGATACCCCGGCGCCCGGAGCGTATGCCGCACCGGATCTTTCCTGGAAATTCCGAACATATAATCCGGCGCGAACATGATCAAGTCCAATCGGAATATTTTTATTATCTTTTTTTAATCTCGCAGGCTTCCCTTAAGTTTGCGGCACCCCCTCTCAGTTATGTTGCCAGGTTGTGACCTTCAATGCTGTCATTCCCGTGCCTGCCACCCGCGCCTTGTCCCGGGCAGCCAGCCTTCAACATTCTCATTCCTGCTATGACACTACCCCATCCACCCTGGCAGTCCCGGGCCACCCGTCTTCCATATTTTCATTCCCGGTCTGCCCGGCTTCGATATTGTCAGGCATCTGGATTCCCGATTCCTCGGACGGATCGGGAATGACAATCACTAATGCAACGTATCTCATTCCTGCTACGACATTACCCCGCCCACCCCGTCATTCCCGGTCCACCCGTCTCGGGTGGAACCGGGAATCCAGATCTTCATCACATGGCTTCCCGCTTCCGCCCAGGCTTCGCGGCTCGACTGCCTTCGTCCCGAGCTCAGGCCGAGGGGAGCTCGCCGAAGTCCAAAGCGCTTCGCCGAGGCGGGCGGAAGTGAATTCCCCCCTCACAACCGGGCCATTACAAATTTGCGCAATGGAAATATTGACGGCAATGCGCTCAAATGGTATACATTGCGCGCTTTAACGGTGGGGTACCGAAGTGGCCCTTGTCCGCCTACGGAGGAAACCGGGGCAGACTGTTCCGCCGCAGGCGGACCCGCCTATGGCGGGAAATCTGTTGGCACGTTGTTGATTTTATCTGAATATTGGTGGGGTACCGAAGTGGCCAACCGGGGCAGACTGTAAATCTGTTGGCTTACGCCTTCGATGGTTCGAATCCATCCCCCACCACCATCAATAACCACGGCCTCAAAACCTCATATCAGCCCGCAAACACGGGCCTTTTATTCATTACCCGTATTTTGAGCTTTGCGCTTTTTGGCTCTTGCCTTCTTTTCCCTGCCCGCCCTGAACGATGCGAGAAAAGCAATCATAAAGCAATCAGGCCCTCTCCCTTTCCCGATTGGCCACAAACGCGCGACGTTGTCCGGGGGGTAATCTGATGTGGGTCATGTCCCGGTCGGGCTTACACGGGGCGTACACACGGCAATTAAAGGGCTTTCAGGGGAACCAACGGCGCGTCTCAATCTCGACATGGCTTCCGCGTCGTTGTGTTGCAGGCGCTTGTTCGCCCCGCGTCTGCAATCAATTCCACTGAACGGCCCCTCATTCCTTGGTTCCATACCATCTCGTCTGGAACCGGGCGTGAATGGTTGATCGTCTCAACGGCTTCGCGGACGGAAGAAGCATACACTTGAACCTTTTGGATCGTCAGCTTCTCCCAGTCATGAATACGCCACGATGATAAGTGATGGGGTTCCTCGTCGGCTTCGTACTGAACATCTATCTTTTTGGTCCGCCCATGGGCCAGCATATCTCGGAAATTAAACAAATCCCTGACCATCTTGAATGGCGGCCGCCCTAAGTCGACCTTCAATTTGAGTTGTTTTGCGATGATCCGAAGTTTGTTGGCGTGGGAAACACGTTCAATCTCATCCCATATCTGGATTTCTTCCTGCCCGACGTGGTTCAGGTAAGCCTCAAATGCAAAGGCGTAGAAGACAGCAGCCGCTTGGAGGTTGAGCATGGCCCCTTCCTCACGTGCCTTCGCGCTCTCCAGCAGGTGCCACGCTGTATGCTGGAGAACCGCGTATGTTTTAGTTACGCCATCGTGTTTGACTCGATATTTCATTTCATTCGGCAAACGATACAAATCAGCGGCGGCAAAGCCGTACTCTGAATTTATTTGTTCAAGCCTTATTATGCCATTATTACATCTCAGTAACCATATCGGTCAGCGACGTAGATCAACCATGACCGCCAAACTGACATATTGCCATGGTCTCTGACCCAAGCCACCCACTTCTGATGTTCGAAGACCTTGAAGTGCGCTTTTCCACCAAAGAGGGTTGCCCAGCCGGTCTTGAGATCGGAGATCCCAGTCTCGGCAAGACAATTAAGAAGGGCTTCGTTACGGGCATCGAGAGCGACACAGGAGTATACGAAGTCGTAACTGCCGCGGTTGGCGATACCCTCCGCCAAAGCTTGTTGCCGGAACAACTGATAACCGGCTATGGCCGCGGGACAACACTTCAGGCACACTAGGGCCTGTCGATTGGCACTTGCTAGCAATAGCGGCCAGTATTTACGACCCCATTCCGGATGACATTGATGGCACTGCGATACGGGATTGGCCATCACGGCTGAGACATTAAGGCAACGTCCGGGATCGGGATTACCCGGTCTTCCCGGCTTGCCCTCTCGCTTCCGGGCTGAACATGGGTAGAAGGAATGCTCCGTCAACTTGCTTTCCACAAGAATCAGCCCATGCCCACCATTAACGCGAAAGGCCAGATCGGGCGAAGTTTGCCCGCTCCCGCGCTTTCCGCCCTTTTCACCCAGCAACACCGAGGGATGCAAATCCCCCTCTTCCGCATACTCCAAGTGCAGTTCCATCACTGTTTGCACGTCTTCCGACACATACTCACGAAGAAAGCCCGCGAGTAAAGCACGACCCTCGGCGGTCTCTCGAAATGGAAAATAGAGATTCGCACACAGCACCCATGAACTTTTCAGGTTATGTTTACCTTGATGCGCCTGAATTTCGTTCCTCGCAAGATATTCCGGCAGAGAGTTGGAGGTGCCGGTACGAATACCCGGCCAGAGAGACTGCTCCCATTTGTCACTCGGCAGAATCCATTTGTATTGGCCGCCATTCTGCCAACCTTGCTCGCGGCATTCAACATTGTTCGACTCATTACGCCAAGCAACCTGCTGATCCCGCATCCAAGCATCGAACGACCTACTCTTTCCTAACATAGCGTTTCATCCTTCCCTTACGGTAATGCTTCCGTATTATGTTGATGGTTGTATACGCTCAATCTCGCGCATGTTTTCGGGATCGCCCAGATGCGGCTGCCAGTCTTCTGGTTTGTTAGCGGATAGCAGAATTTCTGACATGGTCATACCTCAATTAACTCCTGCGCCTTTTCAACGCATTCATTCAAAGCATCGACGGTTTTTATGAAAGTTGCTTTATTAAACCCTTCGTCATAGATTACGCCATCCATGCTGATTTCAACATGATTTTCCGTTTCTTCGACAGTAATTCCAATGCCGTTAGTGGTGCAGAATCTCATAATTTTATACGCATTAATTTTAAACGAGTCTAATTTCGCATTAGGCAACTTCAAAATGTTGCCTATTCTAAACCCCGGGTCACTCCAGCCTTTTGCGATATAGCCTAAATCATGGCGACCACGCTTTACATCGTAATATAATTCAAGCTCTTTATTCATTAGAAATCCCGTCAATTTCAGCCCGCATTCTTTTGCAATTGCTTCAATTTTTATCCTGTCCCGGATGAATGACGAGCATTGATCCAATGCCTTTAAATCTTCTTCGCTGGAAGTCTTGCTGTCTGCCAATATTTTTAATATGTCAAAGCGCAAAGACTTTTTATCATTTTCATTGTCATTAATTATAAAACGAACCATAATATTTACCCTCCGTTGGCTTTTACATTTCTTCTCGTCTCCGCTCCCAGACGATCATACCACTCAAGCAAAGTTACTGCCGTTTCGAGGCCCTTTCGCATGGTGTCCTTACAATCGCTGAATATGGCAGAAGTCATATTAACAGGAGGCACACGAATCCTAATTACCGCAGACTTGGCCGCTTGTTCGATGCGCATTGGCGGTATTAAAAACGCGCGATACCGACGCTCCATTTCCGCGAGTTTGTCACCCATCCCCGAAAACTGCAGATCAACATTACCATAACCTACCTTGTGCCAGAGGGAGACCGAGGCTGGCAATCCCGCCGGACGAAACCTTATAAAATGAGAATCCGCAGGAATCTTCTTCTTTGGAACGGGCATCGCCAATTGAGGTGCGAATTGCTCCGCCATCTGCCAATATTTCTGCCAAAATTTGCCAACATTCTCGTTCGGAACAAGTTTCCAACCGAGACGGCCTCGCTCAATCGCGCCACGGATAAGAGCGAGCTTGTAATCCCTCCTTGTGCCTAATTGGTTCGCGTCGACAAACCATGCAAGCACGCTCTCGTAAGTCAATCTTACATCGAAGCCAATATTTTCTGCATCGTCACTAAAGTAGACCTTCGGGGCAATTACCACAGTTACAACGCGTTGATATTTACCGCTCTTTTCGTACTCATTTGCCCTGTCTGTGTATCGTTCAGGTTGATTCGGTTGAAATGCGGCATCGACCTTGTTCTCCACCAACACCCTGATTGCGCCTCCTGCAACTTTAATCGTCAGTTCAAGATCAGATTCGCCATTGGCTGTCTTAACAGATCGGCTAGCTTCGATCAGCGATATATGTTCCTTGATTCCGATCTGCGATAGGAACCATGACCGGAAGTCGCTTGACGCGACAACCTCCTCAAGCAAAAGCAGGTCGATATCGCGCTCGCAAATGTCGGGAACTTTAATCGTGGCAGTCATCAATCATTCTCACCTAAAATAGGCTCTACTTGGTGCTTACACGTGGCGATTAAAGGCGTTTCAGGGGATAGGGTTTCTTCAGACTTCTATATTCCTTGTCAATCATGGCAAGCCACTGCCGTGTGCGAGCCTTTGATCGGGAATCCGAGCAGCTGTCGAAACCGTTAAACCCAAGATCACCAATGTCGGTGAATCTGCGATAAACAACAGAGAGTTCGGAGTATGCCTTTGTAGCCGTTATCGTTCTTGGACTACGGACACGTCGATTCGAGTAACCCACATAAAGGGCATCCTGTTTAGCTCTGTCCAGTATACCTTCGTCAATGTCCGTCAGCCTTTTCTTCTTAAAGTTAAAGATCGGATCGGACGCCCACATCTGCTTGTTCTTGTGATTGAAGAACATCTGGCGAGAGAACAGGTGGTCTAGAATCTCTTGGGGGTTCGAGTCTGGATTGATGGAGATGTCGTCACAAATATGGTCAACCATTTCTAATTTGCCTAATTCCTCAAGGGTCAGTATCACGAGGGCAAAGGCAGACGCATGCGACCGTGCCTTAAAGAGGCTGCATGCATCCCGGAACAGACGGACGGCGTTGATGTAGACCTCAGCCTTGAGCTTGGCGAGAGTTTTCTTACACGGGATCATATCGTGTTTTACGGGTCAGGCTGATCCCACCGTAGGCGGGAGATAGCCTGGACCTGATGATTGACCTTTTCCTTCCTTTATCTTTTTCAGAATCCCTTCCGGGGTGTAGTCCATGTCACAGCCAAGAGATTCCTGCAGTTCCTTGACAAACCAGTTCTTCATATGCCTTAAGCATTGAACTTCGTTCTCCATTTCGAATGCGTGGCACATGAATCCGAGAGTAGGACCTGTACGCTGGAGATACATAGCAACGGTTCTCATCCAGACGTCCATTCGCGGAGTGCCAAGCATGCCGGTCAGATGGAAGCGAGATGTTGGAGGCGGTCCTCCATATAATTCCATGATTTGTGGATATGCGCCGTGCATGTATCCTGAAAGGCAATCTGTGCCAATTTGTGAAATTTTTTGCGAGTCGCTTGGATTCATCACTGGACTTAGAAATCTCGCGCCAGCGGCTTTGATCTTCTTTCTGATCGGCGGCTCGCGAATTATTTGTGTTGCGAATGGATGATTTGGGTCGAAGTATTCTTCTTTTCCCATTTCCTCTAGGAATTTCTTCTGTTGGGCTGACAATTCCTTGGCTGAGTAGTTCTCGATCAAAAACACAATGTCTTCCTGAAACTCATCAATGGTGCGTAGCAGAACAGATATTTCCTGAACGTAGCCGTTATTTAGAAGACTGCGTATTGAGTTGAATGCGCTGATGATTCGGACCCCGCGCAGCAGGCACATGTGTTCTACTGTCAGCTTTGTGTAGCGCCACTGGGGTATCCCGTTGACTTCGACGAGTTGTGGCCTGTCAAACCGGTTCTCAACGCGGTGGATCACCTGCGTATAATATTCCAATGCGGGGTCAAAGATTCGCTTGAAATATTCGTTGAGTTCCATGTTCAAGGCAAACCTCATGCTTTAGTTTCGTTTTGTCCGTTGTAGGCAAAACTCAAGCCGGAAGTTGTGTTTGGCTTGTATACAAATTCAGGCAAAATATGAGAATGACATAGATCGCAATCGTTCAAACAAAGACAGCATTTTCCGTGAGGTCTCATTTTCTTGTACAAACGTTATTGTGAAATCAAGACGGCTTGCCGGGTTTATATGGTACCTGAATATTTTCGGATTCTTATCGAATGTGAACAGGCATTCTCATTAAAATAAAACGCCATCACCGGCATGGACAGATCGCTTGTATTCCGTTTTCTATTCGCCAATCGGCCGATAAGGTTGAATTTCGAATGACCAAAATATCAATTCCAGCTAAATTCATCCTGTACAAATGTTAAATACTAATTACAGGTCCGCCCCTAATCTTCCTTGTCATATCATTGGCTACAAAGTAGGATTTACGAACCGTTCAGCGATCCGCTTTCGGATTTGCTTTTCTGATATTTCGGCACGAACTTGCAAGGACTCTGCTGCGAAAGCGGCCATCACCAACGCAAATCGAGCGGCATCAACTAAGGGAGCGCCTCGAAACATTTCAAAAAGAAATCCAGCAAGAAATGCGTCGCCTGCACCAATAGCGATGGATGATGACTTACTACA
>Ga0172380_10007490_pt1 | contig 12245 bp, 7 predicted proteins | sample Leawe162metaG_FD_119747 | JGI IMG/M metagenome (GOLD analysis project Ga0172380, IMG submission 119747) | Leachate microbial communities from a municipal landfill in Southern Ontario, Canada - Leachate well 162 metaG | ecosystem: Engineered > Solid waste > Landfill > Unclassified | place...
CATGGTCAAGCCGGGCGACGCCATCAAGGCCGAGGATCCGCTGCTCGCGCTCGAATCCGACAAGGCGACCATGGAGGTTCCCGCACCGGCTGCCGGCATCGTCAAGGAGGTCAAGCTGAAGCTTGGCGACAAGGTCCAGGCCGGCACCCTGGTGCTGCTGCTCGAAGTGGCTGACGCCGGCACTGCCGGCGCCGCGCTCGCACAGGTCCCGGCCGCCGCCACAGTTCCCGCACCGGTCGCGGTGAGCGTAACCGCACCGGCGCCTGCCCCCGTGGCCGCTCCTGCACCTGCCGCTGCGCCTGCACCTGCACCTGCCGCTGCGCCGGCTCCCTCGCCAGCCCCCGCCGCCGAGCCGCAGCTGGCCCCGGCGCACGCCAGTCCGAGCATCCGCCTCTTCGCCAGAGAGTTGGGCGTCGACGTCAGGCGGGTCTCGGGCAGCGGACCGAAGGGGCGGGTCCAGCGCCAAGACGTGCAGGACTACGTCAAGCGCAAGCTCGCCGCCCTCGCCGACGGCGGGACGGCCCAGGCGCCGGACAGAGGCGGCCAGCTCGACCTGCTGCCCTGGCCCAAGGTGGACTTCGCCAAGTTCGGCCCGATCGAGGCTAGACCGCTGTCGCGCATCAAGAAAATCTCCGGCGCCAACCTGCAGCGCAACTGGGTGATGATCCCGCACGTGACGCAGTTCGATTGCGCCGACATTACCGAACTCGAAGCCTTCCGCGTCGCCACCAACAAGGAGGGCGAGAAGTCAGGCGTCAAGCTGACCCTGCTCGCCTTCCTGATCAAGGCGGTGGTGGCCGCCCTGAAGATCTATCCCGAGTTCAACGCCTCGCTCGACGGCGAGCAGCTGATACTCAAGCAATACGTGCACATCGGTTTCGCCGCCGACACGCCCAACGGCCTGGTGGTCCCGGTGATTCGCGACGCCGATCGCAAAGGCGTGGCGCAGATCGCCGGCGAGATGGGCGAACTGGCGAAGAGAGCGCGCGACGGCAAGCTGGCACCAGCCGAGATGCAGGGTGGCTGCTTCTCCATTTCCTCCCTGGGCGGCATCGGCGGCACCGCCTTCACGCCCATCATCAACGCTCCTGAAGTGGCTATACTCGGGGTCTCCAGGAGCGAGATCAAGCCGCTTTGGGACGGACAGGATTTCGTGCCGCGCCTGATGCTGCCGCTCTCGCTCTCTTACGATCACCGCGTCATCGACGGCGCTCAGGCGGCACGCTTCACCACCCTGCTCTGCCGCCTGCTCGCCGACATGCGCAGGACGCTGCTATGAACTCAATTACGAACGCGCCGGAAATCGAATGCCAGTTGCTGGTCCTCGGCGCCGGGCCCGGCGGTTATGCCGCCGCCTTCCGCGCCGCCGACTTGGGTCTGGCGACGCTGCTGGTCGAACGCTACGACACGCTCGGCGGCGTCTGCCTCAACGTCGGCTGCATCCCCTCCAAGGCACTGCTGCACGTCGCCGCCGTAATGGAGGAAGCGAACCATCTGGCAGCAGCCGGCATCGCCTTCGGCCCGCCGCAAGTCGATCTGGAAAAGTTGCGCGCGCATAAAGCCAAGGTGGTGGGCAAGCTCACCAGCGGTCTTGCCGCCATGGCCAAGGCGCGCAAGGTGCAGGTGCTCACCGGCGTTGGCCGCTTCGTAGACGCACACCACCTGGCGGTGGATGACGCCGGCGGCCGCAAGCTCGTAAAGTTCGCCCAGGCCATCATCGCCGCCGGCAGCCAGGCGGTGAAGCTGCCCTTCCTGCCGCAGGATCCGCGCATCGTCGATTCCACCGGGGCGCTCGAACTGCGGCAGATCCCCAAGCACCTGCTGGTGATCGGCGGCGGCATCATCGGCCTGGAGATGGCGACGGTGTACTCGGCGCTGGGCGCGCGCATCAGCGTGGTGGAGATGCTCGATGGACTGATGCAGGGCCCCGACCGCGACTTGGTTCGCGTCTTCGAGAAACGCAACGCGCACCGCTTCGACAAGGTGATGCTGAAGACCCGGGTCACCGCCGTCGAGGCGACTCCTTCGGCCCTGCGCGTCAGCTTCGCCGGCGAGCAGGCGCCGGCCGGTCCGCAGGACTACGACATGATCCTGGTCGCCACCGGGCGCGCGCCGAACGGCAAGTTGCTGAATGCGGAGAAAGCCGGTGTCGCCGTGGACGAGCGCGGCTTCATCCCCGTCGATAGCCAGATGCGCAGCAACGTCGCGCACATCTTCGCCATAGGCGACATCGTCGGCAATCCCATGCTCGCGCACAAGGCGACGCACGAGGGCCACGTCGCGGCCGAGGTCGCCGCTGGCGAGAAATCCCACTTCGACGCGACGGTCATTCCCTCGGTCGCCTACACCGATCCCGAGATCGCCTGGGTCGGACTCACCGAGGAACAAGCGAAGACCAGGGGCATCGCGTGCGAGAAAGCGCTCTTTCCCTGGGCCGCTTCCGGCCGCGCCATCGCCAACGGCGCCGAATACGGCTTGACCAAGCTGCTCTTCGATCCGGAGAGCCACCGCATCATCGGTGGCGCCATCGTCGGCCCCGGTGCCGGCGATCTGATCAGCGAAGTGGCCTTGGCCATAGAGATGGGCTGCGACGCGACGGACATCGGCAAGACCATACACCCGCATCCCACCCTGGGCGAGACCGTCGGTCTGGCGGCCGAGGCGCATGAGGGAAGCTGCACCGATCTGATGCCGACGCGGCGCAGGTAGCGCCACCGCTACGGCGAGGTTGTCGCCGTCCGGAGATCAAGGTGCGCTGAGCCTTTGCGGCCGAGTACAATGGGCCCTCCCGGCGAGCAGGCGACGATGAACCAGGACCAGCAGAAACAGGCAGTGGCGCGCGCAGCGCGCGACTACGTGGCGGCGAACATGGCCCCCGGCGCCGTCATCGGCGTCGGCACCGGCTCGACCGCGAATTTCTTCATAGACGAACTGGCGGCGATCAAGGACAGGTTCTCCGCCGCGGTCGCCAGTTCCGAAGCCAGCGCCGCCCGGCTCTCCCGCCACGGCATCAAGGTCGTCGATCTCAACGACGTCGAGCAGATCCCGATCTACGTCGATGGCGCCGACGAAATCGATGCCGCTTTGATGATGGTGAAGGGCGGCGGCGGTGCCCTCACAAGGGAGAAGATCGTCGCCGCGGTCGCCACCACCTTCGTCTGCGTCTGCGACCAGAGCAAGCAGGTCGCCACCCTGGGGCGCTTTCCCCTGCCGCTGGAGGTCATTCCCATGGCGCGCGCCCACGTGGCGCGGGCCGTCCGCGCACTCGGCGGCGAACCCAGGCTGCGTACCGGCTTCACCACCGACAACGGCAATCAGATCCTCGACGTGCATGGGCTGGTCATCAGCGATCCGCGACAGTTGGAACGCCGCCTCAACGACATCGTCGGCGTGGTCGCCAATGGGCTGTTCGCCCTGCGCGGCGCCGACCTGCTGCTGCTGGCCACCGCCCAGGGCGTGCAGAGCCTGTGCCGGCAAGAATCTGCAACAATTTCGTCATGAAACTCTGCTAGTGTTCTGCCTGGGCGCCCCGAGGAAATGGCCGTGAGCCACGAGCACATCGTCAAGCAGTTCGACACCGACCTGGAAAACATCCGCACACGCGTGCTGCAGATGGGTGGCATCGTCGAACAGCAGATCGTCAAGGCGATGGAGGGCTTGAACGAGGGCGACCTGGAACTGATCGCCCGCACCGTGGAAAACGATCACCAGGTCAATCGCCTCGAGGTGGAACTGGACGAAGCCTGCACTCAGATCATCGCCCGGCGCCAGCCTACTGCGGTCGATCTGCGCATGATCATGATGGTGGTGAAGACCATCACCGATCTGGAGCGGGTCGGCGACGAGGCGAAGAAGATCGCCAAGATGGCGCTGAAGATACACCAAGAGGGCGTGTCCATTTCACCGCGCATCGACCTGCGTCACATCGCCGATTCGGCTGTCGCCATGCTGCGCATGGCGCTCGATGCCTACGCCCGCCTCGACCTCGCCGCTGCAGCGCAGGTGGTGCGCCGGGACAAGGACGTGGACAGCGAGTTCAAGGGCATCATGCGCCAGTTGATCACCTTCATGATGGAAGACCCGCGCACCATCTCGCGCTGCATCGACCTGATGTTCGTCGCCAAGTCGATCGAACGCATCGGCGACCACGCCAAGAACATCTCCGAATACGTGGTCTACATGGTCAACGGGCGCGACGTGCGCCACATCGGCCTAGAGGGAATCGAAAAGGAAGTAGCCGGCTGAGGCCGGCTACCTAGCCAAGCTATACTGGCTTGTAGCCAGACGCCGCCTCTGCACCGTCACCGAAGAAGTGCTTTTCGACCTGTTCGGCCAGGTACTTGCGCGCCCGCGCATCGGCGAGGTTGAGACGGTTTTCGTTGATCAGCATGGTCTGTTGCCGGACCCACTGTTGCCAGGCCTCCTTCGAGACCTGCTCCCAAATCCGCTTCCCGAGTTCCCCCGGCATGGGCGGAAAATCGAGGCCTTCCGCCTCGCGGCCGAGTTTGATGCAATTGACGGTACGCGCCATGACGATGATCCCTGTGCTAAGTGCAATGGGAGAATTGTAGCGCGAATCCCGGCTTGCCCCGGAGGGCACTCCGCCCTAGCCCGCCTTGCGGTAGACCTGCCAGCGGTTCTTGCCGCCGTTCTTGGCCTGATACAGGGCCTGGTCGGCGTGGGCGATCAACAGCTCCGCGCTCACCGCGTCGTCGGGATAGAGGGCGATCCCCAGGCTGGCCGTCACGTGCGTCGGACGGGCGCCAAAATCAAAACGCATGCCTTCGACGCGTTCCTGGACGCGGCGCGCCAGCCCGGCCATGTCCTCCTCTGCGGTATCGGAGACCAGCACCGCAAACTCGTCGCCGCCGAGACGGAAGAGGATCTCGTTGCGGCGGATGATGGAACCGAGCTCCTGGGCAAGGGCCACCAGGACTTCGTCGCCGGCCTGGTGGCCATAGCAGTCATTGACCGGCTTGAAGGCATCGAGGTCGATTGCCAGCAGGCCCACATGGACCCCGCGCCGCTCGGCGTCGGGCAGCATGCGCTCCAGTTCCTCGTGGAAGCGGCGCCGGTTGTAGAGCCCGGTCAGGGCATCGCGTGTCGCCAGTTGCTGTAGCAGTTCGGCGGCATCACGGGATTCCGTGACGTCTTCGTAGGTCCACACCCTACCGGTGTAGCGGCCGGCCTCCGCACCCTGCACCAGGGTCGAAATTTCGGTGATGCAGCGGCCGTCGACCAGGGTGATATCGAAGGGCGTACTGGTCTCGCGTGTCGCGTTGACCTTGACCAGATGGGCGAGAAACCCCGGGTTGTCGAGGCGCAGCGGCGCGCCGCGCTGAACCAGCACCGTCTCACGCACGCCGGTCAGATTCTCGTCCGGGGCAAAGCCCCAGATGCGGCGGAAAGCCTCGTTGCAGTAGATGACGCGATGGTCGCGATCGACAAAGAGCACACCGATGTGCAGCACGTTGAGCAGAGCCGCCAGGCGCGCCCGTTCGTCGTTGCTACGACGCAGATAAGAGGCGGAGAGACCCTGGGCGCGGCGCAACTCGGCGACCGTCTCGAGCTGGCGCAGTTCTGCCAGCTTGCGCTCCTGTATCTCATCGACCGAGATGCGCAATCCCTGGTTGCTGCCATCCTTGCCGTAGATCGCCTGCCAGTTCAACGCTACCCAGACAACTATTCCGTCCTTGCATTGCAGGCGCACCTCGAAATTCTGCCCCTGCGGGCGGCGGAAGGCTCGGTAGCCCTGACGCCGCAGGTAGCGCCTGTCCTTCTCATACACCAGCAGGTCGACGACGCTCTGAGCGTCCAGGCATTCCTGCGGCGTGTAACCGGAGAGGCGTTCGATCGAGCGGTTGACCCAGATCAGGTGACCGCGCGGATCGAACCAGGCTTCGGCGCCGAAGCTGTAGTCGGCGATCGCGTGAAACCGCGCCTCGCTCCGCTCCAGCGCCTCGACGACGCCGGAAACGGAAGCGAGCCAGCCAACCAGCCGGCGCCAAATTCTCAACATCCTATAGCCTCGCCAGGGACGAAATATGCATATTGTGCGACGCCTATATGACATATGCAAGCCCCTTCGGTCGGCCGCCACCCACCTTTGGTGCAAAACCTTGGTCAGAGCGGCTTTCCGGGTACCCTGGCATTCCTGCGAACGCCAATGCTTACAGGCGCTTGGCTACCCGCGCATGTTGCGCGGCGGGCCGAGCGCCGGGCGACGTCCGCTGCGTCTATGCTACGCAGTGTAGTGCTTTATTTCTGTATACGAGTCATGCACACGTTGCCAAAATCGTCGATATGCGCCATCCAGAGCGGATAGACCGCATACGAGGTGGCGTCGGTCTCGATGATGGCCGGCCCAACGACTTCGGCGCCAGGCGCCAGTTCATCCAGGCGAAAAATGGCGGTTTGCACGGCGCTCGGCAGTGTTTCCCAGCGTACATCGCGCCACGCTTGGCCGGCTACCCGTCGGCGTTTTGCCGGCGTGCAAGGTTCCGGCAGCCAATGCGCGATGGCTGCCCGCGATTCGACGACCAGGCCGGCCGGCGTCGCACGGGATTCCAGACTCACGTCCTCGGGCGCGAACCCCTCACCACGCATGTCCAACAACGCCTGGCGCCGCAGCGCCTCTTCGTTGTCGCCGCAATAGCGGTGGCAGACATCGACCGTCGATGAACCGAAGGCGCTGAACACGGAACCGAAGGGAAAGCCCATCACGCGCGATATGCCGGTCAACTCGGCCACACCGCAGGCGTGCAATGGCCCGCCACCGCCGAAAGCGAACATGGTGTAGCGCTCCGGCTGCTGCAACTGCGCGCGAATTGCGCCGGCCATCGTCACGTTGATCCGGCGCCGGATCTCAACCGCCATCTCGATCGCGTCGCCACCCAGGGTGCGCACCAAACGCCGCTTGATGGCGTCTTCGGCGCGTTTGAGTGACAGGTGCATGCGGCCGCCAAGAAAGCGCTCGGGATCGAGCAGGCCGAGCAGCAGATTGGCGTCGGTCACGGTCGGCTCCATGCCGCCCTTGTCGTAGCAAGCCGGCCCCGGGGCCGAGCCCGCGCTCTCCGGTCCCACCGCCAGCTTGCCAGCCACCACCTTGGCCATGCTGCCGCCACCAGCGCCTATGGACTCGGTGCGGATCATCGGAATGGCCAGGGGAACGCCGGCGATCGTCGGCGTATCGAAGCTGGGCGGCTGTTGGCCGTCGAAGACCGCGACGTCGAGGCTGGTGCCGCCCATATCCGCTGTCACGACCTGCGTCAGCCCCAGGCGCCGCGCCATGGCGGCCGCACCGCTGACGGCGACGGCCGGCCCGCTGCTCAAGGTATCGACCGCCACGGTCTTGGCGACGCGAGCACAGCCGCCGTTGGCATGCACGACCAAGAGCGGGCGCAGCATGCCGTTGGCGCGCGCCAGATCCTCGGAGCGGAACAGGCCGCGCGCCAGTTCGCCATGCAGATAGGCGTTGACCGCCACCGTGTTGGTCCGCGCGTGCGCATCGGTCGTGGCGCTGACCTCGTGGGCCAGTTGCATCGGCATCGAGCGCAGATAGTGTGCCGGATAGCGTTCGCGAACCAGTTCGCGCGCCGTCCGCTCAGCCTCCGCCGTGGGCAGGCTGATGGCGACCACGCGCGCTCCCTCGTCGACCAGGTGGCGAACGGCCGTCAGCACTTCTTCAGGCTCAGGATCGCCGGCGATGCCGACCACCATCTCCGGACGCAGGCAGAGCTTGAACAGGGCCGCCTCGCCCGTTCCATACAGATCTCGCTCGTGGCCCTTGGCCACCAGCAGACCGATCAGTGGTCCGCGACGCTGCAGCAGGGTGTTGGTGCCTAGCGTCGTCGACAGGCGCACCACCGAGCAATGCCGAACGAAGTCGGTAAGGGGAACCCCGAAACCATCCGCGCCCTCGCGCAGGCAGTTGATGAAACATTCGGTGAGATCGTGGTAGGTGGTCAGAACCTTTCCCGTCCGTATCTCTTTTCCACTGGTAAAGAAGCCGTCGGTAAAGGTGCCTCCGATATCGAAATCCGCTGTGTACATCAGGATATTGCCTCCACCCAAATCACGAGTTTTTGCGCCGGAAGTTCGACCGAAACTCAGTCGTACAAACCCCAGAAGGGTTTCTGATAAGCGACAACCATGGGTTCCGGCCAGTGGCCATAGTATTTGAGCTTGTCTTCGCTGGGCTTCTTCTTGGACCACTCTTGAGTGAATTCCGCGAACGGCTTGCCGCGCCGCAGGCGTTCCTTGCGCATCTCCTGCCGCCTGCGTTCGGTCGCCGGCAAGTCGGCGATCAGGCTGGCTTCATCGTAGACGACACCGTAGACCACGCGCGCCACGTGGTGCGAGACAATCTCGGAACGCAGGTCCTCCATCACCGCGGCAGGATCGCGCCGCAGCACGTCGCCGTAGCCGCCACCGCCGCCCACGTTGCAGAACATCACGTCGCCGCTCTTCAGCGGCTCGGTGGCCTGCGAAGAGGCGCTGAATTTGTAGTCGCCGGCGACCGGCTGCGCCTGCGCCATGTAGGACTGGCTGAAGCGCAGCCGCGGATCGCTGTTGGCCATCATGTCGACGATGTCGGTGTTGTAGATGACGAAGCGGGGATTGGGCGGGGCGGAATAGCCGCCGAACAGGCCGGGGTTGGTGCTGACGTGGACATCGGCGCCGCGGGTCGTCAACGAGCAGCCGTTGGGCGGCGCGATTGAAATATCGACCATCGGCGTACCGCCGCGGAAGCAGCCAAAGCCGTGGATGTCCTTGTCCAGCGTGCGTGCCAGCGTGGTTTGCGGCAGCCGCGTGTCGTTCTCCTCGACTTCACCGGTATCCGTATAGCAGGCCCAGTAGAAGCCGAGGGAGTGCTCGCCGTCCCTGTCGAAGCGCGCGCCTTGTCCGGCACCGTTCTGGGCGCCGGTGAAGTTGGCGACGCGATAGCCGTAGGCGTTGACACCGGACGGGACGAAGATATGCACGCTGCGCGAAAAGGGCGCCGTCACCCCCTCGCGATAAGCGCTGTCGAAGAGCAGCTTGGAGCCGATCACGTGCAGGTTCTGCACTGCCATGGCCGATACGGTAGTGCCCTCGCCGTGCGCCACTTCGTCGGTGCAATTGGCCAGCGAGGGGCCCTCGACCAACACTCTGACCGGCTCGAAGAGGCCCATGTTCGGCGGCAAGCCGCGGAACAGGTAGCTGAACAGATAGACTCCCAGCGAGGCGCGGGTCAAATGCCAGGTGGAATTGAGCGGGCTGTTGGGATTCTCCGGCGACACGCCCTGCACCAGGACGGTCATGGAGTCTCCTTCCTTGATCATCGTGGTCGGCACCCGGATCAAACTCGGTTGTTCGGGATTGCAGTCGTTGAAGATGATGTGGCGATAGATACCATCGTTGAGCTCGCTGAGCCTTTGGCGGGCCAGATCGGCGCTGGTGGCGAGAATCTTGCGCAAGCCGCCGGCCATGCGCGCCAGGCCTTTGCGCTCGACTTCGCGCACGACGCGGTCACGCATGCGCTGGCAGGTGGCGACGCGAGCCTTCAGATCGGAAGCGAAGACGAAGGGATTGCGCACCGAATTGAGCAGGTGGTCGAAGATGTCGCGCCGCAGCGCCCAGTTGTCGGTGATCCGCAGCATGTGCACGTGCATGCCTTCTTCCCAGCGCGATTTCGCGGTGGGGCTGAATCCGCCCGGCGAGATCGAGCCGCACTCGCCCTGATGGCCGCCGAGTTGAGCCCAGGCCACCAGCGTGTCGCCGACGAAGATGGGCGCTGCCACGAACATGTCAAAGGAATGAACGCCCCCGGCAGTAGGGTCGTTGAAGAAGAACATGTCGCCGTCGCGCAGGCCCATCGTGGGGTCGTCGCGATAGTATTTGACGGCGTATTTTATTGGCCCTGAATTGAGCAGGCTGTGGAAGAAGATGCCGGAGGCCACCACCGCCGGATCACCAGAGGCGGTGCACAGAGACGCGTTCATGTCGCCGGTGATGATGCCCTCGGAGATGGACAGGGCCATGTAGACCTCGCGCGCCTCCTCGACGATGGAGACCATCTTGTGGCTGAAGACCTGCAGGTCGACCACCGACATCGCCGCCATTCCCTCCAGTTCCAGCGCGGTCGGCGGCTCCACACCGCGCACCAGCAACTCGGGATCACGACCAGGGCCGCGGCCGTAGGCGTGGGTCGAATAGACCAGGCCTTCCTGCAAGCGAATCCGGTTTCTTAGGCTCATGACCTCTCCATCCAGCCAGTCAGTTGCTCGTCCATCTTGAAGCGCCATTCGGGTGGCACCACCAGCACCGTGTCCATCGTCTCGATCAACACCGGGCCATTCAACGCGGTCCCGGGCGCGATGTCCTCGCGCTGATAAACCATGGTGTCGACCAGGCCGTGCTCGGGGCCCCAATAAGCTTGCCGGCTGCCCTTGGGCTGCAAGGCGCGCGAGGGCATGGTCACACGCGGCAGCGATGGCTTGGCTCTATGGCGGACGGCGTTGAGACGCAGGCCGAGGATTTCCACCCCGGCTTCGAGGAATGCCGCCTCGGCGCCGTAGGCATCGCGATACTGGCCGACGAAGCGTTCGACCAAGGATTGCAGATCGGCCGCATTGTCGAAGCGCAGCCGCTGGGCGGAAACGGAGAGGCTGTGGCGCTGCTGGCCAAAACGCAGGGACAGTTCGAGCTGAAACACCACGTCCGCCGTGGACAGACCTTCCTCCGCCATGTCGCGCCGGCCAAGCGCAACCAGACCATCGACGGCGGCATTGAGCGCGGGCATGCATTCCTCGCAAAGCCGCCGTTCGGTGGTCGAGATCATCGCCTGGTAGCTGCGCTCGTAGACTTGCATGATGTCGAGGTGCAAGGCGCCGAAAGCGCCGGCGACGCTGCCAAAGGGAAAGTTCACCACGCGCGTGACGTCGGCGGCCTCGGCAAATCCGGCTGCGTGCACGGGACCGGCTCCGCCGTAGGCGAAAATGGTGAACTCGCGCGGATCGAGGCCCGAGGTCATCGCGGCGATGCGATGGATCTCCTGGCCCATGATTCCATCGACGATCTGCTTGATGCCCCAGGCGGCGGCGTGGAGGTCCATGCCCAGCGGGCGGGCCACCTTGCTCTCGATGGCCGCCGCGGCGCGCGCGGCGTCGAGCTTGATGCGGCCACCGAGGAAATAGTTGGGATCGATGTAGCCGAGAACGACATCGCTGTCGGTTACCGTCGGCAGCTCTCCACCGCGGGCGTAGCAGGCCGGTCCCGGCAGGGCCCGCGCGCTTTGCGGTCCGACGTAGAGTATGCCGTGCTCGACCCGGGCGATGCTGCCGCCGCCGGCGCCGATCGACCAGTGGGAAACCAGGGGAATCTGCACCCGCCAGCGGTCGATGATGGGATCGAGGTCGAGCGGCCTATCCTTGTCCTCGACGATCATTCCCAGGTCGAAGCTGGTGCCGCCCATGTCCGTGATCAGGGCGTTGGCGATGCCGCAACGTTTGGCCAAATCGACGGAGCCGATGATGCTGGCGACCGGGCCGCTGCCGAAAAGCTGGATCGGTCGCGTCCGCGACAGCGACGAGGCGCCGCCGGTGCACTTGGCGATCAGCAAGGGCTTGCGGTAGCCGCGTTCACGCAGCGCATGGTTGAGGGCCACCAGATGATCCTCGGTGTCCATGCGCAGGAAGGCGTCGAGGATGCAGGTCACCGTCCGCCGGTACTCGCCCATTTGCGGCGACACCTCGCTGGAGAGGAATACCGGCATGTGGCCGAGATAGGCTTCCGGATACTGGGCGCGGATCAGTTCGCGCACCCGCAATTCGTGCACCGGGTTGACGTAGGAATAGATCGTGCTGACGACGAAACCGCGCACGCCCTGGTCGACCAAACGCTGGACCTGCTCCAGCACATCCTCGTCGCGCAGCGGCATCAATACGCGTCCCAGGCTATCGATGCGCTCGCGCAAGCCGACGACCAGATGCTGCGGCACCAGCGGTTCGGGGCGCTGCGCGCGGGCGCGTTCATAGCGGGCGTCGGTCGGCAGACCGTCGGCCCAGCTGCGCCCGCGGCCAATCTGCAGGGTGTTTTCAAAGCCCATGGTGGTGATCACCCCCAGGCGCGGGCCGCTGCGTTCGATCAGGGTGTTGGTGCCGACCGTGGTCGAATAGGTGATGGTTTCGGTGTCGCTGAGGAGGGCCTCGAGCGTCACCCCGAGGCGTTCGGCCGCAACTTCGACCGCGCGGAAAAAACCCACC
>Ga0172380_10007491_pt1 | contig 12245 bp, 10 predicted proteins | sample Leawe162metaG_FD_119747 | JGI IMG/M metagenome (GOLD analysis project Ga0172380, IMG submission 119747) | Leachate microbial communities from a municipal landfill in Southern Ontario, Canada - Leachate well 162 metaG | ecosystem: Engineered > Solid waste > Landfill > Unclassified | place...
AGGGCGCCGCATGAGCGCGATGCGCCGCGTCGGCATCGTCTACCACCCCGCGCTGGATGGCGCCGAGGCCGTCGCGCGCACCCTCGCGGGCGTCGCCGCGGAGCGCGGCGTCGAGCAGTGGGTTGCGCCGCTTCCACGCGACGCGAGCGTCGGCGGTCTCGCCGAGGCGGTTGCGGGCTCGGATCTGCTGGTCTGCGTCGGCGGCGACGGCACCGTGCTGCACGCCGCCGGCATCGCGGCGCGCTCCGAGACGCCGGTGTACGGCGTGCGCATGGGACGCCTCGGCTTCCTCGCGGAGTCGACGGAGCCCGAGGGCGTCGCGGGGCTCGCGACGATCCTCGATGGCGGTGGGCGCATCGAGCAGCGCGTGATGCTGCGCGCCCAGATCGAGGGCGCCGAGGCGCCGCCGGTCGACGCGCTGAACGACATCGTGATCGGCGGCGAGCACCTGGGGCGCACGGTCTCCGTCGGTCTGCGGGTCGACGGCGTGCTGATCGCGGAGTACCGGGCGGACGCGGTCATCGCCTCCACCGCGACCGGTTCGACGGGCTACGCGCTCGCGACGGGTGGTCCGATCCTGCACCCGACCTCGCAGGACGTGGTGGTGGCGCCGGTCGCGCCGCACCTGTCGAACACCAACGCGCTCGTGCTGCCGCCGACCGCGCAGATCGAGCTGCTGGTCGCACGGGGCGCACGTGTGCTGATGATCGCCGACGGTGCCGTGGAGCAGCCGGTCGAGGCGGGCGCCGTCGTCCGCGTCGAGCTGTCGCCGCTGCGCGTCCGCTTCGTGCGGCTGGGCGAGGAGCGCCAGTTCTACGCACGCCTCGCACAGCGCCTCGGCTGGCTGCGCGCCGATCACGCGCTCGGCGCGGACGCCGCATCGCAGCCGTAACGCCGTCGGCACGGAGGCATCGAGGCGGGACGGCGGCGGGTGGCGTGCTCTACACTACGGAGCGACGTAACGGATCGGGGGGATCATGCCCGAGCAGGGCGCGACCTCGGCACTCGACACCCAGAGCGGCGTGCGCGTGGAGCGCGCGACGGTTCGTGACGCCGAGGCGATCCACCGCATGGTCAACTTCTGGGCGGGACGCGGCGACATGCTGCCCCGCACGATGGGCGAGACGTACGAGAACCTCCGCGACTTCTTCGTCGTGCGCGAGGACGGCGAGGCGGTCGCGTGCGGCGCGCTGCACATCACCTGGGCCGACCTCGCCGAGGTGAAGTCGCTGGCCGTACGCGAGGATCGCCAGTCCGCCGGCTACGGCAGCATGATCGTCCGCGCCTGCGTCGAGGAGGGCCGCACGCTCGGCCTCGAGCGGCTGTTCGCGCTGACCTACCGCCCCGGCTTCTTCGAGCGCCTCGGCTGGCAGCAGGTGGACGTGATGACCCTGCCCCGCAAGGTCTGGAACGAGTGCTACCGCTGCCCGAAGTTCCCCGGGTGCAACGAGATCGCGATGGTCATCGACCTTGCCCCGGCGTCCGGGACAGGCGCCCCGGCGAGCACGGAGGGTCGGTCGGCGTGACCGACGCGGCCGAACAGGCTGCCACCGCCACGCTCCTCGCCTCCGAGGAGCTCGCGCGATCCTCGTACCTCCGCATCACCCGAGACGACGTCCGCTTCCCGGACGGCACCGAGGCGAGTCGTACCGTCGTCTGGCACCCGGGCGCCGTGGCACTGGTCGTGCAGGACGAGGATGGCCGCTGGCTGCTGATCGAGCAGTACCGCCACCCCGCCGGCCGCACGCTGCTGGAGATCCCCGCTGGAACCCGCGAGCCGGGCGAGCCGCCCGAGGCGACCGCTGCCCGCGAGGTGCGCGAGGAGACCGGCTACGCTGCCGAGCGGCTGGAGCACTTGGGCGGGGCGTGGATGGCCCCCGGCTTCACCTCGGAGTACATCGACTTCTACCTGGCGACCGGGCTGCGGCACGACCCGCTGCCGCAGGACCACGACGAGTTCATCGCGCCGCCTCGGCGGCTGACGGTGGCGGAGGTGCGTGCGGCGGTCGCGACGGGTGAGGTGCAGGACGCGAAGACGATGGTGGCACTGACGCTGTACGGAAATCGCGGTACGGACGGGGCGAAAGGCCTCGCTCGGTAGCCGTCAACGCGGTAGCGTAGCGCTCGCTGCCGATGCACGAGCGTGCGCGGCGAGCCGCCGGGGGGCGAGGAGGGGCGCATGGCGAATATGCAGTCATCGACGGAGGCGGCGGTCCGCCCGGTCAACCGGCGGGCACAACCCGCACCGTGGCCGCTGAGCATCTACCAGACGGCCGTCGGCAAGAAGTGGGTCATGGCCCTCAGCGGCCTCGTGTGGATGGGCTTCCTCGTCGCACACATGGCCGGCAACCTGAAGATGTACCTCGGTGCCACCGAGCTGAACCACTACGCGGAGGGCCTCCGCGTCCTCGGCGCCCCGTTCCTGCCTCGTGAGGTCGCGCTGTGGGGCATGCGAGGTGCGGTGATCGTCGCGCTGCTCGTGCACCTGCACGCCGCGTTCTCGCTCACGATGATGAATCGCCGAGCGCACCCGCAGGCGTACCGCTCCAAGCGCGACTACATCGCGGCGAACTTCGCGTCGCGCACGATGCGCTGGACCGGCCCGATCGTGCTGCTGTTCATCATCTACCATCTGGCCGACCTCACCGGCGGCAGGGTGAACCCGGACTTCATCAACGGCGAGGTCTACCACAACGTCGTCGTCTCGTTCTCGCGGCCGGAGGTGGCGGCGTTCTACGTCCTCGCCAACCTCGCGCTGGGCGTGCACCTGTTCCACGGCGCGTGGAGCCTGTTCCAGTCGCTGGGCATCAACAGCCCGCAGTACAACGGCGCGCGGCGCATCTTCGCCATCCTCTTCACCATCGCCGTGGTCGGGCCGAACATCTCGTTCCCGATCGCGGTGCAGCTCGGGATTGTGGGGTAACCGATGGAACTGAACGCCCGCATCCCTGAGGGGCCGGTGCAGGAGCAGTGGGATAGCCACCGCTTCAACATGCGGCTCGTGAACCCGGCCAACAAGCGCCGCTTCAACGTCATCGTCGTCGGCACCGGCCTCGCCGGCGCGTCGGCGGCGGCATCGCTCGCGGAGCTCGGCTACAACGTCACGGTGTTCTCGTACCACGACTCACCGAGGCGCGCGCACTCGATCGCCGCGCAGGGCGGCATCAACGCCGCCAAGGGCTACCAGAACGACGGCGACAGCATCTACCGCCTCTTCTACGACACCGTGAAGGGCGGCGACTTCCGCTCGCGCGAGGCGAACGTGTACCGCCTCGCCCAGCTGAGCGTGAACATCATCGACCAGTGCGTCGCGCAGGGCGTGCCCTTCGCGCGCGAGTACGGCGGCCAGCTCGAGAACCGCTCCTTCGGCGGCGTGCAGGTCTCCCGCACGTTCTACGCTCGAGGCCAGACGGGGCAGCAGCTGCTGCTGGGCGCGTACCAGGCGCTGATGCGCCAGGTCGGCGCCGGTACCGTGAAGCTCTACCCGCGCACCGAGATGCTCGACCTCGTCACCGTCGATGGGCGTGCGGCGGGCGTCGTCGTCCGCGACCTGCAGACCGGCGAGGTCTCCTCGCACGCCGCGCACGCGGTGGTGCTGGCGACCGGTGGCTACGGCAACGTCTACTACCTGTCGACGAACGCCAAGAAGAGCAACGCGACCGCCGCGTGGCGCGCCCACAAGAAGGGCGCCGCGTTCGCGAACCCGTGCTTCACGCAGATCCACCCGACGTGCATCCCCGCGAGCGGCGAGCACCAGTCGAAGCTCACACTGATGTCGGAGTCGCTCCGCAACGACGGCCGCATCTGGGTGCCGAAGGATCAGAACGACACGCGCTCGCCGGACCAGATTCCGGAGGCCGACCGCGACTACTACCTGGAGCGCCAGTACCCGGCGTTCGGCAACCTGGTGCCGCGTGACGTCGCCTCGCGCGCCGCGAAGCGCCAGGTCGACCAGGGCCGAGGCGTGGGGCCGCTGAAGAACGGCGTCTACCTCGACTTCGGCTCGGCGATCGATCGCCTCGGCAACAAGGAGATCGAGGAGCGCTACGGCAACCTCTTCGAGATGTATGACCGCATCACCGGCGAGAACCCGTACGAGACGCCGATGCGCATCTACCCGGCCACCCACTACACCATGGGCGGGCTCTGGGTGGACTACAACCTGATGAGCACCATCCCCGGCCTGTTCGTGGGCGGCGAGGCGAACTTCTCCGACCACGGCGCGAACCGCCTCGGTGCCTCCGCGCTCATGCAGGGGCTCGCCGACGGCTACTTCGTCCTGCCGAACACGGTGAGCGACTACCTCGCGGGCCTGCTCGGCCAGCAGGTGCCGGGTGCGGATCACCCCGCGTTCAAGGAGTCCGAGACGGCGATCGCTGACCAGACGAAGCGCTTCCTCGGCAACCCCGGCAAGCACTCCGTCGACTACTTCCACAAGGCGCTCGGCGCCATCGTGTGGGAGAAGATCGGCATGGAGCGCACGCGCGAGGGCCTGCAGGAGGCGCTCCGCGACATCCCGGCGCTGCGCGAGGAGTTCGAGCGCGACGTGCGCGTGCTCGGCTCCGGCGACACGCTCAACGACTCGCTGGAGAAGGCCGGCCGCGTGGCCGACTTCTTCGAGCTTGCGGAACTGATCGCTCGCGACGCCCTCCACCGTGAGGAGTCGTGCGGCGGTCACTTCCGCGTGGAGCACCAGACCGAGGACGGCGAGGCCGACCGCGACGACGAGAACTTCTCGTACGTGGCCGCGTGGGAGTGGAAGGGCGAAGGCGTGCCGCAGGCTCTGAACAAGGAGCCGCTGACCTTCGACTACGTCCACCCGGCGCAGCGCAGCTACAAGTAAGGGGCGACGAGGATGAACCTCACGCTGAAGGTGTGGCGGCAGGCCGGTCCCGAGGCCCAGGGCCGCTTCGAGACGTACGAGGCAAAGGACATCAGCGAGGACATGTCGTTCCTCGAGGTGCTCGACGTCGTGAACGAGGACCTCATCGAGCAGGGCACGGAGCCGATCGCGTTCGAGCACGACTGCCGCGAGGGCATCTGTGGCTCCTGCGGCGTCATGATCGACGGGCAGGCGCACGGCCCCGGCTTCCGCACGGCGACGTGCCAGCTGCACATGCGCATGTTCAAGGACGGCGACTCGATCACCGTGGAGCCGTGGCGAGCCGCCTCGTTCCCGCTGATCCGCGACCTGGTCGTGAACCGCTCGGCGCTCGACCGCATCATCGAGTCAGGTGGCTTCATCTCGGTGAACACCGGCTCGGCGGTTGAGGCGAACACGCTGCCGATCTCGAAGGTCGTCTCGGACGCCTCGATGGACGCCGCGGAGTGCATCGGCTGCGGCGCGTGCGTCGCGGCCTGCCCGAACGGCGCCGCGAGCCTGTTCACCGGCGCGAAGATGCAGCACCTCAACCTGCTGCCGCAGGGCCAGGCGGAGCGCTGGCAGCGCTCGCAGTCGATGGTGGAGACGATGGAGGAGTACTTCGGCTCCTGCACCAGCCACGGCGAGTGCCAGTTCGCCTGCCCGAAGGGCATCAGCATTGATGTCATCGCGTACATGAACCGCGACTACATCAAGGCGATGTCGAAGAACCGGAAGCTGGGCGGGCAGGGACTCGGCTCGTAGCCGAGCGCCCGGTTCGTGTTGGAGCTGCTGCTGCTCGCCCTTGCGGCGTTCGCCGCAGGGGCGGTGAACGCCGTCGCGGGCGGTGGCACGCTGATTACGTTCCCCGCGCTGATCGCGGCCGGCTTCACGCCGAAGGTCGCCAACGTCACGAACACGATCGCCGTCTGGCCCGGCACGGTCGGAGGGTCGCTCGCGTACCGCCGCGAGATCGGTGAGCGCCGCCATCGAGCGCTGAGCCTGCTGCCCGCCAGCGTCCTGGGCGCCGCCGTTGGCTCCGTGCTGCTGCTGCTCACGCCGCCCGGCGACTTCGAGCGCGTTGTGCCCTGGCTCATCTACTTCGCGTGCGCCCTGCTGGCGTTCCAGGGCCGGCTGGCGCGTCTGGCGGCATCGAGGGGGATGCACGCCGCACTCGACGAGGCGGTGCCGCCGATTCTCCACCTCGCGATCTTCTTCGTGGCGGTGTACGGCGGGTACTTCGGCGCGGGGATCGGCATCCTCACGCTCGCATTTCTCGGCATCGTCGCCCCGGACACGCTGCACCACTCGAATGCGCTGAAGGGGCTGCTGTCACTCGTCATCAACCTCGTGGCGGTGGTCGCCTTCGCGATCTTCGCGGAGGTGGCGTGGATGTATGGGCTGGTCATGGCGGTCGCCGCGACGACCGGTGGCTACCTCGGCGTCCGGCTGGCCCGTCTCGTGAACCCCACGCTGCTGCGGTCGCTGATCGTGGGGTACGGGCTGGTCGTTGCGACGGTGCTGCTCGTGCGCGGGTAGCGGGCGAGACGGCGGCCAGGACATACAGACGGGGCGCCCGAAGGCGCCCCGTTGTTGCATCTCGACGAGTCCCCGCCGGGTGGCTTACGGGTGGATCATGTCCTCCGGGCGCACCCACTCGTCGAATTGCTCAGGAGTAACGCCCATCGCGAGGGCTGCCTCGCGGAGGGTGGTGCCCTCGTGGTGCGCCTTGTGGGCGACCGCCGCGGACTTGTCGTAGCCGATGTGCGGGCTCAGCGCCGTCACCAGCATCAAGGAGGACTGCATGAGCTCCTGGATGCGCGCGGTGTTGGCCTGGATGCCCGCCACCATGTTGTCGGCGAAGGAGCGCGAGGCGTCCCCGAGCAGCCGCAGGCTCTGCAGCGTGTTGTAGACGATGACCGGCTTGAACACGTTGAGCTCGAAGTGCCCGGTGGCACCGCCGAAGTTCACGCTCACGTCGTTGCCGATGACCTGCGCGCAGACCATCGTCAGCGCCTCGGACTGGGTGGGGTTCACCTTGCCCGGCATGATCGAGGAGCCCGGCTCGTTCTCCGGCAGCTGCAGCTCCGCGATGCCCGCCCGCGGGCCGGAGCCGAGGAAGCGGATGTCGTTCGCGATCTTCATGAGCGAGACCGCGATCGTCTTCAGCTGGCCGGACAGCTCCACCTGCGCGTCGTGCGCGGCCAGCGACTCGAACTTGTTGGGGGCGGTGACGAAGGGGAGGCCCGTGAGCCTCGAGATCTCCTTCGCGACGCGCACCGCGTACTCCGGGTGGGTGTTGAGGCCGGTGCCGACGGCGGTGCCGCCCAGCGCCAGCTCGTACAGCCGCGTGAGTGTCGACTCCGCCCGCGCGAGGCCGTACGTCAGCTGCTGGACATAACCACTGAACTCCTGCCCGAGGGTCAGGGGGGTGGCGTCCATCAGGTGCGTGCGGCCGATCTTCACGATCTCCGCGAACTCGTCCGACTTCCGCTGCAGGCCGTCACGCAGGTACGTGAGGTTCGGCAGCAGGTGGTGGACGACCTGCTCCGCCGTCGCGATCGCCATCGCGGCGGGGAACACGTCATTCGAGGACTGCGACATGTTCACGTGGTCGTTGGGGTGCACCGGCTTCTTGGAGCCGAGCTCACCGCCGAGCATCTCAATCGCGCGGTTCGAGATGACCTCGTTCGCGTTCATGTTCGTCTGCGTGCCGGAGCCGGTCTGCCAGACGACCAGCGGGAACTGGTCGTCCAGCTTGCCGTCGATGACCTCCTGCGCGGCCGCGCGGATGGCGTCGGCAAGGCCCGCATCGAGCTTGCCGAGCTCCTGGTTCACGGTCGCGGAGGCGTGCTTGATGATGCCCAGCGCGCGGATCAGCGGGCGCGGGAAGCGCTCGCCACCGATGCGGAAGTTCTGGATGGAGCGCTGCGTCTGCGCGCCCCAGTAGACATCCGCCCGCACCTCGATAGGACCGAACGAGTCGGACTCGGTGCGGGTCGGCTGGGCCTCAGTCGTGGTCATCACTCGCCTCGCAGAAGTGGTACTAGCCCTTGGGGGTCGCCGCGACCAGCTCGCGGACGGCCTTGCCGGCGGCCTTGATCGCCTCGACCTCGTCGTCCGCCAGCGGCAGGTTGAAGACCTTCTGGATGCCGCCGGCACCGAGCAGCACCGGAGCGCCGACGTAGCCGTTGCGGACGCCCCACTGGCCGTTCAGCAGCGTGGCGCAGGGGAGGATGCGGCGCTCATCGAGCAGGATCGCGTCCACCATCTCGATCGTCGCCGCCGCGGGGGCGATGAAGGCCGAGCCGGTCTTCAGCAGCTCCACGATCTCGGCGCCACCGCGCTTGGCACGGTCGACGACGGCCTGCACCTTCTTCGCGGACAGCAGCTGGGTCAGCGGCACGCCGCCGACCGTCGCGTTCGAGACGATCGGCACCATGGTCGCCTCGGTGTGGCCACCGAGCACCCACGCGCAGACGTCCTTCACGGACGCGCCGGTCTCCATCGCGATGAACGTGCGGTAGCGGGCGGAGTCGAGCATGCCGCCCTGGCCGATGACGCGCTCCTTCGGGAAGCCGGAGGCCTCCAGCGCCACGTGGCACATCGCGTCCATCGGGTTCGCGAAGATGACGAGCACGGCGTTCGGCGAGTGCTTCACGGCGTTCTTCACGACCGCGCGCACGATGCCGGCGTTGGTGCCCAGCAGATCCTCGCGCGTCATGCCCGGCTTGCGGGCGACACCGGAGGTGATCACGACGACGTCGGAGTCAGCCGTGTCGGCCCAGTCGTTCGTGCCCTTGATGCTGGTCGAGAAGCCGGTCCACGGGGCCGACTCCGCGATGTCCAGCGACTTGCCCTGCGGCAGGCCGTCCACGATGTCGATGAGCACCACGTCGGCGTACCCGCGCGAGGCCATCATCTCCGCCATGGCGCCGCCGGTGTTGCCGGCCCCTACGAACGTCACCTTCTTGCGCACGACCGTCTCCTCCATCCGCGCGGCCGAGGCAGTCCCCGGCGCGCGCGACTCAGTTGCTTGGAACCCGCAATCGAGGGCGAGAGCAGCGCGGACGCGCTACTTCATCGCCACCTGCAGCCCCTCGTCCAGCTTGTCCAGGAAGCCCTGCGTCGTCAGGAACGGCGCGTCCGGGGCGATCAGGAGCGAGAGGTCCTTGGTCATGTGGCCGGCCTCGACGGTCTGCACGCACACCTTCTCGAGGGTGTCGGCGAAGGCCGCGAGGTCGCTGTTGCCGTCGAGCTTGGCGCGGTGAGCGAGGCCACGGGTCCACGCGAAGATCGAGGCGATCGGGTTGGTGGAGGTCGCGTTGCCCTTCTGGTGCTCGCGGTAGTGGCGGGTCACCGTGCCGTGGGCGGCCTCGGCCTCACAGGTCTGGCCGTCGGGCGTCAGCAGGACAGAGGTCATCAGGCCCAGCGAGCCGTAGCCCTGCGCAATGATGTCCGACTGCACGTCGCCGTCGTAGTTCTTGCACGCCCACACGAAGCCACCGGACGACTTCAGCGCCTGCGCGACCTGGTCGTCGATCAAGCGGTGCTCGTACCAGATGCCCTTCGCCTTGAAGGCGTCCGCGAACTCGGCGTCAAAGACCTCCTGGAAGATGTCCTTGAAGCGGCCGTCGTAGGCCTTGAGGATCGTGTTCTTGGTCGACAGGTAGACCGGCCAGCCGCGCTGCAGGCCGTAGTTGAACGACGACTGCGCGAAGCCGCGGATCGACTCGTCGAGGTTGTACATCGACATCGCGATACCGGCGCCGGGGAACTCGAAGACCTTGTAGTCCGTCGGCTGACCGCCGCCCGCGGGGGTGAAGGTCATGGTCAGGGTGCCGGGGCCGCTGACCTTGAAGTCGGTCGCGCGGTACTGGTCACCAAAGGCGTGACGGCCGATGACGATCGGCTGCGTCCAGCCCGGCACCAGCCGAGGCACGTTGTTGCAGATGATCGGCTCGCGGAAGACCGTGCCGCCAATGATGTTGCGGATCGTCCCGTTGGGGGAGAGCCACATCTTCTTGAGCTTGAACTCCTCGACGCGGGCCTCGTCGGGGGTGATCGTGGCGCACTTCACGCCCACGCCGTACTGCTTGATGGCGTTCGCGGCGTCGACCGTGATCTGGTCGTCCGTCTCGTCGCGCTTCTCCATGCCGAGGTCGTAGTACTTCAGGTCGACATCGAGGTAGGGGAGGATCAGCTTCTCGCGGATGAAGCCCCACATGATGCGGGCCATCTCGTCGCCGTCGAGCTCGACGACCGGGTTCTTGACCGGGATCTTTGCCATCCGAACTCCCCCTCGTGTGCCTCCGGGTCTTGACCCCGGCTATGCCCTCAAACTACTTCACAGCGGGATGTTGCCGTGCTTCTTCGCCGGCAGCGTCTCCGCCTTGGAGCGCAGCATTTCCAGCGCGTGCGCGATCTTCGAACGCGTCTGGCGCGGGTCGATCACGTCGTCGATGTACCCCTTCGCGGCAGCGATGTAGGGGTGCTCGTAGCGCTCCTTGTATTCCTTCACCAGCGCGATGCGCGCCGCGGCCGGGTCGGTCGCGTTCTGGATGTCGCGGCGGTTGATGATGTTCACCGCCTGGTCGCCGCCCATGACCGCGATCGCCGCACCCGGCCACGCGTAGTTCACGTCGGCGCCCAGGTGCTTGGAGCCCATCGCGTCGTAGGCACCGCCGAAGCCCTTGCGGGTGATCACGGTGATCTTCGGCACGGTCGCCTCGGCGTAGGCGTAGAGCAGCTTCGCGCCGTGGGTGATGATCCCGCCGTACTCCTGCGCGACACCCGGCAGGTAGCCCGGCACGTCGACCAGCGTCACGATCGCGATGTTGAACGAGTCGCAGAAGCGCACGAAGCGTGCCGCCTTCCGCGAAGAGTCGATGTCCAGCACGCCACCGAGGTACATCGGCTGGTTGGCGACCACGCCGATGGTGTGCCCGTCGATGCGGCCCAGCGCGCAGACCATGTTCTGCGCGAACGCCTCGTGCACCTCGATGAAGTCGCCGTTGTCGACCAGCCGCTCAATGACGTCGCGGACGTCGTACGGCAGCGTCTCCTCAGCGGGGACGATGCTGAGGATATCGTCCATCCGGCGGCGCGGGTCATCCCCGGTGTCTACGTACGGCGGGTCTTCCATGTTGTTGGAGGGGATGAAGGCCAGCAGGCGCTTCACCTGGTCGATGCACGCCTCCTCGGTCTCCGCCGAGAAGTGCGCGACGCCCGACTTCGCGGCGTGCGACTTCGCGCCGCCCAGCTCCTCGAAGGTCGTCTTCTCACCGGTGACGGACTGAATCACGTCCGGGCCGGTGATGTACATCTGGCTCGTGCCCTCGACCATGAAGATGAAGTCCGTGATCGCGGGCGAGTAGACCGCACCGCCGGCACACGGGCCCATGATCACGCTGATCTGCGGCACCACACCCGAGGCGCGCACGTTGCGCAGGAAGATCTCGCCGTAGCCCGCCAGGGCATCGACGCCTTCCTGGATGCGCGCACCGCCGGAGTCGTTCAGGCCGACGACCGGCGCACCGGTCTTCACGGCCAGATCCATCAGCTTCGCGATCTTCTCGCCGACGACCTTCGACAGGGACCCGCCGAAGAGCGTGAAGTCCTGCGCGAAGACGTAGACGGGGCGACCCTCGACGCGACCCCAGCCGGTAACGACAGCGTCGCCGTAGGCGCGATCCTCGCCCCCCGCAGCGGCCCAGTCGACGGCGAGTGCGTCGATCTCCTCGAAGGTGCCCGGGTCGACCAGCAGGTCGATGCGCTCCCGGGCAGTGAACTTGCCGCGCTCATGCTGCGCGTCAATGCGGTCTTGACCACCACCGAGCGCGGCCTTCCGCTTCAGCTCAGCGAGGTATTCGAGTTGTGCGTCAAACGACATCCGTGCTCATTCCTCCCCCCCGGAGGGGGCTGTCATGGCTCGGGCGAGAGTATCCGCGTTCGGGGCGCGCAGCGCTAGCGGGGGCGGGGGATCTTGAGCTCGTCGCCGATCTGGATCGCGGCGAGCTGGGCCACCGTCTTGCCGTTCGCGGCTGCAAGGTCCTCCACGCTGACACCGAACCGCCCGGCGATATCGAACGAGTTATCGCCCTTCTGCACCGTGTAGACGGTCAGGATGCTGGGTGGCGTGGTGGTGGCGGTCGCGGTCGGCGTGGCCGTCCGCGTGGCGGTCGCCGTGGCCGATGCGGTCGCCGAGGGCGTCGCGGTGCGGATCGCCGTCGCGGTGGCGGTGGGCGTCGGCGTCGTGGTCGCCAGCACGGTCTGGGTGGTGGGGATGATCAGCTCCTGCCCGATCTTCAGGTCGGTCGGGCTGCTGATGTTGTTGCGCTTCATGATCGCCTCGACGGTCGTGCCGAAGCGGGCGGCGATGGCG
>Ga0172380_10007493_pt1 | contig 12244 bp, 8 predicted proteins | sample Leawe162metaG_FD_119747 | JGI IMG/M metagenome (GOLD analysis project Ga0172380, IMG submission 119747) | Leachate microbial communities from a municipal landfill in Southern Ontario, Canada - Leachate well 162 metaG | ecosystem: Engineered > Solid waste > Landfill > Unclassified | place...
CATTCTGGTAACCATATTATTTCAGATAGTTTCATTTTACACCTCATTTAATATTAGTTGTTAATCATTTAATTTGTAATCTCATCAGTTAGTGCCTTACACTAAGAAGGGCAACTGAATAAATATTAACTGAAAATTTTGCCCAATCCATCAGCCAGTTAATCAACTATTCTAATTTGCCCTTTTCGATCTTTTAACTTTTTTACTTTCAAAAATTTTATTCTTATTTCAGAATCAGATGTTGGTAAAGTCTATCACCATTTCAATTCCTGCTACCAGTTAAGATTTTCAGCAGCCATCGGCATCTCCATCCGGTCTGTTCCTCTGAAAATTTTTCTAACCCAACCACCTGCCTGGTATCTCGTTTTGTTAGTTGCCTGTAATTTGAATTTGGTTGGAAGTAAAACCACCTACCTGGTATCTCGTTTTATTCTTTCCTGGTTTTACTTAACTTTTGTCAGTTCATGTTTTTGTCATCTTCATCAGTTGCTGTCAGGTTACCGGTAACCATCATTTCAGCTAACTCAATCAACAATCTAAAAAAGAACTACCTATATATAAGTATAAATCACTAAGTTTCCTAATAAAAAATACAAAAAAAATAAAAAAATTACATAAATAAGATATCTATATCCGATTTAATTTTTCACATTTTTTCACGTTTTAGAACCCCATTAATTATTACTGCATTATTATAATATTCATCAAATTGATTTTTGCTTATTGTATTAACATCATTACCTCTTGGTATCTTTATCCGTCTTATTTTAATGCCTGTTTCAATAATAAGTTCTTTTAGTTCATCATATGCCTTAATACCTGCTTTATCTATATCAAAACAGATATATATTTCATCAAACTCAAGCAGCAACTCTAATTGATCAAGACTTATTCCAGCACCAAAAGTACAAACTCCAACATAACCCCACAACCATAATTGAATAGCATGAAGTATCCCCTCAGCAATTATTATTTTTTTTGATCCACTTTTTTTAGCATTATGATAATTAAAAAGCAATCGAGTTTTTTCAACACCATCAGGTCTATAATATTTAAGCACTTTCTTATCATCAACAATTGATCTGCCTTCGTACCATATTATATTTTTACCATCCAGATCATGAACTGGAATTGTTATTCTGTTTTTATATATACTGCCATAATTTTCATCCCAATCAGTACAGCACCTAATGTTAAATGTTTTAATTGCTTTAACAAGATTCCTGCCTTTCAAATAATTATAAAATTTATCACCATCAACAATTTTTTTATTTTTAGGTTTCAATGCAACATAAACTTCTTTTTTATTATCATTACTGTACAATAATTTCATAGCATTATTCCAGTCTGCTGCTGGTGTTACCCCAACCAGGACATCATCACTTTCCCAATCTTTCCAGCCAAGTTTTTTGCAAAGTTTGAACCAGTTTCCCTTTCCACAAACATAGCAATTATAAGCCAAAGATTCAACATTTATACTAAAACTAGGTTTTTTATCATCATGCTCTGGAAATGGGCATCTCATTTGAAGCCATGTTCCATTCCTAGATGATTTGTGAATCTTATATTTAATACCTTTATCAATAAGATATTTTTCAATATCAAAATTTGGTGGTATAATCTTTTTGATTTTATTATCACCACCATTAATGGAATAATAATTATCTATATCTAAACTTCTTGGCATTATTTCATATCCTCGATTTTATCACCATAATGTTTTCTCATACTTTTTACGGAATGTATCCGGCTTTTTCTAAAATCAGGAAATGTAAAAAAACTTATATCCTTTTCACCATCTCTGTTCTTAAATATATCATAACGAATACGTCCATGTATTCCATATGCTTTATCTTCATCATTCTGACCAATACCAATAGCAACTGTAGCATGATGTTCTGGCAGAGCACTCATTGCGGCACTACCTGCTTTTGTTTCAGACCTTCCATATTGAGTTGTCTTTTTCTGTGATGCTGTTATAACCGCTAAACCACGGCTACCTTCATATCCTTTTGCTAAATTTGTTAAATCCCAACTAACCTCACCAATAGCATCCCAACTTTTTGAACTTTGAAATCTTCCCAATGGTCTTAAATCATTAAGATAATCAACAGCAATTAATTCAAATTGCTCACCATATTTATTCTCAATATCTTTTGTTTTATTTTCAATATCAAGAACTGATGCACCCTTATCGAAACTAATTACCTCAAATATTCCATATTTATTCTTTTTCCAATTGTATTTCCATTGTTCAAGAATTTCTCTATCTTCTTTAGTCAACTTGCCCATCTTAAATTTCTCATAAGGAATACCAGTAGCACGGCTGTAAATACGTCTTTCACTTTTTATTTTATTCATTTCAATAGTAAACAATATTGAATTTTTCTTTTCAAATCTAGATGTGCAATAGGCTGTTTCCATTAATGTAAAACTTTTTCCAACATTTACCTCACCAACAAATATCAGCATCTCACCTAAATAAAATCCGCCAGATAAAATTCCATCCAAATCTGCTTTTTTAATATCATTACCTTTTTCATACACTCCATATATGTGTGTTGATATAGGTCTAAACTCACCATTTTTAATTGCCTTGTCTAATTGCAAATGAGAATCAAGATCATCAATTATATTACCTTCTGAAATCTGAACTTCGAATTTCCTGGAATCAGAGATAGCATTATGAAAATTATTCAATGCCATATCACAATTACCAACATTAAGATTCTGAGTACTATCAATGATTGTCTGCTTAATAACTCTCATCTTTCTAAATTCATCAAGCATCTTGATACTTGTTTCAATAGTCCTCATCTCGCCTTTTTTAATTGGCAAAAATAGACGTTTTATTAAACGTTTCCAGATTCTATTTTGTTCCTCTTTAGATCTGTATTTATCGATATATGTTACATATCTTTTAAGATAATGAATTGCCTGATCTAATGTAGGTGGTTGCCCATTTTTAATATAAAATTGAAAAAATAATTTTAATGCATCTTTGTGAAATAGTTTTGTAAAATGACCATCAGATAAAGTTCTCTGCATAATTATCTGCTTTGCAAATTTTCGTTTCTGAAATAGTGCCTTCAGAACAACAAGTTCAACATCAAGGTTATAATCTTCACCAACCATAAAATAGCACCTCAATATAATATTTTTATTTATTTGCTGTTACAATTCAATTACGCTTGAATCTTCTTTGTTAAACATCATGCCGCCTAATATTTCACTTCCATATTGTAACTGATAAAATTCTTTATTAAAATCATCAGTATTGAACTTGGCAACATTTATTATAACAGTTTTATTTAATCTTGAATTCATTAAGCTCATTAATATATTTTCAAAATGATGCTTTGTTTGTTCATAAAATTTATTGGGGAATATATTCATAATAGCAATAACATTCATAAATTTAATATCATCAAGAAAACTTGATAAATTAAATACACTAAATTTATCAGTGTATTCTGAAATAAGTTCAGCATAATTAAATCTGTAGCAATCCTTTCCTGAATTAAGAATATTTCTTAATAGATTTGAAATAAAAAGATTTGTTATACTAAGATCAGAACCAACAATGAACAAATTTTTATTTTCTTTAATAATTTCCAAACAATCTTCAATTGTTTCCTTATCAAAATCCTTGAACCAATATTTTTCCGGTATATTAGCTCCATAGTATTTGACTACATTTCTTAAATTTTCAACACCATGATTGCTTCTTAATTTTTTAACAATATCTTCTGAAACAACCTTAATAATCATTTTAATACCTCACCATTTTATTTTTGCTTTATTATTTTTTAGATTTTGCTTTCCTCTTTGTTTATCAAACAACCAATTGTTAACAACCTTTCTACTGACTATAAATCCAAAACTTATTGGATAATCAAGGATTCCAGCTTTAGTTAAGAACAGCCAATCAATGTATTCTTTCAATCCAGCATTACCAAGTTTTAATTCATCATCAAACATTGGCATCAATATTTTTTTAATGCCAACTTGTTTATACCCTTGAGTTTTTCTAGGATCACCATTTTTAGCAATCATATCATGACCATAAAATTCTTTATAACACATCTGGATATAATCATCAAAGTCTTTGCTATTCCATTTATCAATATTTTTATTTTTGTAACCTGATGTATATTTTCTCATGTTAGGTTTTTTCAATTTACATTCACTATAAGCATCATTCTCATCATCAACAATGATATAATTTTTATTTTTATTTTTATCAGTTATAGATGATTTTAACTTCTTTGATGAAGAAAGAAGGAAAAGATGATTAAAGATATAATGATAAAATTTAGTTACACTACTACGTAGTGTAACTAAATTATAATAAGAACCATAACCATTCAAGCATATTTCTTCATTCATCAAAGCATCAATATATTCTTTTTCTGTTGGTTGATATTTCAATATTGATGATTCTGCTTGATTTAGTATTTGATCTGTAACAACAGTTAAATTAACATTAGTATATTCTTTTGCTGCTGTTTCACCAAGACTTTTAAGAACTGTTTTAATAATATTCGCTGATGATATTTTAACAATTATTTCTAATGTTTCTTGATCACTATCAAAACTATTGAAATCAACTTTAACCATGTGTTTCATAATAATTATTTGCACCTCACAATGTTAAGCAATAAGTTTGTAAATATCTTTCATTTTTATTCTCTGCTCAGTTTTACCTGAATCGATTATATCTTTGCTCATTTCTTTTCTTTCAAAAAGATATTTATAAATTTTTTCTTCAATTGTATCCTCAGCAATAAAATTTATTATGTTTATAACTTTGTGCTTATTTCCAATTCTGTCAAAACGTCCAATTCTTTGTTCCATCTTTGCTGGATTCCAAAGTAAATCAAAATTTACCAAATAATTTGCTGATAAAATATTGACACCTTCACGTAAAATATCACTAGTTAATAACACTCTCATTTTATCATCATCATCCCAATTAATTATTTTATCCACCCGATCATCTAATTTACAATAGTGTTTTTTCTTTCTATTACCATGCATAGCTAAATAATTTATCCCTTTCCGGCTTAACTCTTGACTGAGTATTTCAACCATGTCTGTATAGTGGCAAAACACTATTATTTTGCTATTTTTATTTATTGATTCAAGAAGATTAAAAAGTTCAGTGGTTTTTGTTGATATGTTATCTTTATGACCAACTAATTTTGCTGAAATTGTTGATTGTTTCAAATAATTCATCATTGATAGTACATTTGCATTTCTTATTCGTGTTGCCTTTTCTTGATCTTTTAATTCATCAACAATTTGATCTTTTATTTTATTGTAAAAATCTCTTTGTAATGGAGATAATTGTATCCAATAATTATTTTCTACTCTATCAGGTAACTCATCAAGTACATCCTCTTTGAAACGTCTGATGTAATATGGAGCAATTCGTTTTTTAATTTCATCAGCATTTTTATATCCTCTTGGTATACCAAAAAAATCAAATTTACAATAACGTTTCATAAAATTTATATAATTGCTATCATCACCGAATATTGTTTTATCAATAACTTGAAAACTACTAAACAAATCTAAAACAGTATTTTCAACAATAGTTGCACTTAATCCAAATCTTATGCTGCATTTTTCTGCAATTTTTCTTGTCAGTTTAGTTCTCTTGGCAGATTTATTTTTTATGTATTGTATCTCATCGATAGTTAAGCTTAATTTGTAATTCCGTCCAAAAACAAATTCTTCAAGTAATTCCATATCATACATTAGCAAATCATAATTAAGAATCATATATTGATATTTATATGATCTTTTATAAAGCATTTTTCTGTGAGCTTTGTTTCCACTAATCACTAATGCCTTTCTGCTATTAGTAAATTTTTGAATTTCATTATACCAATTCTTTTTCAATGTGGATGGGCAGAGTATTATGTTAAAATTTGTAATTCCTTCATAAAGATACTTTTCTAAAGCAGTAATTGCTTGAACTGTTTTACCTAGCCCAACCATATCACAAAGTAAAGATGTTTTTCCTTGATAAAGAAAATAAGCACCTATTACTTGAAATTTATAAAGTTCAATATCATCAGCTAAGCAATTATTCATATCATCATAAATTTCTTTAATTTCATCTTTATTTTCTATATTAATATTTTTGATTCGTTTCTGATTAATTTTCCAATTTTTTATATTCTTGTACTGCTTTTTAATATGTTGGTCATTAATTTTGAAGGGCAGATTATTATTCCTACAGCGTTTAATTATTTTTGGCAGGTCAATTATCGGTATCATCCATGATTTTTTATCTTTAATATACTTCTTTACTGGTAAATCCTTTATTATTGTTAAATATGAACTAATGTTAGGATTTAGAAAAGACAATTTAACCAGGCAAAAGTTGCTATCATTATTATGTGTTATCAGTTTCATAAACAATACCTTATAAATTAAAATTGGGGCACTCTAAAAAATGAAAGTGCCCCATCATTTGATTTGAGGTGCATCATTTGATATTTTAATCACATATTATAATATACAAAACTTAAAAATATTTTTGAATAAAAAAATAAAGCCTGTATTATATATTATAATATACAAAACTTAAAAATATTTTTGAATAAAAAAATAAAGCCTGTATTATATAATAATAATACAGGCAAAATAATGCTCTTAATTAATAAATATTTATTTTTTTATTCATAAGCAGCAAAAAATTATTTAACACCAAGAGAATTATTCAATGATTCAATAGTGGCTTCACCAAGACTATTTCTACAGCCAGCAGGCTCAACACTACCACCAAACCAATCTTTACCAAATTTTTCATTAAGAGCATTAACTGCTGCTGAGATAATTAATTTGAATGCAAATCCATCAAATGGCTCGAATACAGTTGCCCAACCTTCAAAGACAATTATATCATCAAGCAATTTTGCAGCTAAATCAATTTTTTCTTCTTTGCTAATTGTACCAAGTTCTGCCTGAACATATTCAACAGCAAGTGCAACCTTTTTAGTGAACCAATAAAGAATACTGAATGAATTCAAAAAATCAACAACAGAAGTAATATGTACCAAATCATTCCATTTTGATTTTACTTCTGGGTCATTCAACAATGACTCTTTTACTATTTCATAAATTTCTTGAAGTTTGTTTTTTGATTCCAACATAAACACTCCATTTTTTAGTTTTTAGATAACACTCTGTATTACAGATGTGCCTTTATAATTTAATATACAAAACTTATTTATTTTTTTATAATTGCTGATGCTTCACCATCAATATTTCCAGAAATGCTAAGCTGATAAACGACTGATTTGATATCTAAATTAGTTGCATTATTCATTAAATATAATTTAGAATTGCTTGAATTTAGAGTAAAATCAAATACACCAACATCACCACCCATACCACCAATTGGGTCATATTCAAAAGTTTCTAAATCTAATGAATAAGTGCTATATGATCCAGTACTTACATCATATGGTGTGGAAAGATTGTATTGGAATATAGCCTTATTTGTTGAACCATATATAAATATTTTATTACCATCATTATTAAATCTAAAACAAAGTATAAATCCTGAAGCCTCACTAGAAAAAGACATTGCATCTACATATGAAGCTGATGTTATATCATAAGCAGGACTCAATGTGTATTCAAGAATATCTTTACCACTAGAACCAAGAATAAATAATTTTGTCCCATCAGAATTGAATTCTATTCCATAAGGGTTTGTATCTTGTGCACCAACACTTAATGAACAGCAATAGCTTAATGATAGCAAATTCCATGCTGTACCTAATGTAAATGAATAAATAGTATTAGATGAACCACCATCAGTAATAAACATTTTTGTACCATCAGGATTAAATGCCAATCCAGTACAACTACTTCCATAACTAGAAATATCATATGATATTCCACTATAACTTCCAGTTGTTAAATCATAAGCGGTAGACAAATTATACTGATATATCCTTCTGTTATTATATCCACTGCAGAACATTTTTGTTCCATCTGTGCTGAATCTTATAGTTGACATTCCTACATCTTGATTTTTTGTTGATAAGCTATCACCAAAATCAAAAGTTGCTGTACTAATATCTTCAGTCAAAGTAGCAATTGATGCTAAATATAATGAACTACTAGGCTTATTTATTCTTACTGATACACTACCAGCAGGAACTGTATAATCGGCCAAACCATCAATTAATACTTGAATTGATCCACCACCAGGATTGATATTAGTAGCATCAATAACTGTTAACATTTCAGTTGATGTACTTAATCCTGTAATTGCCTGCCAAGTTTCTGAAGTTGTAAATGTATGAGATACTGAAACAGCAGATGAACTTTCTGTGGTATAATCTTCCCATGTCATAACTGTTTCAATAACATCTTCAACTGGATCATAATATAAAAAATTTCCATCAGCATCATAAGCAATTGAATATTCAGTGAAACCAGTATATGGTGAAGCAAAATATGGTAAGTTTAGATTCGAGCCTGGATAAAAATTAAGGTATGAATCTGTATTATCAGCAGTACCAATCTGCAAATAATCACCATAAAAATACCAGTTAGCTCCAGTAATTAGTGACCCAATAATATTCCCGCTGATATATTCTTTTAACCAATTATTAGTAGTAACTGTATCAATTCTGCTACCATCTATATTATTAAATATAATTACATTACCAGATGTATAACCTAATGATTTTGGGGCTAATGTAGAATAAGGTGAAGTGTGATATGGTAAAATCAAATCTTCACCATTTGCAAATGTTAATGATTTGAACCAGTTGCTATTAAGTTTAATTGTATCTCCTTCAGATTTTCCTGGAGTAGAATCAAAATAAAAATATAAAGTATCAACATATATTATTCTATCGAATATTGCTGCATCAATATCATCCCAGTTTGCATTTAATGAATCTGCTGTTGCTTTTGCTCCAGCAGCCCATTTTCTTATTTGATAGTATGTTGTATAGCCAGATGGTGCTGTTGGCTGGGCATACAGCTTAACATCAAATAGTGCCATTAAAAATAATATCATAAAAAGAAAACGCTTCATTTTACACCTCATTTTGTTAGTTAAAAAAAATTATTTATAATACATCTCCATAACCATCAGTTTCACCACCATAATCAGTTCCATACCCTTCACTTTCATCATCATCATCATCATATACAGCAAATACTTGTTTGTCAGCATTCATAGTTACTTGATATGATTGTTCTGTACTCAATATATTTTGATTTTCATCAATCCAATGTAAAAAATTCCGTTCTATTAAACCATCCATGACAGTTGCTGGAGCAGTTAATATAACATTAGTATTCTCTGAAAATTCTCGAACAAAACTAGTATCACCACTTGATTGATTATTGTAATCTAATGGTGTAATATTTATAAATACACCATTAGATGGATTCCATGAACCAATAATTAAAATATAAGTAGTAACTGGCATTATATAACCAACAGCAGTTGGGGCAACGCCATCTATTAACATTTCACTACCTTTAATCACAATAACAGAATCATGACCAATGTACTTGTTGAAAGAATATCTGCGTTCAAAATTTTCATCCCAAATTCCAAAAAAACCCCACATAAAATCTATATGAGGAAAAATAAATAGATTGTTTAATGACTCAGCAATACTTTGCCTATATATTTCTTGCTTTTTATTAAGCACAGCATAATGAGCATAAAAATTCGGTCTCCATCTTTTATTGTACTGCTGAATTTTGCCATCAAACAATTCATGCTGACCAACTGTTGTTTTATCAAATGTTAAATAAGTTTCATCACAGCATTCAAAATTATAATCCTGAATCACAACATTTATATAAACATCATCTATTCTAATATCACCATTGTTTTGAAAAGTATTTCCATTATAAAATCTTAAATTGAAAAATGGATAACCAAGAACGTTATTCCATTCAAATACCATTGCCACTCTTTTAACTTTATTTGTTATTACAATTTCTTTATAATTTATTGGTGCTGTACCGGCTGCCAATTCAATCTTAATGATCTTTTGTTCACCCCCATTAAGTGATACATCTTTTATTCTAAAAGCAACAAGTATTTTCTTTACATCAAAATCATAAGATGGTAAAACATCTTCAGTAGTATATTGGATGAATGTATATTGACTAGTACTGTGAAATATTCTTAGCATATATTCTTCATATGCCTGTGGGTCTGCTACTCTTGATATTGGAAGGAATACTGCATTATTTGAAGTCCATCCATCAAGATTTTCAGTTAATCTAGGATTGATACAAAAGTTTTCACCAATTTCAACTATTCTTGGAGTTTTAACTCCACCAACTACAGCATCACTTGTAAAGTCACTCATAATTTCCTCTCAAGTCCTTTAATTATCAATTGCTTTGTTGAGGTTAATTCAATTGAAGTAATAACATATGATATTGTTTTATCTATATCAGCAATTTTACTAGGCATATTTATAGTCATTCCATCCATTACTTCAATATGATGTAGCAAACTTGTTTTAATTCTTTCAGGTTGTATTCTGAAATTGCTGAAAAAATTATAATAAATATCAGCAATAACATTAGCAATATGAGTATTTTGTATTAATGGATTTTTTAGTGAAAATGAATTTTTTAACCAGCCATCATAACCACGTTTTCTATTTCCTTTTGTTTTGTTTATTTTACTTGTCCAATCAACAGTTATAGCATCATAAAAATTATTCCAATAAGAAAATAATGGATTTGAGTCAGTCATATTTAAGTCCCAAATTAATTCAATTGATCCATCAATATTTTCTCTTTGCTTGAATCTTATTAAACGTTCTGATGTTATCATATAATAAAAATTAGCTAGCATTGCTAAATCTGATATAACATCAGTAAATGAACTATCATTATCATATTCAACTAATTCAATTCTTGGTGAATAACTATTTGATAACTCCCAAAGTATATTATTATTTCCTTTTGTTAGACCAAATAATTTTCCATTGTTATATTGCATCTCATCAACAGTTCCCCAATCACTCTGATCAGGGTGTCCAACCTTTGTTATTATTGGGTTTCCATCATTCCAATTGATAGAAATTAAAAAACCTGCAGCATCTTTATACCTAATATTTTCAGCATATGCATACATCAACCCTTCATCATTATTAAATACAAAATTTTTGTACACATAAGTTCCTTCAAAAATAAAACTTTCAGCAGTTCTAATAAATGACATCACTTCAGTATTTAGATTAAATGAAAACAAGCACCATTGAAATGGATATGAACCAGAATTATCTCTATTAAATGCACAACCAAATACTATATTATTAATTGAATCTAAACCCATATTTATTATTTCAATTCTCTGATCATCACTAACTTCATTTGCACTGCCCCAAATAATTTGTTCAGTAGGTTTAGATGAAATCAAATCAACTGAGGCTGCTCCACTAGTAATTTTAATTGCCAAAGCGTAACCAAATATTGGGTGGTATGCCCAATCATCAGGCATATCAACACCATAAGTTTCTCTTGTAAAATGCATAGAGTCAGTTGGCTGTATAATGGTGTTGTCTTGTTTCCATACACCACCTTCTATAGAATAATAAACTTCATAAACATTAGTGGCTGCTTGCTCTAAATCCATTGAGAAACTTTTAATTTTTCTTTCATGACCAAATACTAATTTGTAACCATTAATTACAAATAAATTATCAGCACGTTCTTCATTATTTATTTGATCAGTAATATCTTTAATAATTGAATCTGATAAATCAAGTACAACAACTTTTTTCCAATCATTGAATAATACACTTGCTTTTGACAAATAAGAATAATTTTTATTTATTCCATCATATTCCTTAAATTGGGTGAATGCCCATAATGTATAGCCCAATGAAGTGCTTATATAGGCAATTGGTATATCTCCAGCTTTATTTCTAATTAAAGCTGGATTGTATTGTGCACCATTAATAATATTAGTAAGTACAAAATAAATTTCTGAGTTGTGCAATTTTTTTTGAAATGAAACAAAATTAACTGCTAAATCTGAATAAATTAATATGCACCCGATTGATCCATATTCAAATGTTATCTGATAATTTGATGGCCAATCAAAATTACTAATAGAATTATTCTGTACATAAAAATAACCAGTTTGAGTATTATAAAAGGCACCACCATTTTCTTGACCACCACTTTGAGTTCCGAACAATTCTTGAAAATACCATTCAGGGAA
>Ga0172380_10007494_pt1 | contig 12240 bp, 11 predicted proteins | sample Leawe162metaG_FD_119747 | JGI IMG/M metagenome (GOLD analysis project Ga0172380, IMG submission 119747) | Leachate microbial communities from a municipal landfill in Southern Ontario, Canada - Leachate well 162 metaG | ecosystem: Engineered > Solid waste > Landfill > Unclassified | place...
CTCGGCATTCCATGTGCCCCAGCCGTGGGTGTGGACTCTTAACGGCCCTCTGAGCATGCTGTTGCGGCCGTACTCGTACATCGCCATGCTGCAGTCACTCCGCGGCGTGCATCCGGCAATTTGGGAAGGGCTGAACTGCGACTCGTTGAGTATGACGAAGATGTCCGGCGCCGAGGCTGCGTGCGCCATGGGTGGCGCGACTTTCAGCCTGGCGGATAGATCCGCGAACAAGGCCGGGCTGCCGCCCGCCGATAGGAACTCCGCAGGCTCCAGCGTGGCCGAGTGCAGGAATCGGGCAAGTGAATGCGTATAGAGATTGCCCGCAAAGTTCTTGGCGCTCTCCCTGAACTGCACTATGTCTGCAGCAACATCGCCAAGATAATCGGTGGTTGCCGGCAGGTAGAACAGCAGCGTGGCTGCGGAAAATCCCACGCCGAGAGGGAACGAACGCTTCAGGTGCCGCCTTTCCATTGCTCGTGTCAGCAGCAATAAGCCTATCCCCAGTGCGCCTGCCAGCAGTCCGGCGAGGCCGACGTATTGCCATAGGGTGCCGAGATTCCCGGAAATATTGGGCACCGCGTGAAGCAGGTCTTGCCACAATATTGCATCGCCGGTGTCTCGGATCTTTTCGGCATTTGCGAGAGAAATGATCTGGCCGGAGCCGAGGAGAAATAAGCTGGTTGTCACCGGCGAGAGAAACCAGTGCGTCAGCCCGATGATCACCCCGGCGAGCATTACGATTACCTCGTCGATCCCTGCCGGGCGCGCCCACGAAAGCGCGAGCAACGGAACCGTATAGGTGGCCCAGGTCCGCCAGGAATGCCGAAGTCGAGTCAGACTTTGCGGGGTGGGCGGAGGACTATCGGCCATCGGTCGCCGCTTCCTTCCCGCTGGGGCAGGCCGCTCCCTCGCGGCGCCCGCGCCCGACATGCCAGTAGTCCGAGTAGAACGCACTGACGTGACTTCCGACATTCCGGGCCATTAGCGCTTCGTCGTCGGTCGTGAATAGAAAGATCTGCCGGCCCGATTCGATAATCTGTCTGGCAGCTCCCGGACAGCGACGCAAGGAATTGATGCTGAGCGCCACATGGCGCACCGGTTGTTGGAGGATCGAGGCAAGAGAGGCTTCCAGATTGCCGATCGAAAGCATCGGATTGACCACGCCGCTGGCCTTCGCCACGGCAACATCACGTGGAGAAAACACTTCAACGATGACCCGCTCCTGAAATGGAAAGGCGCGTACCAGCCGCGGGAAGTCTCGAATCTTGTCGGTGACAAGCACCAATTCGGGATGCTTGAGGAAAATGGTGCGTATCAAGTCTTCATCAAGCGGGGTGTAGCGGCCGTCAATGGGGTTTGACTTGAACTGGGCCAGACTCAGCGGCTCATCGTTTATCGCCTCAGGACCACGGCCGGTCCGTTGCCTGAAGGACTTCCAGTCATGCGCTGCGACCAAATATCCATCAGTCGTCACCTGCAGATCCAGTTCGATCATCCTGTAGCCGCGAGCGATCGATGATTCGACCGCCTCCAGCGAATCGGTAGAAGTGTTGCCGTCAATACTGCCTCCACCGTGGGCAATGAATACCTCGGGATTCGTGCGCCAGTCGGGCTTGGAGGAAGCGCCGGGTTGACGAGGGAGGTCCGGTTCACCGCACAGCGCCGAGACTGGCTCCGGCTCTTGTCGGGCCTGATTGAACGATAGGCTTGCTGCGCCGACTGCGATGGCAAGCAGCAGAGCGAACAAGGCTGTTCGTCGCAGCATCACGTCTGCTCGCCAAGGAGTCGAGCTGAATGGCGAGCAGCGTTATCGGTTCTCGAACACATTCCTGGCAAGTTCGTCGCGATCGAGAAAGGGAAACATGTCCTCCAGCGGCGGGGTAACAATCGTTCCATCGTCCAGCTTGCGAGAAGTCATGCGCGGTTCGAAACCCTGTGTTTCGTCCAGAACTACATCGCACAACACCGGGCCATCCGTCGCCAGGACTTCAGTCAGATGCTCCGGAAAGTTGGCGCTGGCGATACGGCGCGCGGGTATGCCGAAGGCGTTCGCGACCGCAACGAAATCCGGAAAGCTGACGCCGCTGTCCGGACCTTCGCCCGCCAGGCGACCGAAGAAATTCATCTGGGAGCTGCGGATCGACAGATAGCCTCGATTGTTGAGCACGAAAATTTTGATCGGCAAGCGGTGGTGAGCGATGGTCTGCAGCTCCTGCAGGTTCATCATGATGCTGCCGTCGCCGGCAAGGCAGATGACGCGGTGCTGTCCCCTGCGTTCGGCGACAGCGCCGAAATACGCACCGATGGCGGCAGGTAGATCGTAGCCCATCGAGGCACTGCCGGAATTGGAAAACATGCGCATCCCGGGTTTGATATGGCCGGCCTGAAACGGCACGATGGTTGCCGTGGCATTGCCGCAGGCAACGATGTCATCGCCGCCAAGCCGCGCGAACAGCTCCTCGACGAAATAATAGGGGTTGATCTTGCCGTTGAAGACTCGTTGCCGAGGTAGCACGGCTGGATAGTCCGCGACGCGTTGACGGCACCAGGCCAGCCATTCCAGGTGGGCGTGCGGCGGCATCCAGCCGGTCAGGGCCTGGTCCAGTGCGGCGAGGAAGCCCTTCAGGTCCGCGGTTACCGCCATCTCTGGCTTCACGGTCGGCTTGTCTAGCTCGGCGGGGTCGATGTCGATCTGTATCTTGAAGGCACGCGGCGCGAATGCCTGCCAGTTGTAGCTCACCTGGCGGATATTGAGGCGGCTGCCCAGTACCAGCAGCAGGTCGGCATTCTGCACCGTGAAGTTTCCGGCACGGGTGCCTATGCTGCCGGGACGGCCGCAATACAGCGGGTCGTCGGTCGCGACGAGGTCGTGTGTCCATGCCGTGGTGACCGGGATGCCGAGGCGGCGGATGAGGCGCTCGAACTCGGCGGTGGCGTGGGCGATGCGCACGCCGCTGCCGGCGAGAATCACCGGCCGCGCTGCGCTGCGCAGCCTGGCCGCGATGGCCGTGATGTCGACGGCGGACGGGGCCGGATCCGCGGCCGGGGCAGTCCAGCGGCGCAGCGCGGCGGGATCGACAGCCGCACTTTGCACGTCGATCGGGATATCCAGCCAGACCGGTCCCGGTCGTCCGCCGAGCGCATGGTGCAAGGCCTGATCGAGATGCCAGGCGATGTCCTCGGCACGCTCGACCACGGCCGCGTATTTGGTGATGCCGCGCGCCATGGGAACGATTTCCCCCTCCTGGTCGCCGAGTTGGCGCAGTCCAGCCACCGGCGTGGTGGCTAGGCAGGTCGCGCGCTTGACCTGGCCCGAAATCACGATCATCGGCACCGAATCCGTCCACGCCCCGAAGACACCGTTGAGCGCATTGACGCCGCCGGGACCGGTGGTGACGTTAAGTACCGGCGGATGCTCGGCGAAGCGGGCATAGGCCTCGGCTGCCATGGCGGCGGCCTGCTCGTGGTGAAAGCAGACCGGACTTAGGCGCGGTTCATGGCATAGCGCGTCGTTGAGAAACATGGCACCCCCGCCGGTGACAAGGAAGGCATGGCGGTGGCCGGCGTGCGCGAGGCGGGAGGCCAGGTAGCGGGCGACGGTGCTCATTCCTCGCTTCGGCAAGGCTGGTGTGCGTTCATGGCGACAGCGCCGATCTCATCATGTACTCCCGCCGCGCTTCGGCAGGAGCCGGGGGAAATGGCGACGCAGGAACGCATGTGTCAGATACAGCGCCTTACGCGGTCCTTCGTTGCGCACCGCGGTAAGGAATTCGCCGACGAGTATGGCCGCGACGCCGGGGATCAGCGCCAGATACCATAGCGGGCGCATGAGCCGCAGCCGGATTCCGGAAATATCTCGTTCGCGAAAAATAATGGTCTTTCCTGTGTGGCGCCGAAATTGCCGTGGACATTTCGAGGATGGCATGGGCAGCCGATCGATCGCCGAAGCGGCAAGCGGCAGGCCGGCTAGGACCTCGGCGACGGCGCGCACGACATCGATGGGATGGGCGAAGTTGTGGCAGACCGCGCCGCCGTGGCGCACGCATTTGTCCCAGCCAAGGCAGGGGCAACAACTTTTTCCGTTGTGCAAGGCGCGATGGTTGGCACCTTCGCCCGCCCATGAATGTACCGGATGGGTGCTGGAGAACAGGTGAATGGTCTTGATTGCCCGGGCCTGGGCGGCGTAATGGGCGGGAAAGGAGTCCATTCCGATCACGATATCGACACGGTCGAGCAACGCGTCGAATTCCTCAAGATTGCCGAAGCGCAACGACTCGACATTCGGCAACGGTTCGCGGGCATCCAGCGCAATGAGTCGAAATCCCTCCTCCATTAGGGATGCCACCAGCTCCAGTTGAAGGGAGCGGGGATAGACCTTCAATGGCCAACCCGCATCGAAATGCAGCAGGATCGTCGGCGGAACGTTGGAGTTTGACCGCGCTGGATGGACTGAACCGCCGATCACACCGCGATGAAGCTGGCGATCGTCGGTGAGCGAGACGCCGAGGCAGAAGCGGAAATGATCGATATAGTGGAAATTGGTGAAGTTGTAGTTTCGGATCCCGCGGCAGTAGACATGAAAGACGCCCTTGGCAAGGCGCGGGGCCATGTCGAGAAAATGCTGGCAGTCTTCCTTTCGATATTCGCCGCGAAACGGGATCGGCCCGGCAATCGGCGAAAAGCGGACCTTGCCGTGGAGCTTCTCGATGATGGGATAGTAGGCCTCGTTGATCAGTATTTCGTCGTACAGAGGGTTTTCCGTCATGCCGGCCGCGATGCCCATGAAGAGCGCGTCGCCGGCATGGTGGGTGAAGAATGCGCTGAGGCGGATCGCATCGCGCGAGGCGCGGCGTTGCGCGATCGGGGCGGTGGTTCCGCCGTCGACTTCCCGCATCACGGCAAGTGCGTTTTGTGCACACCATTCCATGGGAAGCCAGTAGGGGCCGGGAAGAAAGCCGTTGGAGATGGTCGTGAGGCAAGGGAAGTCAACGACAAGCATTGCCACGCTTCTGAAATAAAGCGCGGCGAGCAGGCTCCTGTCGAGTTCGGGATTGGAGCAGGAGAGAAGCACCAGGTGTCGATAGTCCTCGCCAGGCTCCAGGTTCAGCAGGTAAGCCAGTGGCAGCCCGTTGCTGGAGCGCACCACGGCATCGGCATGGCCGGATCCGGCGACGCGGGCCAGCGTAAGGCGGACGAGATAGGTCGATAGCCTCAGCAGCGGGTTGAAGACCAGGATGCGTCGGGTGTCGCCCTGCGCTTCCAGCGTTCGTCTCGCCATCTCGAAGAGGTAGCGGCTCGGCGTGGAGACGAAACTGTCGAGCATGTCGTAGCGGCCAAGGCCTTCCTGCGAGATGCGGAATCCGGGCTGGATCAGGAACTGCGCGACTTGCGACGGGCCGATGTCAAGGTGGGGGAATGCCCCGACCACCGTGACGAGATCCTCCTTCGGCGCCGAACTTGCCGTCACGTTGGCTTTCGCTCTTCCACGGGGAGTTTTCTGGCGACAACCTGGATTTGCGCGAGCGCGCCGCCGAGGGTCTGGTCCACCGCATAGCCCAGGGAATAAAGGATGCGGAACAAAGGCTTCTGCAAGGTAAGTCCCGCTTGGCCGAGGCGGGCAAGAAGAATCAGGATTCGTGAAACGGTTACTGGCGGAGCCTTGCGCGTGCCGTCGTCCTGGAGGCTACGGTCATAGCAACTGTCGTGCAGATCCACGGATAGCACTTCGCATCCGGGAAGAGCGGAGAACAGCGCGGTCACGTCGATCGATCGCGGACTCCATGATTTGGAATTCCCGATTCTGAATGTCCACTTGTGATCGCCATTGAACAGGCTTGGCCAGTGACGCTGTTCGTAGAGGCTCTCCTCCGGCACGACCACGACGAGGAATCCGCCGGGCTTGACCAGAGCCCACCATTCGAGCAGTGCCAGCGGCGGCGATTTCATGTGCTCCAGGCAATGGGAGCTGTGAACGGAGTCGTAGGCGCCGGCACTTCGGTAACGACCAATGACGTTGGCGTCACCATCGCCCAGATCGAAACCTTCGGCCGAGTTGCACACCTTGTCGTCACCGGCGCCGATGTCAATGACCCGTCCCTGCAGGTAGCTTGCGGCGAAGTCCGTGGCGCGGACATTTCTGGTCTTGGACGATTCGTTCATCGCGCGTTGCCCTCGTCACCGCGATCCGCAACCAGCGGGCAACTGCAGATGAATAACATGTGCTCCGTCTCCGGCCACTTGTTGAAATTCTCCGGGTAGCGAACCGGGGTGACCTTGCCGAAATGGGATTCGAGCAGCTCCCGTTGCCGTTGCGCTTCAGGATAGCGCCCGACGTAGCGGCAGGCGAGCTGTTCCGAGAATCGGTCGATGACCAGTTCCGTCGAGCGCGATACCTGGTTTTTGACCACGAAAACGCCTTCAGCGACAAGACACGAAGCTATTTGCCGATAGATGCGGATCTCCTCTTCGACTTCGAGATGCGTCACCACGCCGAACAGCAGAACCAGGTCGTAGTTATCAGGGTAGGGGAAATCGGCGATGTCGCAGCAGTACTTGACGATCTTTGGCGAATTCGCGATCCGTTCCAAGAACGCCGCCTGCTTCTCTACGACAGTCAGGGCGGAGGCCTGTGCCAACAAGCGTGTTGACAGCGTCGCGTCGCCGCTGCCGAGATCAAGCATGCGGGTTGAAGGGCGAATGTGCGGGGTCAGCATGCTGATCTCGAACTCGCACATGACTTCCTCCGTCCACCGTCCCTGTCCGTCGGCGGCGCGGGAACGCCAAAATGAATCGATGATCTGCTTATCCATGAAACCGCCCTTCCTTGACAAGGATCCGCAGCCAATCTTCCATCGCCGCAATCTCCTCCGGATAGTCAACTTCCCTGCAGCGCACCTGAACAGCGGCACAAGGCAGCAGCGGAGCGATCATCTCGAATACGTGCCCTTTGCCTTCGAGGCGATGCTCGGCGGCGTCGTACATGACCAAGCCGGTCCACTCCTGCGCCGGATGCTGGCGAACTCGTTCGGAATCCCTGTGAAATCGCGTGGCGATGGCGTGACCATTCGCCATGTCCTCGAGTTCGACATAGACCGGCAACAGGCTCTGTATCGAGCATACTCCGATGCATGGGCTCGGCGAGGAGCTCATCGCCATCAGGTCATCCGGATGCACCAGCAGGTCCCCGTCGATCGATATGACTTCCCGGTGACAGCGCAATGCTGCCAGTGAAAGGCTCGATGCTGTACCCGTGGTTTCGTAGTCGGGGCTGACGACGAATTGCGCGTCGGGCCGGATTGCGCTCGCGCAGCGCCTTACTTCTTCGGCCTGATAGCCGATCACGATCATTATGTCGGGAAAGTCGGCGAGCATCTGGAGCTGCCAATGGAGCATGGGCTGGCCGAGGATGGGAACGAGGCATTTTGGCATGTTCAGGCCCATGCGCCGGCCACAGCCAGCGGCATTGATGATGGCGACAGGCGACTTGTTCATGAATATCTATGGGTGCGCAACGATGACAAGGTGGCGAGTAGCAAGTCGAACTTGAAATGTGGAACCTGCCGGCGTTCACTCGGAGGAGACGGTTCGCCGAGTTCGCCGCGCTGATCGAGCATGACAACGGGAGTTCCGACGTATTTCGCTTCGGCGACCACCGAACCGGCGGCATTCACGAATATTCTTGGACTGGCCGCGATTATGGGCGTGGATGCCGCGTCGGATTCTATGACGAGCTCGCCTTCCGCGCGTAGTTGAGCAGTCATTGCGTCGGTGCCTGGCCATTGCGGTAGCTTGATCGGAATGCCGTGGCCGAATATCGACGGGTAGTTGGTGCGGAGATGGGATACGCCGCCGGCCGCCAGCACCGCGGCAATCTGATTGACGAAGAACACACCGTTATGGCTGGCCAGTTTTCTTATTGCCTCCGGCACGACATCGATCGCGTTGTGCTTGATCCATCCGGTGTGGATCGATTTGCAGATTCGCTCCAGGGCCGGATTGACCGGCACCGGCGAGCAGTAGAGGTCGAATATCCCCATATAGGCAATCTCGTCGGCGCGGATCGGCGCTTCGAGATCATGTGGAATGAAAACAGCAATCTCCGGGGAAAGCCTGGCGAGGAGCTGGTCAGGGGCGACGTAATTTGAAAACGGCAACGAGCGGCCCCAGCTTGCATTGAAGATCGCCGAGCTTGTAGACGGATGCTGCGACGTGACCAGCACAAGCGGGCGTTTCGGCGGTGCGGGTAGTGCGCCGTTTTGCAGGTCGCAGGCAATGAAGTCAAGCCCGGTCGAGGCGAGAAACCGCTCGAGCGGCCCGAGCGAGTATTCACTTCCGAAGCCGACGAGCAGAATCAGACAGTCCTTGAGAGCCTGCGGCGCGGTCGTTGGCTGCATGTATCCGATATTCAGCCGACGCGGGTTGTGCGTGACGCCAGGAGCCAGACGGGCGGGACCGCTGATTCGGCCGGCGCACCGACGAAGACGGGATGGCAACTGATCGGCTGTGGATGGCTGGCTGCGCTTAGCGCAAGCTCTCCGGTGACAAGGTCGGTCGCGACCCTGGAGACTTCGATAAAGCCGATTTCATGCAGGATAGTCCGGCAGGCGTTCTCGGACATCAGTTGGAAGCGCGTGGCGAAGACGATTGAATCGGCGACGGCCGCCGGGAACAGCGCTTTGTGGTTCAGGCATTGCAGAAGCCAGAACTCATCGAGCAGCAGCAGTGTTCGTAGTGGCGGCCAATCCGCCCCCTGCGCGGTGCGCAGGGGCAATTCATCGGACGGAAGAATAATCGCGCCGGAAATCCTTTCCGCCACTTCCGCGGCAAAGAAGCCCAGCACGCCTACGTTGCCGGCTGTCGCCACCAAATGCGTGAAGGGTAGCGAAGAGACGCTCTCGACTTCTTGCGCCGCGAGCCGCGAAAGGATAGGGCGGTAGGTCGACTGGTAGATCGCGTCGACCTGGGCGCGCAGCAATGGCCACTCCCCCAGCACCATTCCGAAACGGGCGCGCTGACGATCGTCGATGCGGCAGAGCAACGGCTCGAGTATCAGGTCAAGCAGGCGCGAGATCCGCTTGCGCAGGGTGGAGGTCATGGCGCCGCCCCCGTCGCTGCCACTTCCCTGGCGGAAAAATACTCCGCCGCGGATCGAGCCGGTCCTGTCAGGCGGCCCTGCACGAGTTCGGCGACATGCGTGGCGAGGCGCCGAACCAGGGATTCATTGTGCGAGACGAAGATGATGCACTTCTCCTGTTGCTTGAGCAGTTCCAGGTTGCCGATGCACTTTTGCTGAAAGTCCGTGTCGCCGACCGCCAGGATCTCGTCAAGGATCAGGATGTCCGCGTCAATACTGGCCGCTATCGAGTAGGCAAGACGCACATACATGCCACTGGAGTAATGTTTGACCGGGGTGTCGAGGAAACGCTCGATTCCGGAAAAACTCACGATGGCGTCGAACTGCCGGCGAATTTCCTGTGCCGGACAGCCGAGCATGGCACCGTTCAGAAAAACGTTTTCGCGCCCGGTCAGCTCTGGATGGAATCCGGTACCGACTTCCAGCAGGGAGGCCACACGCCCGCGCGCCCTGATTTCACCGCTCGTCGGCGGTATGACGCGCGACAGGATCTTGAGCAGTGTGGACTTGCCGGATCCGTTCCTGCCGACCAGCGCGAGGCATTCCCCTTCGCGCAGTTGCAGCGAGACGTCATGCAGCGCCCAGAATTCTTCGGGTTTGGCGGCGACCGGTTGGTCAAGGACGCCGAGCGCGATTCCGCGCAGCCAGGCCTTTATCGAGTCCGGGCGGTGCTGGTGCGAAAGCAGATAGCGCTTGCTGATGTTCCGGATATCGATGACGACTTCGCTCACTGGGCCGTCCTGCTCAAGCCAGATCGACGAGCTGGTTTTCTCTTGCAAGGAAGTATCTGACCGCCAGTATGCATGCAAGCGCTGATATGGCGAACGACAAGGCCACCTGCCGGGTGGGAAAGCTGTCGATGCCGTTCAGCAGACTCCAGCGGATGCCCTCAATTATGCCGACCAGTGGATTCAGTGCATAAACCGCCTGCCAGTGTTCCGGAATGCGCGCGGCGCTGTAGCCTGCGGGCGTGATGAAGAATCCAATTGTTATGAGGAAGGGAACAAGATTGCCGAAATCGCGAAACTGTAGATTGGCGACCGACATCCAGAATCCGATTGACAGGCACAAAAGTATCAGTTGCAGGCAGAAGAGGGGGAAAAGGGCAAACTGCCAGCCTGGAACGTAGCCAAACCAGAGGCAGCCGAGGGCGAACAGCAGCCACGCGATGAGGAACTCGATGGCATCCACGGCGACGGCGGTAATGGGGATGATCGCTCGCGGGAAATAGGTCTTCTGCATGATGTGCAGGTGTCCCACCAGGGAATTCATGCTGTCCGGCACCGCATTGGAAAAGAAGTACCACGGAATCACGCCACAGAAGATGATCAGCGGATACGGGGCGGCTTGATCTTTCTCGAAGCCCGCGAGAAAGCCAAACGCAAAGCTCATCACAAGCATGAGCATGAGAGGTTTGAACAGCAGCCACGCTAGGCCGAAATAGGTCTGACGGAAGCGCACGACAAGGTCGCGCCGGATGAGCACGTATGCCACTTCGCGGAATGCATGGAGTTCCCGGCAATACTCGCCCAAACTCGGGCGATGCCCGTCGATAGTGCGCCACGAAGCTGGGGATGCTATCGATGTCATGCAGGAATTTTACTCGACAAGCCGCCCCAGCTCAGGCTGCGTGTTACTGCATCGGGGAGCCCGATGATCTGGTTGACGCCGAGTTCCGTCCGTATGCGACTTGTACTCGGCACATAGACGTTGGGAGTGGCGGTGCCGGGATGCGTTCCGCGCAGTTCCACGGTGACGCCATTTCCCGCCCGGGATGAAATCAGGTGTGCCAGTTCGCAGATTGTCAAAGCCGTTTCGCTGCCGATGTTGTATGGTCTGCGGGCTTGCCCTTTCAGCAGCAAGTTCAGCTGCCAGATCGTCAGATCCGCCGCGTAAAGATAGCTGCGCACAGCGCGACCATCGCCATGAATGGCAAGCGGCCCGCCCCTGATGGCGTCGCGCAGAAAATTGCCCGCGGCGAAGCGGCCATCGAGCGGCAGATGTGGGCCGATAAAGGAAAAGCAGCGCGCGATCACGGTGTCGACTTCGGTGGCCAGCGAACAGATTTGCTCGACCAACCGCTTGCCGGTACCGTAGGCGGAGGCGGGGTCCGTCGGATCGGGCGCGCCCGCGTAGGTTTCTGGAATACCGTCGAGTTCCGCCGGTTGCGGTCCATAGACGGCACCGGAACTGGTGACCAGCACGCGGCGGATGCCGGCGGAACGCGCATAGTCGAGCACGTGGGTAATGCTGAAGAGCTTGGTCTTCAGCATCTCTACCGGATCGGTGCGGTCCAGGTGCGCGCTGGTGGCGGTAGCCAGATGCAGCAGATAATCGTGACGGGCGTTCGGGAAACTGAATGTTGCCGGGTGTCCGCAGAGCCAATCGAACTCGGGGCGCTTTGCCAGGTGCGGCATGCGCGCGAGAAAGCGCTGCGGGTCGCGGCTCAGCACCGTAGCGCCAACGCCGACTTTCAACGCGTCATTGGCTGCGGCGATGCTTTCCAGCAACCAGATGCCAAAGAACCCGGTACCGCCGGTGATGAAGATACGGGAGCCGGCCAGTTCGCGCCACAGGGGCACTGTGTGAACAAGGATGTGCTCCAGGTCGGCGGTGGGCAGCGGCGGACAGGGGCGGTTCAGAATCCGACTCCCAGGAATTCGCCGATCCGTTCGGCGGCGTAGTCCAGCATCCCTGCCGTCAGTCCCGGATAGACGCCGATCCAGAAGCTGCGTTCGGTGATGATGTCGGCGTTGGCCAACGTTTCGGCGACGCGATAGGAGCGGTCCTGCAGGTAGGGCTGGCGCGTGACATTGCCGGCGAACAGCAGGCGCGTGCCAATCCTGTGCTGGTCGAGGTAGCGCAGGAGGTCTACCCGGCTGCACGGCGCGTTTTCGCGCAGGGTCAGCAGAAAGCCGAACCACGACGGATCGCTGTCGGGAGTTGCCTCGGGCAGTATCAGAAATTCCTCGCAGGCCGCGAGTCGCGCACTCAAATGCGCAAAATTGCGCTTGCGAGCGGCAATGAATTCATCCAGCCGGGCCATCTGAGCCACGCCGAGCGCGGCCTGCATATCGGTCATCTTGAGGTTGTAGCCGGCGTGCGAA
>Ga0172380_10007495_pt1 | contig 12240 bp, 7 predicted proteins | sample Leawe162metaG_FD_119747 | JGI IMG/M metagenome (GOLD analysis project Ga0172380, IMG submission 119747) | Leachate microbial communities from a municipal landfill in Southern Ontario, Canada - Leachate well 162 metaG | ecosystem: Engineered > Solid waste > Landfill > Unclassified | place...
GTATCATCGGGTTCTCCCGAGCGGGAGTAGCTCAGTTGGCAGAGCATCTGCTTCCCAAGCAGAGGGTCGCCGGTTCGAATCCGGTCTCCCGCTCCAGACCTCGCACTCAGCAAGAAGCCCGCCGTCCGGCGGCCTTCTTCGTGCCGGCGGGGACCCTACACGCGCGGGCGTCGGGCGGCGTACCTCGCGCCCATACCGGCCGGACGCACACAGCAATGCGCGACCGAGGTCCGTTTCCGAACACTACCCCTGGTGGCACTGACACAGTTCGGCGGCGGCGCGGTCGGGGCAGGCACATGGGCTGGCGGCACCGCAGCGCCAGCACGGTGAGAGGCCGCCCGCGACGAGAGGGAGGCCCAGTAGTGCCGCGCCGGCCGCGGCCCGCTTCGTATCGATCGCACGGAGCGCGGGGTGGCCGGATGCCGAGAACGAAAGGTCGGCTACTGCGCGGAACCCCGCTCGAGCGATGCCACGTCCGGATGGCCGGTTCTCCGGTGCGTGGATGATCCACAGGCGCGTCGCCGGTGGCGATTCGCGGCGGACGATCTCGGCGAGCAGGTGGCGGTACACACCTCGTCCGCGCCACGCCGGTAGCGTCGTGAAGTCCCACAGGTACCGATTGCCGGGTGGGAGCACGATCTCGATGTCCAGTTCACCCACCATGGCACGTGCGGTAGCCACCCAACCGTACGCCGCGACCGCCTCGCCGGTCAGGCTGAGGTAGGCGCGGTGCCCCTCCGCAAGACGCCGCCCCACCTCTGCATGCTCAAGGTTGGCCACGGCCGCCAGCACGCCGAGGCGGTCCGATGTAGCCTCGACCACGGCGGGGCCCGGGCGCTCCGGGGGCGGGCCATCTTCGTACCACCATGTCGCGAGGACCATTGTTCGCCTCCATCTGAGTGGGCTTCGCTTTCGTGTCAGGATGGCCGGGTCGACCCGGCGAGACGTCACACCGGTGGGTGATCTGGCGGGTGATCGTGACCCCTCGACGTTGCCGGATGGGCGGGTACCATGCACGCCGCGCTGCAGTACGGAACCCCGATGGACGACGTGACGCCGGGCACGCTGGTCGAGACGAAATTGCATCCTCCCGCGCCTCGGCCGGGCGGGTTGAGCCGTGCCCGCCTGTCAGCGCGGGTCGGCGCGCTTCTCGACGTCCCACTGACTCTGGTGTCCGCGCCCGCCGGCTTTGGCAAGACCACGCTGGTCGGCGAATGGGTGCGGGCGCTTCCGGCGGAAGTCGGGCTCGGCTGGGTCGCGCTCGACGAAGCAGACACCGACACGGCGCGCTTCGCGCGCTATCTGCAGGCGGCGGTGGAGCGGGCGACTCCCGAGGCCGGCGCGGAACCTCGCGCGCTGTCGCTGGAGGCGCTGGTGGAGCGGGTGCCCAATAGGCTGCTCGCCTCCCCACACCCCGCGGTCATCGTGCTGGACGATTACCACCTGATCGAAGAACCGCGTGTCCACGCCGCCATCGCGTCGATCGTGGAACGGTTGCCCGTCAACGCTCATCTGGTCATCGCGACGCGTCGAGATCCCCCCTTGCCGCTGTCGCGTCTTCGTGCCCGGGGGCTCCTGGGGGAGGTGCGAGCCGACGACCTGCGCTTCACCGGGGAGGAGGTCGCGCACTTCCTGCGGGACACGATGACGCTGCCCCTGGACGACGCCGCGGTCGCTGCGCTCGAGGCGCGGACGGAAGGTTGGGCGGCGGCGCTGCAACTGGCGGCCGTCACGATCCGCCAGCGCGGGCCAGGCGTGGACGTGGCTCGCGCATTCGGCGGGGCGACGCCGTTTGTCTTCGACTACCTCGCCGACGAGGTCTTCCACGCACAGCCCGGCGCCATACAGCACTTCTTGCTTCAGACGTCGATCCTCGAACGCGTGTCAGGTGCGCTGTGCGATGCCGTCACGCTCGGGGCTCGGGGGCGTCAGATCCTGCGGGCGCTCCACCGCGGGAACCTGCTCACGGTCGCGCTCGATGAGGAGGGTGAGTGGTACCGCTACCATCACCTTTTCCGCGACTTTCTGCGGCGGCTTGCCGTCGATCAGCTTGGTGATGAGTTGCGCGCGCTCCACCTCCGTGCGGCGGAATGGTTCGCAGGCCGGGGGCTGATGGACGAAGCTGTGCCACAGGCGCTGGCGTCCGGTGACGTCCCGCGTGCCGTCGAGCTCATCGAGCGCGCGCTACCCCCCGCGACCCTCCGGGGCGAATACGAGGCCGGCGGAGTCTCCGGCTGGTTGCGCGAATTGCCGCGCGACATCATCGAGGGACGGCCGCGCCTCGCCGTCCCGCACGCCGTCGCGCTGCTCATGGGTGGGCGCGTCGCGGAGGCCGATGCCATTGCGTCACGTGTTCGGGCGGTCGTGGACGGTCGAAGCCCAGCGCCGCACCCCATGAGCGCTCGCGAGCTAGCGGGGCACCGCGCGGCCCTCGGTCTCATCGATGCCTACGTTCAGCGCTACCGGGGACGGCCGGCAGAGGCGATGGCTGCCGCGGGCGCTGCCCTCGCGACGCTCCCGTCGGCGGAGGACGGCCCCCGCTCCTGGCTGCTCTTCATCCGCGCGGTCCTGCTGCACGAGGCGCGGTCACCGGAGGCGGACGCGGCGATCCGGGACACGATCGAGCGGTGTTTCGTCTCAGGGCACCTGAGCGGCGCGACCGGCCTGATGATGATCGAGGCGTACCGGTTGCTGCTACGCGGACGCCTCACCGAAATGGACGAGTACCTCGCGCTGGCACTGGATCGCGCATATGAGCGGCATGCGCTGCCAGCACTGAACAGTCTGCACGCCATCGCAGCCGATCTCTGGTATGAGCGGAACGACCTGGAGGAGGCGGAGCGGCACGCCCGGCGGGCGCTCGACCTCGGGTGGGAGGTGAGTGGACCGCGCCTCTTCGCCTCCCCTGGCGCAACGCTGGTGCGTGTGCAGGCTGCGCGGGGGGAGGCCGAGGCGGCGTTGCGGACGCTTGAGGCGTGGTGGCAACGCGCACGCCTCACGGAACTGGAACAGGGACGGCACCTCTTTCCGGCGATCCATGCCGACCTGCGCATGCTCCTGGGCGATACGGCCGCCACGCAGGCGTGGGCGGACGCGGAGCCCGGGCGGGGAATCGCGGACGAGATCGACGAGTACACGACCCTGGTACGGGCTCGGTCGTGGAGGCGGCTTGGCCGCATCGCCGAGGCGCGTGCCCTCGCGGATCGCGCGCTTGCGACGGCTGAGTCGAGTGGTCGGCACGGGCGAGTTCTGCAGGCGCGCCTGCAGGTGGCGTTGGCGACGGATGCGCTCGGCCGGCGGGCCGAAGCGCTCGAGCTCATCGCACCCGCCATCCGTGACGCAGCGCGCGAGGGGTACGCGCGCTCGTTCATCGACGAGGGCGAGCCGGTCCGAGCGCTGCTCGCCGGGCTGTTGCTGTCCGGGGCGGACGCGGACTGGCGTTCGGCGCTGATCGGGGCTCGCGAAGCGGTTGTGGATGCGCCGCGAGACACGGGCGTTGACGCGCTGTCGGAGCGTGAGGTGGAGGTGCTCCGACACCTCGCTGAGGGGATGTCCAACCGCGCGATCGCGGATGCGCTCATCGTGTCCGTCGATACGGTGAAGACCCACCTCAAGAACGCCTACGCCAAGATGGACGTCCATAGCCGCACGCAGGCGGTGTCACGCGCGCGGCAGCGCGGGCTGCTCTGACCTCAGCCCACACGGAGAGGCCGCTCGGCGGCGGCCTCCCCGTCCGTGTTGCCGGCCTAGGGGACTGGGTCGAAGAAGACCCCATGCACCGTCCGGTCGCTGGCCTTCATGCTGAACGCAAAGCGGATCCGCGCTTCCTCGAATTCCGCGGTCGTCTGCCAGCGGATGTAGCCCGCGTCCTTCCCCGACACCAGTTCGGCGGGGCCGGCGGATACGAACCGGCCGGTGGTGGGCCGGGTGTCTCGGACAAACGACTGGAACGCGTCCTCCGGGATCGCCGATCTCATCTGCTCTGACCATCCGGCGCTCCAGGCCGCGTAGTCCTCCGCGTTGAACGCCTCAAGCGCACTCACCAGCATCATCTCCGCCTCGTCCGCGCTCAGCACGGATGTCCCCCCCGCCGGAGCGTCCGTCGCGCCATCGGCGCAGGCGGTGAGGCCTGCCATCGCCACGCCGACCAACACGCCAACGACGAGCCTGTGGAACCGCATCACCCTCTCCCTCCATGGCCGAATGGCCTCATCGATGGAGCGATGATCCGTCGCGCGGTTCGCGGCTCCATCGCCCGGAGGGGTGATCGGCGGGTGATTCTGGGCCACGGTCCGGTCGCGCGTGCCGCGAGTTCTGACAGCGGCACCCGAGCACCACGGTTCACCCGTGAGGATCACCCGTTCGGGCGACGGCGGCAGGGAGGGCGCCGGACCACCATGACGTTCATGGGGATGCGGGTGCACCCCTGCCTGCACGGGCTGCGGCCCGGGAACGGAGCGAATGTCATGACGAGCCCGAACACGAACACCGCGGGCGACGCCCTGAGTGGCGAGGGCCACCCGCCCACCTCCTCGGTCCTGTCGACGTTGACGAGGCCGGCGCGCGCGATCGCGCGGCAGCGGGTGGTGCAGTACGGCGTGGCGATGGCGCTCCTCCCCATTGCCTTCGCCACGATGATCCTCACGGGCAAGACGCAGCCGATGCACCCCATGGAGCCGCCGGCCTACAACGATGAACCGTGGTCATCGGTCGCGGCGCCTCCGAACGATCCGGAGCGAAAGACCGTCGTCGTGCTCTCCAGCGCCTTCGGTGCAGAGATCACCGACCTCCTCCCGCCGTACGAGGTTCTCGCCGGGGCGGGGCGGTTCAACACCTACGTCCTCGCGCCGGAACGACATCCGCTGCCGCTCGTGAACGGCAACATGCATGCCACGAGCCTCGACCTGGTGCCCCACTACTCTTTCGAGGAGTACGCACGCTCGGTTGGGGTCACACCCGACCTCATCGCGATCCCCTGGTTCCCCGCCTACACGGCCGAGCGGGACCGGGCCGTCCTCGACTGGATCAAGGCGAATGCCGGGCCGGAGACGCTGCTCCTGACGATCTGCGCCGGCACGGAAATCCTCGCCGACACCGGCCTCCTCGCCGGGCGGACGGCCACGACGAACGTCGCCTGGTTCGCGAAGCTGAAGGACCGCTCGCCCACGACCACCTGGGTGCTGGACGTCCGCTACCACGACGATGGGCGCGTCATCACCTCCACGAACCTTGCCTCCGGGATCGATGCGTCCCTGCGGGCGGTCGAGCGCTTGAGCGACCGCGCCACCGCGGAGGCCGTCGCGGCGCGCCTCGGTTACCGGCACACGCGCTACCTGGACGATCCCGCCTCCGCGCCGCCAGCGGTGATGAGGAATCTCGCCCCGCTCGCCTTCGCGGCCGCCTTCGGCGGGGCCCGCGAGGATGTCGGGGTGCTGGTGGCGGACGGGGTGAGCGAAGTCGCCATTGCAGGGATCCTCGATCTGAACAGCGCCTCCTACGCCGCGCGGGTCTTCGCGGTCGCCGACGCCGCGACGCCGGTCGTCTCGCGCAATGGCCTGACGCTCCTTGCACGGTGGGATGTGGGCACGGCTCCCACCCTCGACCACGTAGTGCTCCCGGCCGGCGATGCCACACCGGACCGCGCGGCGTTGCTGCAGGCGTGGGATGCGCGTCACCCGACGACTCCAGCGCGGACGATCCACGCATCGGTCGGGGAGGGCGAAGCGGCGTACCAGGCGACATTGCGCGACCTCGCGGAGCGCGAGGGCGCCTCCGTGGCGGCGGCGGCCGGCCGGGTGATGTTCTATCCGGTGGATGACCTGGACTTCGCCAGCGGCGGGCACCCGGCTCCCGCCATCGCTGCCGCCGCGCTCACCAGCGTGGCGGGCGCCGCGAGTGTCGGCTTCATCCGGCGAGCGCGTCGCATCCGGTAACGCAACGTGTCAGGGGTATGCCTCGATCGAGGCGTACCCCTGACACGCGCCTTTGCGGCCCGTCCGTTGACTCCCCCGCGGAGGAACTGGTCCGCAACACCCGAGGCGGCTGAGGGCAGGGAGGCACGACCTTGGCCTGTCGTTAGCGATCTTCAGACGGGCGGATGTGCCCCCTCGGAGTCGCCCCATAACGGCGGGACGTCCACACCGCCTCGCCTGTTACGGCCGAACGAGCGGCGGGAGCCCCTTCCAGTTCCCGGCACCTGTGTGGCGAATCTCTGGTCCTTCTGATGTCTGAGTTGCAGTCTCGGCAGTTCCGGGCCAGCTGACGTCGCAGCGCGTTGTCCGGCCCGTCACCGTGGACATGTCCGGTGCTGACGACGGTGCGCAGATTGTGCTGTTCAACTCGGAGTACCCGGGCGGCGTGGTGCCGCCCGGCGGGAACATCTACCAGGGCACGCCCCAGTCCACCGCCAACCTTGCCCCATACACGGTGGCAGGCGAGGTGAACCGGGTGGTGATCCAGCAGGTGGACGACTGCGCGGTGGGCAATAACCTGCAGTCCGCGTCCATCTCGCTCAACGGCACGGTCGTCCCGCCATTGCCTCCGGACACGACCCCGCCGGTCGTGGTGCCGGTCGTCTCCGGAACCCTGGGCAACAACGGTTGGTACCGGAGCAACATCAACATCTCGTGGACGATCACGGACCCCGACTCGCCGATCGTGGGGAAGACCGGTTGCGTGAACACCAGCGTGACCTCAGACACCGTGAACTCCGCGCACTCGTGCATCGCCGTGTCGCTCGGAGGCACGACGTCCGCAAGCGTGACGGTGAAGCGCGACGCGACGGCGCCGAGCGCCTTCATCCAGCGCACCCCGAGCGCCAACGGGAACGGCTGGAATAACAGCGACGTGACGGTGTCCATTGCCGGGTTCGACACGGGATCCGGGATCGATGCCTGCTCGCCGCCGATCGTCGTTGGAGAGGGCACGGGCCAGGCAGTCAGCCCCACCTGCACGGACAAGGCTGGCAACGTGACCGCGGTCACGGTCTCGAACATCAACGTTGACAAGACGAGGCCTACGATCACGGCCACTCCCACGTCGCCACCGAACGCGAACGGCTGGCACAACTCGCCGGTGACCGTCCACTTCACGTGCAATGATGGCGCCGGCTCGGGCGTTGCGCCGGGCGCCTGCCCGGCCGATGAGGTCTACTCGACCGCGGGCACGGTGCTGGTGCCTTCCAGGACCGTCACCGACCGTGCGGGGAACACGAGTCTCTCAAGTAACCAGTTGATCCTGAGTATTGACCGCACGGCGCCGACGGCGTCCGCATCGCGGATACCGGAAGCCAATGCCGCCGGTTGGAGCAACACGGACGTCACCGTGTCATTCGCCGGCGCCGACAGCGGCTCCGGCATCGACTCCTGCTCGCCCTCCGCCGTCTTCGGCGAGGGCGTGGGGCAGTCGACCAGCGGCACCTGCACGGATCGGGCCGGCAACGTGAGTGCGCCGGCCTCGCTCGTGGACATCAACGTCGACAAGACGAAGCCGACGATCACCGCGACCGCAACCACCGAGCCGAACGGCAACGGCTGGTACAACGCGGAGGTAACCATCCGCTTCACGTGCCTGGACGCCGGTGGCTCCGGTTTGCCGGCTGACGCCTGCCCATCGGATCAGGTGATCACGGCGGACGGCATTCACCTGACGCCAGCACACACGGTGACCGACATCGCTGGGAATGTCAGCGAGCCGAGCAACGTGATCACGGTGAGGGTCGACCAGACGAAGCCGACCGCGTCCGCCACGGCCGCGCCGGCGCCGAACGGCAACGACTGGAACAACACTGACGTCACGGTGACGTTCACGGGGACGGACGTCACGTCCGGGATCGCTTCGTGCGACGCCCCCGTGATCCTGAGCCACGGCGCGGGTCAGTCGGCAAGCGGCACGTGCACGGACGGTGCCGGCAACGTCAGCGAGCCAGCTACGGCGTCTGATATCAACGTCGACAAGACGGCACCGGATGTCTCGATCGCCGGTGTGGCTGATGGGGCGAACTACACGGCGGGCGCGGTGCCCGTCGCCAGTTGCTCCACGACCGACGCCCTCTCGGGCGTAGGGGCCGCGGCGATCCTGTCGTTGACCGGCGGCCCCGTGGGCAGCATCACCGTGACGTGCGCGGGTGCGACGGACGTGGCTGGGAACCTCGGTGCGACGGTCACAGCGACCTACACAGTCACGTACGCGTTCTGCGGCTTCAGGCAGCCAAGCCTGGTGCCTGTTCAGCAGTTCAAGAGCGGCTCCACCATCCCGGTGAAGTTCTGCGTTGAGGACGCGAACGGCAACAGCGTCACCACGGCCACGGGAACCGTGGTGGCCTATGTGAACGGCTCGCTGGCGGGGACGGTAGCGTTCCGCTACAGCGCAGACGGCGAGCAGTACATTGCGAACGTCCAGACCAAGTCCGGCAAGACCAACTGGCCGGCCGGAATGCTGGAGTTCCGCGTGCTCCTGGACGATGGGACCACGCACTCGACCGACGCGCTGTCTACTGACGGCGTAAAGGGAGGGCTCAGGCTGAGGTAAAGGGGAAGAGAGGTCGGTGGAAGCACCACCGACTGTCACCCGCGAGTACGTCCCGCTGAGGCCCCGGCGTTAGCCGGGGCCTCTCCTGTGGAAACACGAGGGCCCGGGCACGGACGTCTTGCCGTTCCGGCATGTCCGAGAGGTACCGAGCCAGCACCGAGAAGCCCGCCGTCAGGCGGGCTTCTTCGTGCCTGGCGGGGACGCTACACGCGCGGGCGTCGAGTGGCGTACCTCGCGCCCACACCGGCGAGGCCGATCAGTGCGACCGCTCCGGCCAGCAGGAGCATCGTGTTGCTGCTCGCGGCATCCGCAGCGCCAGCGCCGGTGGGGGCAGGAGCGGGGACCACCACGGAAGCCGTGGGGGACGCGATGGTCAGCGCCCAGAGCGAGAAGTGCGGCAGCGTGCAGGTGACGGAGGTGCCGGAGCCAGAGCACTCGACCGGAGTCCACGCGGGCGGGCTGGCCTGGGTGTCCCAGAACTGGAGCGTGGCGTTGTTGGCGTCGCCGCCGGCGGCAGCCAGTTGTTCGGGGGTGAGGTCGAACGTCATCGAGACCGGCTCGTCCACGGCCACGGCGTCTCCGCCGAGCGCGGCCTCGAGATTGAACACGGACAGCACGAGGCCCCCGTCGTCCGCTGCCGGCGGGAGACTGGTGATCCCGAGGCTCGCGAGGTCGTTCCGCAGGACATCGACGTTCTCAGGGCTCGTGTCCACCGAGGCCACGTTGATGGTGGTGCCCGCGGGAAGCGCGCCCGGGGGTACCACGATCGCCACGGAGGGGGCGGGCTGAAGTACCGCCTCCTCCGAGCCAGACAGGGTGAACGTCTGCGCGGGGATGATGACGGGTGCTGGCGTCGGTGTCGGTGCGCCGGCGGTCTGGGCCAGGGCGCTACCCCACGCCCCGGGCAGCAGCGCGAGCAGTGCGACGGTGATTGCGGCGCCGGATGCGATGAACTTCCCGGTTGAGTCCTTCATGGCACGCTCCGAGGCTGAACAGTCCCTTCGCCGGGATCATACCGGCCTGCTCAAATCGACGACGTCAGAAACACCAGTCGCGGCAGTTGATCCCGGGCTTGCAGGTCAACCGCATGACACTGCGAGTCCACGCTCACTGGCGCGGTCCGAGCGAAGGACGTCGACGTCACCTGCATCTACGCGATGAAGTCCCAGGCGGGCTGATCGCTGGGTGCGTCCCGCCCCCAGTGATGCACGGTGGACGGATGGCGTACGGGGCGGCCTGGGGCTGCGGTGAAAGACGGCGGGTCGCCCTGGTCTCTGTTCCACGGCTACGTCTGCAGCGAGGCCCCGGCGTCAGCCCGGGCCTCGCTCGTTCGGTACCAGGGTTCCAGTCACACAACAGGGCCGTGGTCTACGTCGATCGTGCGTGCGGTCGGACGTAGGCGATGATGGCGTCGCCGCCGCGCGGATGTGAGGCCCCGAGTGACAGAGCAGCCGCCAGCACACGTCGCCACTCGCTCGGGCAGCCTGGTGAGGCTGCTGGCTGGCCCGGTCGCCTTCCTCCTGGTGCTCGCCGTGCCGTTCCCCACGCTTACCTGGGAGGCACACGCGCTCGTCGCGATCTACGCGTGGGCGGTCCTCTACTGGGTGACGGAGGTGATCCCCGTTGCCATCACCGCGTTGCTGGCATCGCTCCTGGCGATCCTCCTCGGGGTCGCGCCGGCGAGGACGGTGTTCGGTGCGTACGGCGATCCGGTGATCTTCCTGTTCATCGGGAGTTTCATCCTCGCCATTGCGATGCAGGTCAGCGGGCTCGACCGCCGGTTCGCCTTCGCCGTCCTCGGGCGTCCGTGGGCAACACGGAGCCCGGCGCACCTGCTGTTCGCGGTGGGGCTGGTGACGGCGGTCATTTCTCTGCTGGTCAGCAACACCGCGACGACCGCGATCATGCTGCCGGTGGGGCTGGGCATCCTCGCGAACCTCGGGCCCGCGGGAGACAGCACCGCCAGTCGCTACCCGATCGGCTTCATGCTGATGCTCACCTGGGCCTCGTCGGTCGCGGTAGGGCTGCCGATGGCGTCACCGCCCAACCTCATCGCGATCGGGATGCTCGATGAACTCGGGGGCGTCCACATCACCTTCTTCCAGTGGGTGCTGGTGACGATGCCGCTGACGGTGGTCATGCTCGCGCTCTGCTGGGTGCTCCTGTGGCGGCGGTACCCGGCCCCTGCCGGGTCGGCCTATGACGCCCGGCGATTCGTGCTGCAGGCACACGGCGAACTCGGCGGCTGGACGCGTGCGCAGCGGAATGTCACGGCCGTCTTCGTGCTCGCGGGCATCCTCTGGATGCTGCCCGGCGCGGTCGCGCTGGTGACCGGGAGCGAATCCGCCGCCGCGGCCTGGTTGGAGTCCCACCTCCCGGAGTCGGTGGTGGCGCTGATCGCGGCGGTGCTGTTGTTCGTGCTGCCCACCAACCTGCGCCGCGGGGAGTTCACGCTGACGTGGGATCAGGCCGCCCGGATCGACTGGGGCACCATCCTGCTCTTCGGAGGCGGGCTGGCGCTGGGTCGCATGACCTTCGACTCCGGGCTCGCCGAGGTGGTGGGGACGGGGATCATCGATCTCACCTCCGCGGACGGCCTCTGGACGCTGACGGCGGTCGCGATCGTCATCGGCGTGCTCATGTCGGAACTGTCGTCGAATACCGCGTCGGCCAGCGCCGTCATCCCCATCGTGATCGCCATCGCGGTGGCCAGCGGTGTGAGCCCGGTCCCTCCGGTGCTGGGGGCCGCTCTCGGGGCGAGTTTCGGGTTCATGCTTCCCGTCTCCACGCCGCCGAACGCCATCATCTATGGCTCCGGGCGCGTGCCCCTGCGCGAGATGGTCCGCTCCGGGATCTGGCTCGACATCTCCGGCGCGATCCTGATCTGGGTCGGCCTGCGGATTCTGTGTCCGCTCTTCGGGGTCATGTAGGGTCCGAGGCGGCGCGGTGCGAGGGCGACTCAGGGGCTCGCAGCGCGTGTCCCTAGGCGAGCACGCCCTCCGCGATGAGCGTCGCTACCTCGTCGGGCGATAGGCCGAGGATCTGTGTGGCGATCTCGGTCGTGTGCTCGCCGAGCAGCGGGGCGGGGCCGCGGAGTTCGACCGGCGTGACGGAGAGCCGGAACCCCGGCCCGTCATACGCCCGGACGCCGGCCTCCGCGTGCTCCGGGTAGGCGTAGTAGGCGCGCGCTTGCAGGTGCTCGTCGCGCAGGATCTCGGTGGCGTTGAGGACGAGCCCCGCGGGGACGCCGGCCGCCTGGAGGCGCGCCGCCGCCTCCGGTCCGTGCTGGCCCGCCGCCCATCCCTCGATCAGCGCGTCCAGCGCATCCTCCTGTTGCTTGCGCACGGCGAGCGAGGCGAAGCGTGGGTCATCCGCCCACTCCGTGTGCCCCATCACGTCGGCCGCCGCGCGCCAGTGCGCTTCCGTCATGCAGGCGAGCACCAGCCAGCGGTCGTGGCGGTCGCCGTCTGTGCTGGTGCGATACGCGCCGTGAGGGGCGGCGTGCGGGACGCGGTTCCCCTGGCGCCGGTACTCCTCCGCGGCGTTGTCCCACGCGAACACCGGCGCGGCGAGTGCGGCGACCGAGGACTCCAGTTGCGACATGTCGATCAACTGGCCCTGGCCGGTGCGGCGCCGGTGGCGCAGCGCGGCGAGCAGCGCCACCACGGCGTGCATCGGGTTCACGACGTAGTCCGGGTAGTTGGTGGCGAC
>Ga0172380_10007496_pt1 | contig 12239 bp, 14 predicted proteins | sample Leawe162metaG_FD_119747 | JGI IMG/M metagenome (GOLD analysis project Ga0172380, IMG submission 119747) | Leachate microbial communities from a municipal landfill in Southern Ontario, Canada - Leachate well 162 metaG | ecosystem: Engineered > Solid waste > Landfill > Unclassified | place...
CAGAACATATCCTACTAAATCCTATTACTACTCCATCAGTTGTGTTATACCCCAAGTAAACAAAGTAATCAATTTCTTTGGTTGCTAACTCTGCTGATCCAGCTGCAAACCAATTTGTCCCCGCATTTTTAGTAACTGATAAAGCAGCTATTATTTTATGTACTTTATTATTAATTCTAACGAAGACAGGCTCTTCTGGTGATGGATCATTTCCTGCCATCGTCTTTATTGCAATAGTTAAATTATTACTAGATACTGTTGGGACTATCTGACCATTAACTAAAAATCCACTAGGGCCACTGATATTGAGCATAGAGATTTGTGATCGTTTATCTGTAATATTGGCAGTTGTAATGCTTGCGAATCCATTCGCAACTGCTACTTCTGCTAATTTCAAATGATTAGCTGGAACTGCAGGAGCGACTGGTGAAGCTGCTGGCGTTCCTGCCACTGCAACCATGGAAACTGAGTCAATCCCGCGGGCACTTACAGCTGCCGATGGATCAACCTTCACGCATATAATATCTATTCTTGGATTACCGCTTACATTATCGGTAATTACAACATTTTCAGTGTCAGATGATTGTACGCGCCAATACTTCAAAACACCTGCATTCTTAGCAAATGTATCACTAGGAACATAAAAGACTCCTGCTGCAATATTTACAGACTTATTTGGAGCGCCATTTTGTGTAACTAAACCATCGCCTGCTACCAAGTCAGCAACACCTGCACTCATAACGTCCGTAGCAATATGCATAATGCTATCATCCGTATTGCCTGTACTTGGATTAAATGCTGTATTAATGAATGACATAATATAAATTTAATAATCTAAATAAGATAAGGCATTACTGTTATATCAACACCCACACCATTTGCACTTGCGCCCCAAAGGCCAAATCCATCAGTCCCAGGATATTCTATGATTAAAGTTTCAAAATCATAGCTAACACTTGTGCTTAATTTCGTACCTGCTGTTTGGATGCTAAAATTATTTACACCAAAACAAGGATAGAATGGAGCATTAGTTGCCGTCAAATAATCCGTTGCGGGCTGTACAGGTAGATCACCAACTATAGACGATGAAGGCCCACTCAAATCATCACCATCAAAGTGCATATCTACATAACAGATACCTTTCTCAACCCAAAAAAGGAAAGAGGAATTAGATGGACTGCCTGCTAATACATTAACCCCAGGGGTACGAAAATTAGGATCAAAAGTAAAGGTTGGTGGAAAACCAAAAGCATTTGAAATTCGTGAAAATTCAATCAACGTAATTGGATCATTAGTAAATGTATAACTTGTCCCACCTGTAATAGTGATTATGCTTGATGTTAATGCAATAATATAAAAATATTTATCTACCCCCCCTTGTTGAATATGCAATTTATCGCTAACACTAAAACGAGTAGTAGCATCGTAAACTATGCTAAGCGTTGTAGCACTAATATAAGCATATTCGCTAGGGTTGAGAATCTGCCAATCTCCAACATAAGGCTGTGGTGTCGTCTCAAGCTTATACAGTCTATCCTGTAAAGAATTTATTTGATCAAAAAATTGTGTATCAGCTGGGTTTATATCATTCATATTTAAGCAACATATTGTAATTTTGGTGTAATATATTCTGTGCCTGTATCATCTATACTTACTCTTAATTCTACCACTCGAGCAGTTCCATGGAAATTAATAATCGAATTATCTTTAACTAGATTTAGTTTAAGAACATCTCCTAAACTAAATATACCATACCCCAGTACACTATCTGGCTTTAATGTAATATTAATATCATAATGTTGTACTTTATTATCGGTTAAAAAAAGATCCGCTTTATTCTCAAGGGTTGTATTTACACTAATATCAGAAAACTTTAAAATTTCTTCGCGACGTGTGAAGCCAGCCTCGGAATAGATATCCTCTACTATGGTAGTTAAAATTGAGCTACCTGTTCCAGACCCAAGGGCAGTAACATGGTTAAATATATCTCCTTTAGATGCAAATGAAACATCTTGGACATTAATTCCAAGCTCTAAAGATGGCAAATCATCCCTAAATCTCCCTAAACCTTTATAGATATTCAAGTTAACTGATGATAAATTGTTGTTAGCATCCACAATAGGAATTAGCTCAAAATCAAAGCCAACAATATTATCACTGTAATCTACTATCTTTTGTCCAATATTTGCGTAATTCATTGTGTCACTTATTGTTCCTATCGTTTCAATATAGCCTTCGTCAATCCCTAATTCACCATTAGTCAGAGCTTGTGTATATGTTAATAAACCAGTTACAATATCGCCAGCATCAACTTCTATTTGAATATAACTTGCCGATGTATATCTAGCATATAGATGTGCAAAATACGACAAACAGTTTATCGAAATAGTTCCTGTAACATCAGAATAGTTTCCAGTAACCTTATCTATAACGCCTATCCAAACAGGCGTACCCATTCGTTTGACTAATACTTGTGTTTTATGTTGATATAAATTAGCTTGGGTAGCTTTAGGGTCCTGTAATGCGAGATTAAAAGTCAACGCTCCAAGTCCATTAAGTTTGCTAAAAAATACGAAATTAGTAAATGTAGTTAGAACATCTATTTTTGTGAATACTCCTGTTATTGTATCAATATTGTAGAGTTCAATTGTGTACTCCATTATATACTTAATAATTTATCAAAAAAACTAATTTCTGCTTTTGCAGTTGATTCATAGGCACTGGCGGTGAAGGAAAAGGTATTATCTCCAAGTGCTACCGTTGGATGTTCTCCTATAAAATATTGATAATAGTTTGCAACATCGTTTAAAAGAACTTTAAAACCCTCGGTATCATAAAAGATATGAACATAATTCCCCGCTGTGATACTTGTATTAATAGTGAAACCTTCCCCTGTTGTTAGATTCGTTACATTAGGGTTTAAAACCGGATTCCCTCCATAAATTTTGATATCAGCATATGAAACAATATCTCCGGCATTGTTGATAATTCCTAAATTACCTGTCCCACCTTCTATGTCGAATGGGATATCGAATGGAATATCAAAGCCTTCAATTTCAGCTAGATATAATGTTATGTCGGGACTTAAGCTGGTTGGATTCTCATTATATATAAATGGGTCAGCACTTTTCAATTCTATTCTTACATCACACCAAGAAGGTTCATTATCACGTTCAACTATCATTGGCATTGTTATAATTTTTGCCAAGATATATCTGACATTCCCATCAAGATTAAGTGTGAAAAGTTTATAATCATCTTGTTTAGAGAAGGCAGCCACTAAAGCACGCTTAGCAGCATAGTATTCTGCAACTGTATTTGCGATTACATTAACCTCAAGTCCAATCGTACGCATTGAATACTTTTGTTCCCAAATGTTTCCACCATCTCTACCTAATAAATTCCCTTGCGATGTTCTTATGTCCAAACCGTCTAATCCATCAACACGATGAATAATATAATTTTCACTTGCTTCAGTAATTGTTAATCCATTGTAAGTTATTGAGTAGCTCATATGTATTTAAGTTGAAAACCTAACCGACTAACCACACTTGATGAGTCTTGGTTGTCAGTAAAATAATTATTAATACTAATTGTTCTATTATCAGTATCACCTAATTGACTATTAGGCACTACTTTCCCATCTTGTTTTGGAACAAAGACTTCTTTTCCTCTTTCTCCTATAGTATAAGGTTTGCCAGCATGTGCTGGCCCACCCGATGCTAATCCTAACTTCCCACCTAATGAATCAAATACTCCTGTTATTTGATCAAGACTAATCGAATTAAGCATATCTGTGAACTTCTTAATCTGCTCAATCATTTCATTAAATGAATTTTTGATAGGTTGTAAAACTTTATTACTGATATCATCGAATACCTTTTTAATTGGATTATAAATTGATTGAATTGCAGGAACTATTTCAGACATAAAGAATTTTGCCAACTTTTCTAGGACTGGCTTAATTAATTCATTCCAGACTGCAACGAGTACCTTCCCAACAAGTTTAAAAGTAGCAATTAGCAATTCTAATACCGGGCCAACAATACTCCATAGGATTGTAAATCCCTCTTTAAGTTTTTCGATGGTTGCACGAAGAATCTCGATCGCAATGGGTAGTACAACTTTAAAAACACTTTCCATGAATGCAGCGAAGGGTTGTAAGTATTTTTCCCACAATTCAGTAACAGTTTCTCTAATTCCTAGAAAATTCTCTTCCCAAGCTTTTTTTAATAAAACTATAATAGCCGCAACACCTGCAATTACAGCAATAATGGCAAGTAGTGGCGAAGTTAATAATATAAAAGCAGCTGCTATACCAATTACAGCAAGTGTTAATATCCCAGCGATCTTAATAAATTCATTCATATCTTCTTTATTTAAGCCAATAGCTTCTGCAAGCTCTTTTGCCTTTGCTACTACAAGAGTAACGATAGAGATAATTTTTTCAAAAATACTACGCAATTTTTGTAATCCATTTTTTATTAAATCAATAATTTTCTCTTTATTAGCAGTGAAGAAATCATTAAGCTTTGAGATAGCGGTTTTAGCTATATCAAAAATACCCGATTCAGTAACAATTTCTGCACCCAATACAGTGAAGTTATCTTTTAAGTTTGACACTAGTTGTGATAATGTGCCAGCTTGATTTGCAAATGCTCCAAAAAAGCGACCGCCTTCTGCAGTAGATTTATCAAACATTGCTGTAAGCAAATCAAAGGTTACTCCGCCTTCAGAAATAAAGTCAGAAAGTGCATCCCCAGCAAGTCCAGTCTCTTGTTGCAACATTTCAAATATTGGAATTCCTGCAAAAGCAAACTGTTTAATATCTATTATTGAAGCTTTCCCTACCGCACCAATTTGTTGCAAATTTACAACTATCCTATCCAGCTCCGCCTGTCCTTTACCCATTGCGGCAAGAGATTCTCCGACGTCTAGTAATATATCTATAGACTTATTGCCATCTTTTGTAACGGAGGCTAGAAGTTGTGTGGCATTTGTTAATCCTGGAAGTTCAAAAGGGGTTCGTGCAGCTTCTTTTTTAAGTCTTTGCATTGTTTCATCTGCTGCTTCTGCACTACCCAACAAAGTAACCATTCCCTGTCTAGCAGTCTCGAAATCAGCGGCCGTTTTTAATCCGAAAGTGGTAGCTGCAACACCAGCACCACCTAAAACAAATGCAAAGTTTGTAAGCTGTTTTGCACCTTTTGCTATATTACTACCAAAAGACGTTAAAGAAGATTCGGCCTTGTTTAAACCACTTTTAAAACTACTATCATCTATTTTAAGTTCGGCAACTAGTTCGCCTATTTTAGCCATGTTTTACAGTATCAACAAATAAATCAGCTGCGCTTACCTTTCTCTTTTTCTTTCCCTTTGCTGCTTCGGCTCTTTGTAAATCTAATTCTGTAAAACCATTTAATAAAAATATTAAAGCTTCAATTGATAAATCATATAAGTATTCTAAAGTGTAACCAGTCTTTTCAATTAGATAACAAAATAAGAGTTGCTCTTCACCTATTTTTTTTTATCTTCACCAAATTGTGCAATTCCTAATTGTTCTAATAATGACATAAAGTCTTCCATTGAATCAAAATCAATCTTGTCAATAAAAACAATCTTCTCTTCAATAGTACCCTCATAATCATTATGTAGTAATCTTGCCAACATCTCAATAATTAATTCATCTTCTGCTATTTCTTTAATGTCTTTTTTTCCTGCCCATAACTGAGTGATTTGCCTAGCATTAGGTTTACGAAATTTAATAATCTCATCTTTGTACTTATATTCAATAACTTGCGCTTGTATGTCAGGTAATTGCATAGCCTGTATTTATAAAAAGTAAATTACACTGTGATTCTACGAACTCCAACAAGATCTGTGCATGCTACTTCTACTTCCCATTCAGAATATTCTTGTGTGGATGCAGTTAAATTATGACTTAGAATTGTTGGATTTTGTAGCTCATATTGAAAGCCAGCTGTTTCAGCAGCATTAGTATACAATGTTAATAACCAAGGATCTATTGCATCTTGTTGTCCATCCTTCATTGTATACACTTTTTCAGTTCCACTCACTACAGAACTTGAAGAGTAGTAATAACCTAATAATGTATCAGATGCACTTCTTACAGTCATAGTCAAAGTAACTTCATAATTACTTCTTCTAATTGCTCTTTTTTTAATAGAATTAAGCGCAAAAAAGGCTTGTTCACTTAGAGCCTCATTTTTAGCAACTGACATAACGTCCACAAGTTTCTTTGTTCCAACAGTAATAACACCCGAATTGAATGCTATTTCTTGTGATTCTGCTGTTCCTACTGATTGAAAAGACATACAGGTAAGTATAAAAGATAAAAATACTATACTGCCTGTATGTATAGAAGACTAAATTATGCCTGACTCCAAATAGTATACCTTAAAACCTTGCCCCATAAAAGTCTATCTGTTTCGTTCATGTCAATTTCTGACTGCTTATTCAATTCATAAATTCTTGGAGTATCGATCTTGTAATATTGTAACAAAGTTTTTATTCTAGTGGAAATATCTTCTAGATTATCTTTACTTGCTTTGGTGTATAAATGGAGCTGGATTAGCCCTTCCTGTGTTGATCTTGGGGCTTCATTATCAAAGCTACCAATAACCTCATAAGTAATGCAAGGGAAATTCTCAAAACTTGGATTAATACCTGGGTAGACCTTTTTATCTGAAACTGTTCCAGATAATAGCGTCTGCAATGTACTATCAGTTCTCAAGATATCAATTATTTTTAATACGACTAATTCCATCTTTAAAAATTTTATTATATTCTTTAGGCCATTCATCTTGGGATTTATCTAATCCCTTTGTGAATGGTAATTGTGCTTTTTGTTTACTTGTGCCAAATTCAAAAAACTTCCAATATTCTACATCAGTTCCTAAATATCCAACTTTACCTTTTCGGGTTGATTCAATAGACTCAATTGAATCACCCTTCTCAAATGGTTGACCTTCAATACTAGATTTAGATCTGTGCGTATCGATAGGAGTTAACTTTGACACATTACTTCTTAAAATTTTAATGCCGGCCTCTATTGCTAGCGTTTCCATTCCATCAATTCTTTCGGCTGTTAACTTCAGTCCTTTTGGTATTGTATTTCTAATGATGCTTATCATGGAAATTCAATAAATAATTCATAATGATCTGCACCAACTGATTGTCCCCTCAATGCTTTATATACATGATCAACTCTCCCATATGCCGTTCCTATAGGGTATTCAATTATATCATTCTCTAATACAGTAATTGTACTAGGTACATAGATAATTGCATCAGGATTTTTTCTCAATCCTGAATCCTTATGTTCTAGCCTAGAACTTAAAGTTGACTCCTCTTCTACTCTCGCAATTTGATTTGCATATATTGTAGATGTTGTACTCACATTTTCACCAAAAGAATTTTGCGAACTGACAGACTCTCTCTTTATATTAATTGTATGAATAAACCAACTATTTAACATTTATTTTTTTATATGACGTAAGTAATTGATCAATAGCAACTAATAATGGATTATTTCTTCGTTCCACCCCATACTTTTCACTTGTAGTTTGTGTCTTAAATTCTATGATTCCAATAGGGTTTTGTGATATTGCATATAAGTAGTTATACATATATGCTGTAGCGAGTTGTACGTCGGTCGGGACTGTCTCATAGCCGCTTGTATATCTAATCCACATATTAGACCTACTATACTCTCCTTGCCATGCTAGAACGCCTTGAACACCTACTAATGACTCGGGTTGTGGCAATAAACGAATAGTTCCATCGTCTGGGAAAAGTTGTAAATTATCAGTAGAATCTAACACTGAGAAAGTATCACCTAACTGCAAATAGATATCAGTAATACTTACAATAGGGGCATTGGCCAGAACATAAGTACAATAACTTTCTATTTGTCCATTATCATTAATAAAGATTTCGTCTGCTTCTTGCTTATTGAAATATCGATTACACATTCGATTAATCATCGCACATGCACGAACAATTAAAGTTTGTTTTTGTGCATCAGTTAACGAATTACTAACGAGCATTGGATCGGCTATTGTAATCCAGCAATTTGCATAAGCAGGATCGATAAAGGGTTTATATACTCTTCCTGTTGGTGTTAAATTACTCATGGCTCTTTTTGTGCTAATTTAAGATCATTTATTAACTTCATTATAGCGATAGAGGCCGAGCTTGTCACGAAATCAAATAATAATTGCTGTACTTGAGGAGATTGGCTTTCTATTTCAATATTGTATAAAGTACACAAATGATTTTTTACAGTATCAAACGTAAATCCTCTATCTTCATAGTCTGGACTAACAAATTGGCTCAATTGTTGTTGTGTTATAGCTCTATCCATCAAAGAAAATGATAATAAGAATTAAGGTCGATATTCAAAGATTTGATTAACTTCTATAGTGTGTAGTAAAGCATAGCTAAATCGTTGTAAATATTCTTTTTGTTCCATTCGCTCCTTTTCAGTATTACCTTCTATAATTAGAATGTTTGGGCGAATTGTTAAATTATCAAAAATATCACGCAATATTGTCGTCGTCATATTTTCAATATCTATAGACAAGATACCAACTTGATCTATATTCTGTTTCTTAAACCAGGTGGAAAACTTTGTTGTATACTTTCCTTTATCATCTTTCTCTAAATTACCGAGCGTCCAATGCTCTCCTTTTAATTTAGCTTTATATCTTTGATCTGCCAACAAGAGATTATATATTTCAATCGTAGTATCTTTATATAAATCTTTTGCTTTGGCACATTGTTCAGCATTACCATCTATTAGAATACCTTTATAGCCATACTTTTCAATAAATAATCGTGAATTAGAAGCTTCAATTCCATCACCAGCACCAATGTCCATTACTAATGCAGGGATATATATTTGATTATTTACCAAGTAATCCTCTATCCACTTATCTTCTCCAAATTGTGAATACATGTGTTTATTATAAAAAATAAAATTTGTTTGCCTATTATTATTCAGGATAATATTACCAAGTCCATGACTTTGATACAATGAAGGAGTGTAATCATAGCCAATTTCCCCTATATTCTTAATTCTTGAAACTTCAGGATAATATCCAAACAAGTTATTATTTCTCATATATTCCAATTCTTTTGTATCCCAGCCTGTAGGCCAGATATCTTTAAAATGTTGATTCCACTGTTTTCTAGTTACACAAAAGCCCCAGCCGCTGAACCAATCTGTTTGTCTTATAGCTTGGTTCTGTGTTCCTTGCTGAATCGCATAAAAGGATTGATACATAATATTCTCTGAAGCAGGCAACGAATCATAAAAATTAGCTAGGTTAAGTAAATCACAAGCAGGAATGGTATCATCTTCTAAGTATATGCCAAAATCTGAGTTAGCCCCGAATGCTAATATCATTGACTGATAAGTGTTAGAAACACAACCCATCCTAGCGCCATTTATATGAATATTTAATGATTTAACTGGTAACTTGAGATTTTGAAGATATATGATTACTTCTGAATGTGGTTCACAAGAAAAGAATAAGTCATATTCTTTAAGCAGATCTTCATCATTAGTTAATAAACCCCGAATAACCTCTTTAAGATAATCTAATCGATTACTCGTGGGTATAGAAATACTTTTCATTTAGCTTAAAATCTTCTTGTGAAATATATTTATTCGGAAATTGATATTTATCTAATTCATGTAATGTGTAATATACATGTTCATTGCAGTGCGCACCATTTATTCCAACATTCTTTATTCGGGTTTTTGCTGGAAAGTAAACCATAGCATTATCATTAATAATGGCTTCTAATACACCTCCATGACCTTGTCCAAGCCAATTGGTTTGAAAAAATCTTATCCATTGATCTCTTTTTGTCATATATCCAATTCCCCAGAAGTAATTACCACGTAATATAATATTATCCTTATATTTATAATCATGCTTCATCGCTGCTAATCCATAGACAGCTACATTCTCGCTAATCGGCTTATTAATATACCATTCGGCTAATTCCAGCATATCTTGGGCAGGAATATCATCGTCCTCTAAGAAAACATTTATATCAGCAAAAAACTTCTCATAAGCTAACATTGTAGCTTTATATGGATTTAAAACAACCGAGGTGTAACGTGAATTAATATCAATGTAGATATCTTTGACTGGTAGATCTAGCGATCGAACATATTCAATAGTTTCTTCATGTGGCTCACAGGAAAATATTAAAATATATTCCTTAAGTAAGTCTTGATTATTATTGCCTAATCCTTCAATGACCTGTTTTAAATAATCCAAGCGATTCCACGTTGGAATAGATATAGTTTTAATCATACCTTCGAGTCTAAATAATCAACAATCATTTTAGCAGCGACATCAGTTGTCCAGTTTTCCCGTACTTCCTTTGCGGCTAACTTTCCCTTCTCAATTGCTTCTTTTTGATTAAGATAAACATGCAATAATTGCTTAGATCCATCTTCAATATCAGCATCATGCCATTGTTGTCCTTCAGCTTGTAGATTAGTGATACCTTCATCATAAGGATATCCAATACCAACTGCTTTATATTCAGTCATTGACTTTGCCTTTCTGACACCTTGTCGTGAATCCCAAACTGAATCATTTGGAACATCTACAAGTTTTGTTTTAACAACATAACCAGTTCTATCTGTCACATGATCCTGTACACCGCCCGCATCAGTAGCAATTACTGGTAATCCTGTACTCATAGCCTGTAATGTAGTTAATCCAAAGCCTTCACCTCTTGTGAAGAAAGCATATGCATTTATTTTATGATAAAAGTCTTGGATGAGTTTGTCATGATCCCAATAGCCCAAAATTACTTCTATTCGTTCATCTTCATTTACAATTAATTTCCCGTTCTTAACACTTATTTTTCTCCCGAATGGCTTGCCTGCATGTTCTCTTGTTTTAATTAATAATTTCACTCCTGGATATTTATCTTGAGGGAAAGCTATTTGAAATGATTCCACTAATTGGTCAACACCTTTGCGAAATGTTAATGTTCCCTCAACACCAAAGATAAAATCTTCGGTAACTTGTCTTTCTTTATATGGGTGTGTATCGGGATTCACGCCTAATGGAATAATAGCAATATCTTTATCGACACCAGAATCTAAAAATGCTTGCTTTTGCATTTTGCAGGGAACAATCACTCTTTCACATGATTGATTAATAGTATCCACCCAAAATTGAGGGATTCTTGAACACTCAAGCATCGTGTAACCAATCTGTCTTTTGGCTAATGGTTTAAAATTAAATGCTGGCCAAAATTGCAGATAATAACTATCTGATTTATCAAATCGTTTTTCAAGAATGTCTTGTAACTCTTGAGGTAATGCAAGCTTATTTGAATTTATATAGCCATTATTAACGACATATACATCTGCATAGTGTGAAAGAGCAATAGATAATGCCACTCCTGCCTTGCCATAACCAGTTCCCATGTCAATGGCAGTATCGAATATTAACTTTTTATCATCAGTCCATTTTTTCATTGAGAAATCAAATAATTTTGCAGTTGGTTCTGGTATTGTAGCCTTTTGATTTGTATCAACATAATTACCTGTCTGTAGCCATTCTAAACCTACCTGATCGGGTACGTCACATTCATAATTATTAAAATGATAAAAAACACCATGAGAAAAAACAGAAGCATTTGGATATCTAAGGTCTCGAATTAGCATAAGCCTGTGCTAAAAAATAAGATGCCTGTATTAAATAAAGTGGGAGGCACAGGCGTTCCCCCCACTCTCGTATCAACTACTTACGTAGCATAACACCAAAATTAATCACCTACATTTTCATGAACGTTAGTTATTTTGGCAGCATGTGGTTCAGCTGTCAATACTAATGTTCCGGATTCTATAATCATGAAATCTTCTTTGTCAGCAACAATAGCAAGATCAACCATGCTCATAGGTAATAACTCCCTGTACTCCATTCTCTTCATAGGAAGAATGAATACTGTAGAAGTTTGTAATCCACTTGCAGCACTTGAAGCACTGTAAGGATTTCCTTGAGGTCTGTCTAATCCAGGATTGATATTGTAGTTATGCATGATTGGCATATCACCAAGTCTAGTTCGTGCAGTTACTACAGTATTCCCTAGTGTCAAGCCTTCAGTACTACCAAGATTAATATTGATTTGTTCTTTTGTATTGTAAGTATTATCAAGATCAATACCTACTCCTGGAGAAC